>Ga0255040_10000527_pt1 | contig 10055 bp, 5 predicted proteins | sample BC1_12_2_MG_FD_181711 | JGI IMG/M metagenome (GOLD analysis project Ga0255040, IMG submission 181711) | Seawater microbial communities from Strait of Georgia, British Columbia, Canada - BC1_12_2 | ecosystem: Environmental > Aquatic > Marine > Strait | place: Canada: British Columbia | collected... | reverse complement strand
GGCGATGTCCGGTTTGCGCTCGCGCATCGTTGCAACTTCGTTACCATCGTCGTCAATTTCAATGATCTGCTGCGGTCGCGGTTGCGCCGCAATCGCCAATACGTCGTCGGGGTGTGCCAGCCCCGTAGTTTTTTCCCGGATCGATTGCATCAGGGAATCCAGTTCCTGTTGCGTATACAGATCTGCTTTGTTCAGGGTGACAACCACCGGCCTGCCCTGCGCTAACAGCGTGCGGAGCGCCTGCTGTTCACTGTCAGTGATGTCACTGTCCAGTACGAAGATGACGAGATCAGAGCGATTCGCGACCTCTTTGGCCATTTCTTCGCGCGCTTCGCCGCCGGCCTCGTCCAGTCCTGGCGTGTCGATTAGGAAAACGCCGGCCGCTTCGATTTCCGACCATTGCTGCATCGAGGATTTTTTCGTTTCCCCGTGCAACGGACTGACGGCGAACTTCTGCTCGCCGATCAGCGTGTTTAACAATGACGATTTCCCGGTACTGACGCGGCCGAACACGGCAATGTGCAGATGACCATGCTGCAGTTTGTCGAGCATGGCTTGTACTGCTTCGTAATCATGCGCGAGGGAATCGCGAATGCCCGGTGGCAGCCGCGTATCTTCGATTAGATCGCGCAGGCTTTCGCGTGCCAGGTTCAGGTGCGCGGAGCCGGAATCGTCACCCGCTTCAGTCTTTTCTTTTTTCCTGATCCAGGGCCATCCTGGCAACCTGTCGAACACCCGCTTCAATATGTTCACTGATTCCGTCCTCAAATTCTTTTGCGGCTGTTTCAGGTTCCAGTTGACCGTGTGCTTTCAATGTCAGTACCAGGCTTCTGCCCAGCGCATCGAAGATTAGTCCATAGGCTACAGCATGCACGACGCCGCCGGCGACCGTGCCAATGCCGGGAAACGCCTTGAGACCGTTGCCGGCCACAGCCATGCTCAGTGGCAACGCTTTACCGGCACGGCTCTGGCTTAAGCTCAGAAATTCCTCGACATCCAGGTCGCGCGGCGCAGCACCGAACAAGCTGCACAGCTCACGGGTCATCGCCGTGCCAATGTATCCCTGGATAATAATGTCAGTTCCGGGACTGACTGCGGCCAATGCGCCAACCACTGCCTTGCGAGTCGAGCTGCGGATTATCTGTGCGGCACGCTGCTCGCAATACTCGAGTTCTGCTTCCTGCAGCTTGTCGGCCGCCAGCCTGAACACCGCCCGGTCACGACGTATATCGAGCGCAGCAATGTCGTCCTCGAGCAAGCGATTGATAGCCACCACCAGTACACCGATGTCTGCTGGTCGTGTGCGTCGAACAGTTGTTTCCGATCCATCTGGCTGACGCTGCACGGCGTCAATCTCACCACCCGCTGAGACTGCGACAACCTGATCGTTGCAAAACTCGCTGCCGAGATCACCAAGCTGATCCAGCAAGCGCTCCAACAGCATCGATTGCTCTTCGCCGGAATAGCGATCGGACTTGTTCATCACAAGGATCAGCGGCTTTTCGAGTGCCAACAGTCGCTGCACGGCATGACTTTCGGCACGGGTCAGATCACCGTCGCATATGAAAAGGACAACCTGCGACCGCATTGCCTCTTCTTCGGCAACCTTATCGAGGCCCTCCTCCAGCCCGCCGCTGCCTGGCACATCGGTTAGCAGAATTTGCCTGCCTTTGTCGTCGCGCCAGCGAAAGTGACGAATATCGAGCGTCGAACCGCCAACTGCACTTATTGCGACGTCCGCGTCCGGAACCAGCGCCTTGATCAGGGAACTCTTGCCCGTACTGATCTCGCCGAAGAAACACAAATGAACGGAGCCGCTTTCCTGGCGCGCCGCAAGCTCCTGCAATTCAGCCTGGGCCTGCTCCACGCCAACGCCCGTTTTTTCCGCCTCACGCAGGCGTTTTTTAATGTCGGCCTGCCGCAGAGGCTGGGATGAAGATTTCGTGTCGCGGATCTTGCGCTTTACGACGAGACGCGTAACCAGCCAGATCGCCGCAACGACAAGCCCGGTCATTGCCGCAAAATAGCCGTACAACAGGATTCGGGGCCCTTGCACGAGCCGGTCCCAAACATTGAGGGCGGATTCAGTCACGAACAGCATTGCTGCGATCGCGATGACGAAAACGAGCAGTATCAGCAGTCCGACTGCGAGCCTGATAAACCGATCCAGCTTCATGGTCGGGAAGACTGCCCGGGATTGTTTTTGTTTGCAAAGAAGGGACAAGACGCCTTTCTTGCATGACGGGTTCTTGGGATACTAACCGGCCGCTTTTCGAGACCTATCGGATATTCAACAGTGCCCGGCCGATTTCACAATAAATCGTTGTTTTTATGGGCTTTTATTGCTATTTCGACAGGCATTTCCGGTGGCTGCACGCAATCAGCAATAACGCCTGAGGCCACCGAAGTCGGCATGCCGACCGATTGGGTTCGTGGCGGCGACACCGGCACGGTCGATCTCAACTGGCTCGAAAGCTTCGACGACCCGCATTTAACCACCCTCGTCGGTGAGGCAATTACGAATAACTACTTGTTGGAGCAGGAGCGTGCGCGGCTTTATCAGGCCGAGCAAACGGTGGTTATCGTCCGCGCAAACCGCTTCCCCGATCTCGACGTTTCAATTGACGGGTCGCGCCGCGGCTTCACTGACACATCCGAACAACGAGCCACAACGGAATCATTCGGCGCAGAGGTCGGCGCTCGGTGGGAGGTCGATTTGTGGGGCCGCCTTAGCAAGCAACAACAGGCCGCCCAACTCGCGCTGGGTGCTCAACAGGCAAGATTTGAATCCGTGCAACGGAACCTGGCTGCTGCAACAACCGGCGCATATTTCGGCGTGATGGAAGCAAAGCAATTGCTTGAAGTCGCCAGGCGCCGTCTGGACAACGCGATTCAGAGCCATGACATTGTTGCGAGCGGCTACCGCCAGGGACTGAACGACGCGCTCGATCTTTACCTGGCGCGCAACCAGGTTGAGCGACAACAGGCGAATTACGCGCAGCAAGAACAAACGCTGACGGAAACGATTGCCGACCTGCAGTTGTCGCTTGCCCGATATCCCGATGGGCGCATGGAAATGCCTGGTGGGCTCCCGGTGATGACAGATCCAATTCCTTCCGGCCTCCCGTCAGAACTGCTAACCCGGCGGACCGATGTGCAGGAAGCCTGGCTGAATATGCTGGCAGCGGATGCCGATCTTGCGGCGGCGCACAAAGCGCGGTTCCCGAGTTTGTCGCTGGTCGGCAGCGCCGGGGTCGCGTCCGCAGAATTTTCCGACCTGCTGGATACCGATCTGTCGGTATGGTCGATTGCGGGCGGAGTAACCCAGCCGCTATTTAACGCCGGGCGGCTGGAGGCAATTGAAGAACAGGCAGTCGCGAGGGTGCGCCAGGCGGAACAGCAATATCTCGACCTGGTCTTCCGAGCCTTTGCGGATGTGGAGAATGCGATCTCCCGTTCGGTTTCATTAAGAGAGCGCTATGAATCGTTCCTGGATGCGGAGACCAACTCCGGGGCTGCGCTCGAGCTGGCACTTGAACAATATCAACGAGGGCTGGTCCCATACACGACTGTACTCGAATCGCAGCGCCAGGCATTTGACGCAGAAGCGACGGTCGTACAACTCAAGAATCTGCTTCTGCAGAACCGGATTTCCCTGTACCTTGCATTAGGCGGCGAGTTCGCGACGGTATATTAAGTAATGGATTTTAAAAACAAAAAACTGCTACCTGCCGCCATCTTTGGCGGGCTCTTGCTGATCGCCGTGATAATCAGGCTGAACCCGCCCGAGGCACCACAACGGCCGGCATTTTCCGGTCCGATGATGACCGTGGAAACCAGGGTCGTGTCTGAGCAGAATTACCCGATCGTGCTGGAGAGCTACGGCACGGTGCAGCCACGAACGCGCAGCATGCTGGTGGCCCAAGTCGGTGGACAAATCGTGTCGGTCAATCCTAATGTTCGCGATGGCGGCTTCTTTGAGGAAGGCGACGTTCTCGCGAATATCGATGCACGCGACTACGAAGCGGACGTGCGTATCGCCGGTGCGTTGTTGACGGATGCGCGGCAGACGCTTGCAGAGGCGGAAGCGAGAACCAATCAGGCGCGCGAAGACTGGGATCGACTGGGCAACAGCGGCGAGGCGCCCGATCTTGTATTGCGTATTCCGCAGCTTGAAGCTGCGAAAGCAAGAATAGTTTCCGCCGAGTCGACGCTGCGAAAGGCGGAGCTCGACCTGGAGCGCACCCATATCGTCGCACCGTTCGCCGGGCGAATTCTCCGCAAGTTGGCCGACATCGGTCAGGTCGTATCACCGAATACGCAGCTCGCCGAAATCTACGCGACGGACGTCGTCGAGATTCGCCTTCCCCTTAGAAACAGAGACCTGCCTTTCATCGATCTGCCTGAACCCTATCGTTTCGGCACTGTATCGCGTACAGCTGGAAGTCAGGTCGCGATCCACTCGGACCTGGGTGGGGAAGAAACCTGGGACGCGACGCTGATCCGTACGGAAGGCGCAATTGATGAAACTGCGCGGCAACTGCACGTTATCGCGCAGATCGATGATCCATTCGGCCGCGACAACGAAGATCACACGCCGATCAAGATCGGCCAGTACGTTACTGCCAGGCTCCAGGGAAAAACAGTGCCGCGGGCGCTGGTAATTCCGAACAATACGATCTATCAGGGCTCCTACGTGTACGTCGTCGAAGACGAGATTTTGCGGCGGCACAATATTGAAATCGGGTGGCAAAACGATACGGATGCGTTAATTAGCGACGGTCTGGCACCAGGCGATTTACTGGTAATGACGCCACTGGGCCAGGTGACATCGGGCATCAAGGTGTCCGTCGTCGGCGAAGAAGATGACCGGCGTATGGGCCGTAACCTGCAGGAAACCAAGAAATGATTTCCTGGTTTGCAAGAAACTCGGTTGCGGCTAATTTGCTGATGGTCACTATCATAATCGGCGGCGTCATAGCGCTGAACGACGGTATTCGATTGGAAATCTTTCCGTTTTCGGATCCGGATACGGTTTCTGTTTCGGTTCCTCTTCGTGGCGCGACGCCGGAGGATGTCGAACTCGGCGTTGCTGTAAGAATTGAAGAGGCGGTGCAGGACCTCGAGGGCATCGACAAGATCACGTCGCGTTCTGTCGAAGGCAGCACCCGCGTGCTAATCGAAATTGATTCTGACTATGATCCACGCGAGCTTCTCGACGACATCAAGAGCCGCGTCGATGCGATTAATACATTTCCGGCTGATACAGAGAAACCCATCATCAGCCTGAGCACGCGGCGCTGGGCCGTCATTAGCGTTGTGATCGCCGGCGATTACAGCGAAGACGAGATCCGGATGTATGCGGAACGCGTGCGTGACGATCTGTTACGCGTGGACGGCATTACGCAGGTTGACCTGGGTTCCGTGCGCCGCTACGAAATTGCGATCGAGGCATCACCGGACCGCCTGCGCGAGTTCGACGTTACGCTCGCAGACATATCGCGTGCAATTCGTGGCAGCTCTGTAGACATCTCCGCAGGCAATGTCAGGACCGAAGGTGGCGATGTCCTGATTCGTTCCAAGGGACAGGCGTATCGCCGGGCGGATTTCGAGTCGATCGTCGTCAAGACCAATCCGGACGGGAGCATCGTAAGAGTCAGTGACATCGCCAAAGTGATGGATGGATTCGTGGAAGAGTCCCTGCGCACGCGTTTCAACGGGAAACACGCTGCATTCGTCGATGTTGGTCGCGTCGGGAACCAGAGCGCGATTGAGATTTCCGACAAGGTAAAGGCCTACATCGATTCCAAAAGGGACACTTTGCCGATCGGGATGGAACTCGATTACTGGGATGACGATTCCCAGCGGCTCCAGGACCGACTTGGCATCATGACCAACAGCGCCGTCCAGGGCAGCGTCCTGGTCATCATTTTGCTGTCCCTGTTCCTGCGGCCCGCAGTCGCAGGCTGGGTGTTCCTGGGGATTCCGATCAGTTTTCTCGGATCATTTATCGTCCTGTATTTGCTCGATATCAGCTTGAACATGATGAGCGCATTCGGTTTCATCATCGTGCTTGGCATTGTCGTTGATGATGCAATCGTTACCGGGGAGAACGTCTATGCGCATATGCGCAGAGGCGATGAGGGTTTGTCCGCCGCGATCCATGGCACCAAGGAGGTCGCCATTCCGGTTACTTTCGGAATACTGACGACAATAGCCGCGTTTATGCCCCTGGCTTTTATAGAGGGTCGCATGGGACAGATTTTCGCCCCCATCCCTGCCGTTGTAATTCCGGTACTAATGTTTTCGCTTGTCGAATCGAAGCTAATACTGCCGGCACATCTGAAACATATTCAATTGCATGAGCATGACCACAAAGCGAGCGGATTCCAGGCGTGGCAGAGTCGCTTCGCCGACGGATTTGAGAGACTCATCATCAAATATTATGAGCCGGCGCTGAAGTTCTGTTTGCGCAACCGTTATTCGACAGTCGCTACATTCGCCGGTGTACTAATTGTGCTCATCATGTTGATCGCGAGCGGCTGGACTCGCTTCGTCATGTTTGAGCGTCTGGAAGGTGAAACCGCAAGGGCATCGCTGACGATGCCGGTGGGAACGCCGTTCGAAGCAACGAGCCGCCACGCCGAGAAAATGGTAGCAGCGGCAGAGCAACTCCAGGAAAAATACACGGACCCGGAAACCGGCCAAAGCATGATCACGAACATTCTTTCGAGCGTTGGTTCCAGTGGAGGCCGTAGCGCAGGCTCACATCTCGCACGAATACAGTTGGAAACAGTGCCACGACAAGACAGGACGATCGAATTTTCCGTGTCGGAGATGAATAACGAATGGCGTCGCATGACCGGACCGATACCCGGCGCGGAAAGCATCATATTCCGGGCTTCATTCTTCCGTGCGGGTGACCCGATCAACTTCCAGTTCAGCGGCAACTCGCTGGAGACGCTGAACGCAGTCGGTGAGGAGGTCAAAACCCACCTGGCGACCTACCCAGGTGTCTTCGAGATAGCCGACAGCCTGTCGGATGGCAAGGAAGAGTTACAGATTGAACTGAGCCCGCAGGGTCATCTTATCGGACTGACTCGAACCGACATCGTCAACCAGGTTGGACAGGCTTTCAAAGGGCTGCAGGCGCAGCGCATACAGCGCGGCCGCGACGACATCCGCGTCCTGGTCCGATTCCCGATCAGCGAACGGCGAACGATTGCGTCATTGAATGAAATGCTGATCACGGCGCCGAACGGCCGTCTGATTCCGCTGGCCAATGTGGCCACGATCAAACCTGGCCGTGGTCCGTCACAGATTAAGCGCATTGACGGCTACCGCGTGCTCAACGTAACGGCGGACGTCGACAAGGAAAATACGAACATGGTCGTGCTCCTGGCCGACCTGCAAAATTATGTCGACTCCGTGCTTGTTAAGTACCCGTCAATTACCTATACGATGGAAGGCGAGCAGGCGCGGCAGGCAGAAACATTTGGCAGTCTCTCGATAGGCGTCGTCATTGTATTGTTCGCGATTTATTGCATGTTGGCGCTGCCGCTGAAGTCCTATGTGCAGCCGCTGTTAGTCATGTCGGTAATACCATTCGGCATCATCGGTGCGATCATCGGCCACTGGATCATGGGTGTAACGCTGACGATCCTGAGCATACTCGGGCTATTGGCACTCATCGGCGTCGTGATCAACGACAGTCTCATCCTCGTCGACTTTATCAATCAACACCATCGCAAAGCCGGCGAAAATTTAATGTCTGCCGTCGAACGTGCGGGTGTGGTGAGATTTCGGCCAGTTATGTTGACGTCCTTAACAACTTTCTTCGGTTTGCTGCCGTTGCTGATGGATCAGACATCGTCGGCACGATTCCTGGTGCCGATGGCAATATCGCTTGGGTTCGGCATCCTGTTTGCCACATTGATCACATTGATCCTTGTACCAACCAATATGATAATCGCCGACGACGTCGCTCAGTACTTCAAGTCCAAAATGAGCGATATGCGTGGCGCCGTAACCGCGGAATAGAAATCAGCTGCGGCTGCCGAGAGAGGCAATCGTAATAGCAGCAATGAATGGCAGGATGCGCTCGGCGAAGTCGCCCGGCATGTCCGGCAGCCAGGATATGACGACCGTCAAACCGAATCCCGTCAACATGGCCGCTAATGTTCCGCGCTCCGACACTGAGCGGCCGACGAGGCGCATGATCAGGATCGGACCAAACGCGGAACCAGCCGCGGACCATGCGAACAGGACTCTGGAAAAAATATCTGCACGCCAGACGAGTGCAAGAACCGTCGCAAGTATCAAAATCGCGACCACTGTCGTGCGCGTGCCAGTCAGCCCGGTCTTGGCCCGATCCGAAGCAAGATGCCAATCGTAAGAGATGGCCGACGACGCAACGAGTAACTGGCTGTCGGCTGTCGACATGATCGCAGACAAAACAGCCGCAAGCATAATGCCGGCGATCACCGGCGGCAGCAAAACTGCTGCAGCATGGAAGAGTACTTGCTCCGAATCGCCGAGGTCGGAAAACATTACCCGCGCACACAGACCGAGCAATAACATTCCCGAATAAACAAGTACGGCCCAGCTCAACGCAATGATGCGACCCTGCCTGAGACTTTTTTCGTCTTTCAATGCCATGAAACGATTCACGACATGCGGCTGCCCCGGGTAGCCGATGCAAATTCCGAAAAGCCCGAATACGAAGAACAGGCTCGTCAGTCCACCAAGCTCACCATTGCTGATCGGGGATCCTGTATTGCCCAGCTCCTCCAGACCACCAGTCAGCGGCCCAAATCCACCAACTGTCGTTAATGCTGCAATTGGCAACACGATGCCCGCAACCACCATCAAAATTCCCTGGATCGAATCGGTAACACTGACCGCCCAGAAACCGCCCAGCATCGTGTAAGCAAGCACGATGCCAGCGCCAACGAGAATGCTGGTCTCTTTTGACAGGCCGAATACAGATTCAAACGCCTTGCCGGCGGCTTCAAATTGCGACGCGATATAAAAGACAAAACAGAAAACGATAATAAGTGCCGCGGCTCGCAAAATAATCTGCCGTAGATCACCTATACCGGAGGGCGCTACAACCTCACTCAGTGTTACCGCGCCCTCTTCTCTCGCAAGACGCTGTAACCGGGGTGCGACCCAGGCCCAGTTGAGCAGAAACCCGCCCACCGTCGCCGGAAATAACCACAACGCAGGAAGACCCCACGCGTAGGCAGCACCGCTGACGCCGAGCAAGGTCCACGCTGATGAAGAACTGGCCGACGCGCTTATCGCTGCGACCCACGGTCCGAGACCTCTGCCCGCGAGGAAAAAATCCTCAACACTTCTGTTACGTCCCCTCGCCCACAAACCAACACCAATCAGCAAGGCGTTGTAGATGACGAGCGTTACGAGTACAGCACCGGTGTTATCCATGGGCGAGAATTTTTAATTAGTCTCTTCAAGACGGTTGTACTTGCGCAGAGCAGATCGAAGCTGTTCATGGTCAATTGCCTCGATGGTCGCACCCTGGAACCCGGTCATCGTTCGTGCCGCGACCAGCGCATTGACGATCGCTTCTTCCGTCGCCAGGACAGCGCCCCAAAACACCGGAGTGATGTTTTCATTGCCAAGAAGCCTGACCGAAAGGTTTGTCCCGGCGCGCAGCTCCTGCGGATTGGCTGTTGAAAAAGCGATGAAGATATCGCCGGAGCCGTTGCTCGCCATACCGCCGACACGAGCTATCCCAAGGCCGGCACGGGTGGCAACGCGTTTTAGCTGATGCGGCAGAAGTGGTGCATCGGTGGCGATGACGACAATAATCGAACCCATTTCGTCGTCCATCGGCGTTCTGATATCGGTAACCTGGCCCACCGGTATCTCCCTGCCGACTGGCGCCCCAGCGATCTGCAGAATTTCTCGCCAGCCGTAATTCGCTTGCACCAGCACGCCAATCGTGAATTCGCCATCTACCGTTTCAACGACACGAGACGCTGTGCCGATGCCGCATTTGAACTGGTAGCAGACCATGCCGGTACCGCCAC
>Ga0255040_10000524_pt1 | contig 10067 bp, 5 predicted proteins | sample BC1_12_2_MG_FD_181711 | JGI IMG/M metagenome (GOLD analysis project Ga0255040, IMG submission 181711) | Seawater microbial communities from Strait of Georgia, British Columbia, Canada - BC1_12_2 | ecosystem: Environmental > Aquatic > Marine > Strait | place: Canada: British Columbia | collected... | reverse complement strand
TTCAGGCGATGTACACATTTCAGTGAGCCAGGGCGTTCCTCCCTTTGTTGTCGCCGCATCAGCCGGACAGGATCTTCAAATTGTAGATGTAGCGGTCAGCTATGCCGATAACGATAACTGCGTCGTTGCCGAGGCACTCGAAATTGACAAGAGCAATGCCAAAGAGCTCCAGGGGAAAAAAGTTGGTATACCGAAAGGTACTGCTGCCCACTATGGTTTCCTCAAGCAAATGGATCATTTTGGTGTTGATATCAACACAATGGAAATTGTCGACATGGCACCACCAGATGGCGCCGCCGCATTCGCCCAGGGCAACCTCGACATGGTTTGTGGCTGGGGTGGAGCACTGCGTCGCATGAAAGAGCATGGCAATGTTCTGTTGACTGGCGCTGAAAAAACGGCTCTCGGGATTCTGGTCTTCGACGTCACCTCTGTTCCCGCCAGCTTTGCTGCCGAAGAGAGTGAATTGTTATCGAAATTCCTGAAGGTCACCGCTGATATGAATACCATGTGGAACTCGGGTAACCACACCAGCAAAATGTTGCCAGTGATTGCCAAAGACTCCGGCATGGACGAAAAAGCAACTCAGGAGACCATCGATACCTTTGTATTCCCATCGGTCGATGACCAGCTGTCAAGCGATTGGCTTGGCGGTTCTGCGCAGGAGTTCATGCTGGGTGTAGCCAATGTCTTTAAAGCTGCCGGTAGTATTGATTCTGCTCGTGGCAGCTATGCCGATGCGGTCAATACGGGTCCTTTGAAAGACGCTTCTGGGATGTAGACCCGATAACCAAAGCCTACAATCCTAATGGACCTGGTCGGTGTCTGACTTGACACCGACCAGGTCCTCAAAATAACTGACGCTACCGGGACCCAACCTCATGTCTAACTTGATCATTGAAAAAGTATCAATGCGTTTTGATCTCCCCAATGGCACTCATGTTCAGGCACTGAAAAATATCAATCTCGAACTAAAAACTGGTGAGCTGATGTCAGTGCTGGGACCTTCTGGCTGCGGTAAAACCACTCTGCTCAACATTGTTGCCGGCTTCCTGGCACCAACTGAGGGCAACATCACCCTCAACAACGAGCCCGTACACGGTCCAGCTTCGGATCGGGGCATGGTTTTTCAGCAAGGCGCACTATTTGAGTGGATGAGTGTAAGTGAAAACATTTCGTTTGGCCCGCGCATGAAAAATACTCCAGCTGCACGTACTAAAGAGATAGTAGACCACCTTTTGACAACAGTTGGATTGCAGGATTTCGGTGAGAAAGCCGTTTATGAACTTTCGGGCGGTATGCAACAGCGGGTTGCGTTAGCACGTTGTTTAGCCAATGAACCTGAGGTTATATTGATGGATGAGCCCCTGGGTGCACTGGACGCATTAACCCGGGAAAAAATGCAGGGGCTGGTTTTAAAATTATGGAAAGAAACCGGGAAAACCATCATCCTTATTACCCATTCGGTGGAAGAGGCGCTGTTACTCGGCGAACGTTTGCTGGTTATGGCACCCAGGCCTGGCCGGGTTCACAAAGAGTATCGATTACCATTTGCGGAAAAAGGAGTTGACCAGGATTTACGTGAAGTTAAAAAGGAAGCCGAATTTGGCGACAGACGTGAAGAAATTTTGTCCATGATCTGGGAGATGGAAGAGGAAATAATGGGACGTTCGGAGGCAAGCGCATGATTATTTTTTCGATGTATATTGCTATTTTCGCAGCTGCCTATTTTGTTGTTTCTTATCTTCAAAGTGGTACGAAAAAAAAAGGCTTTAACAGTCTCAAGACAGTTACCTTCGGCGATGAAAGCGCCGTAGTTCCCAATCGCGCAGCCGCCTTCATCTCGGTCATTACTATCTTCCTGATCTGGGGTGCATTTACAGACTCAAAGCTAGTTCCTTTTCATGTCTCTGGCCCCTTCATCGGTGATACTGCATTTACCTATACGGCAAAAAATGCTGCGGGGGAGACTCAGCAAGGCAATGTCAGTATACGGGTGCATCGCATTGGAGATAAGCCGGATAAACCCGACGTTGCGCCAAGCGATAGTTTTGTTCAAAACGACAGCGTACTGGTAGGCGCCTGGCGTTCAAAGTTGATTAACGTCAAGCGTAATGACGAAGGTTACAAGGAAGATGGCTATCAAATAATTGCCGTCAATGGCAAGCCGATTAAAGCGGGAGACGCTGTTGAGGTTGATGATGGGAAGGTCGTACTGACCTCGAAGAAATCACTCAATTTTACGCCGAAAAAAGGATTACAACTCGAGCCAATCTGGATGCCGGCACCGGAAGCAGTTGCTGGCCGGTTTATGGAAATTGCTGATACAGGATATCAGAACTTCGGACTCTGGGAGCACCTGGGCTGGTCGTTGTTTCGTGTTGTCATCGGATTCTTGATAGGAGCATTGGTAGGCATACCGCTAGGTTACGCTATGGGTTTGTCGGGCTGGTTCCGGGGCTGGTTTGACCCCATTGTTGAGTTTATGCGCCCAGTCCCGCCTTTGGCATTAATACCGCTGATTATTATCTGGTTCGGCATCTGGGAGACCGGAAAGATTGTACTGTTGTTCCTGGCATCATTATGGATCATGACCATAGCAGCTCGGGCTGGTGTTTCCGGCATCAATATTTCCAAGGTGCACGCGGCTTACTCGCTGGGTGCGACGAAAACACAGTTGATGTGGCATGTCATAGTACCCAACTCTCTGCCTGAAATATTTACCGGCGCCCGCGTTGCGATGGGCGTTTGTTGGGGCACGGTTGTTGCCGCCGAACTGGTTGCGGCTCAAAAAGGTGCGGGGATGATGATAATTGCAGCGTCAAAATTCCAGCTTACCGATATTGTCCTGATGGGGATTATCATGATCGGCATCATTGGATATGGCATCGACATACTGATGCGCAAGACCGAGAATTGGTTGGTGCCGTGGAAAGGAAAAATTTGATCTGCCAGACCCTGCGTCTAGTCGTGTAGAACTTCATTTGGCTGCAGCATCGGTGCCGCTGTCGCCAAAATCGGAGCCGATCTTGAAAACGGTGACTATCGCTGGGTCGTGCATAGCTCGATCAGTTTGTGTTCGGTGAAGCCTACGTCGACGAACCGCAACAGGGCGCGCTAACATAGCCCGCCAACCCCGCCCCGACAAACAGGTTTCTGATTTCATCGATTGCCGAAGTGCTATAGGCCTGTGCGATTTTTTTGCCCCAGATCGGTGCCGGCCAGGCAGCGTCGCTCTCATAGCGAACGATGTGATGCAAATGCAGCTGCGGCACCTGGTTACCGAGCGCCGCCACATTGAGTTTGTCGCCGCCATAGTGAGCCATCAGAAATTCCGATAACTGGCAGGACTCGTCCAGCAGTTGTTGCCGATCGTTTGCGTCGAGTTGATATACCTCGCGAATATCCATACGTGCTGGCACCAGGATAAACCAGGGGTAGTTGCAATCATTGCACAGCAGCAGGTGGCACAGGGAGAAGCGCCCCAGTAATACACAGTCATTTACCAGCTGTGGATGTATATCGTTTGCCACTGTTTTGTTCATGTCCAAATCCTCAGTCAGGCGCTGTTGCGGCCGTGTTGGCGTTGACGCTTGTTGGCAACCCCGACCGAGCTCACCACTTCCAGTCGTGGCACGCCGAATTCAAGTCGCCCTTTCTGTCCACTCAGTTGAAAATCAGCTTCAAGCAGGGCTCCAAGCTGCCCCGCTTCCCGGTTCATGTGCTCGCTCAACACTTCGAACAACAAGGTAAACAGCCGGCGCAGGGAGATTTTCCAGGTACTGCCGGCGCGTCGATACAGGCCATCGCTGAGCTCGAGAAAATTATCGAATGGTTGCTGTTCAAGAATTAACGGCAGTGTGTGCCTGAATCGTCCCGAATTAGCGATCATATCCCAGAAACGCGCGAAGCGATTGACGCGTTGCATGGTGGCAAAGTCGATATCACGCGTACTCAGAATGTTATAGGGAGCGGCCGGGTTATAACGCAGTTCGAAGTCTGCATTGTGACGGTTAAGTGGCGCACCACGTAATCGCTTGAGTATACCGAGCTGAATTTCCTGCGGGCGCAGCGCGACCAGGCGATCGAAACTGCGGCCAAAGTTCATCAAGGTATCACCCGGCAAACCGAAGATAAGATCCGCATGAATATGGGCACCGGTATGTTCGCGTAACCAGCGCAGATTAGCACAGGTTTTGTCGTTATCCTGGCGACGGCTGATGGTCTGCTGTATTTCAGGGTCGAACGTTTGCACGCCGATTTCGAATTGCAGTGACTCGGGTGGGAAACGGGTTAGCACCTGCTTCAGTTTCTCAGGCAGAAAATCCGGGATGACCTCGAAATGCAGGTACAAACCATCTTCCATACGTGCCAGGAAAAACTCGAGGATGGCGACACTGCTGCTCACCTTTAGATTGAAAGTACGATCGATGAACTTGAAATTGCGCGCACCACGCCGGAACAAATCATCCATGGCGTCGAGGAAGCGCTGCAAATCGAACGGTTTTGCCGTTTTGTCGAGTGATGACAGACAGAATTCACACTTGAACGGGCAGCCACGCGACGCCTCGACATAAATCAGGCGGTTGCGCAGGTCTTCATCCGTATAAAAGTCATAGGGCAGTTTCAGTTCATCGAGTTTGCTCGTTCTGCCGGCGATGAGCTGTGACGCCATCGGGCGTTTTTTCAGCAGATCACCACAAAGCTCACGGAAACTGATTTCACCCGGACCGGTAACGATGTAATCCACTTGCCCAGCCAATGCGGGCAGGTCGTCAGCGAAGCTCACTTCGGGGCCACCGACTATCACCAGCGTTTGCGGTGATACCTGCTTGAGCAACTCAATCACTCGCGTGGTCTCGGTCACGTTCCAGATATAAACACTGAAACCGATGATTCTCGGCTGCAACGCCAGCAACTGCTCAACGATATCGGCAGGACGTTGTTGAATAGTGAATTCCTGGATTTGCGCCCGCGTCTGCAATTCTTCGAGGTTGGCGTAAAGATAGCGCAGACCGAAAGCGCTGTGCATATAGCGCGCATTGAGCGTGGTAAGAATTATCTCAGTATTCATCCTGCTAAAATGTCCACCAGGAGGAGCCTTCCAGGAGATACTGATATGGTATTAAACATAGGGCAAGTTACAGGTCTTCAAACAGACAGCTGTCGTTGATGTCATCAACTTTGAAACTGGCAAAACGCGACTGTTTCATCAAGGTATCCCGACAGATTATTGGCGGGCAGTATAGGCCCACACCATTTCAAACACAAAACGTCTCGGGCCGGATACAGGCGTGTTTGAACCTTAGTGGCAGGTTATCACCATTCAGCCCAAAATTTATCGGATAACAACCTTAGCCGGCTTGCTACCACTGGTGGAATCGCGGGATACTCGAGCAGCGCGTGGAAGCTCGCAATACAACCAGAAGCTTTGCATGGTATGCAATGCGGGGACTCTTCGTCTGATTTAAACCGCAAAAGTCAGGCTGAATACAGATAGAGAACCAGGGGTGCTGGTCTGAAGGGCAAGGCTGTAGTGTTTAATCGACGAGGCGGCCAAATCGAGAACTGGTCGAGAATATGGCGTTACTCCAGCTGCGGCGCAGCGGCAGCGCTCAGCTCGACTCCTTGATGTTCTTTGCCACTGGCATGTTCTCGCTCTTCAATTCAGCAATGGTTTGCTTCAGGTCGTTTGTGGTCCTTTCCTGTTGAAACAGGCGTTCGGTCATGTTTTGCAATTGATCCCTTATCGCCTGCAGCGTCGTCTTAACTTCAGATTCAAACTTGTCGATATCTCTATCCTCACTCGGGCTGTCCGGAAAATAAAGGATACGGCTATTGTCCGAACCCAGCTTGACCCCGAATAAGGTATCAACTGTGGGATCATCGAGCAACTCAAGACTGGCATCATCACTGTCAACCGGGGTGAATTGCTCAGACTTTAGCTCGTCACCCTGGCTATCCTGGCCCATCGTGAACTGAATAGCATCTTCGTCCCCATAGTCGAGGTCGATCCCTTCGTCATCGTCCTCAAGCTCGTCGGCAATCGATGCCTTCAGCTCATCTTCCGCCGCTTCGAGATCAACCGTTAACGCCGGGTCAAAGCCATCCGTGGTTGCATCTGGATTCACCTCAAACGATTCATCATCGTCCGCAGCCTTGTTAGCAAGCGGTGCCTCCAGCTCATCTTCGATCGCTTCGAAACTGGCCGTTAACACCGGGGTAGAATCATCCGTGGTTGCATCAAGATTGATCTCAAGCGATTCGTTATCACCCGCCATCCCTGACTCATCTGTCTCGGATAAATCATCGAGCTCGTTGATCAGCCCGTCAAGCGAACTGTCGCTCTCATCAATGAGTTGGTGGGCTTCCAGATCCAGATTAAGATATGTGGGTTCTGAATCGGCATCCAGGTACTTACCGATCTGGATGTCAGTGAATGTTGATTCACTAAGGGTCGATTCACTAAGGGTCGATTCATCGTCCTGTGCTATCTCACTATCGATAACGGCTGATTCATCACTTTCGTCGATATCGCTGAACTCGAAATCGGCTGGTTCTGAATCGTCATCCAGATATTTACCGATCTGGACGTCAGCAATTGTCGATTCACTAAGATGTGATTCGTCATCCTGTCCTATCTCAATATCGGTAAAGGCTGATTCGCTACTTTCGTCGATATCACTGAACTCAAAATCGGCGCTCTCGGGCTTCGGGATTTCCAGCTCGACAGGGCTCAGGCTCTTATCCTTACCATCGGCGAACAAATTGTTATAGGGAGCAAGCTCATAACCCATGATTTCCACTCTCTCCCAATATTCTGCGCCTGCTTCACCCATATCCTGCATCACTTCAGCACAGGTCACGAAGTCAACGACATTTCGAGTGGCGTAATAGGAATCCAGTAAACGAGCCAGGAAATCGGTCCGTTCCGGATCGACTTCCATGCCCTTCAAGAGCAAATACTCTGCATTTTCATAGAGGCCATAGGCAAGATAGACGTCGGCCTCGTTCAGGGTAACTTCCAGGTCGATAATTTCACCAACCATACCGGGCATGGGCGTTGCCCCCTCCCTTAACGACACATCATTGTCAGGGAAGAGCACCTGGGTTTTGAGCAAGGCTCGATCTTCGCTAGCGTCTATTGGGTCGGGATCTGATGGCGTGCCAATTCCTGCCACGGGCCCTGACACAGACTCGGATTCCGTATCTGTGTTGTTCCCATCCAGGTTGTCCTCCACAGGCATCTCGTGGTTGGCGACGGGTTCGCCTCTGCCGAGCGGAAAAGTGGCGTCGGGACACAGCTGGCCATGCATTACCTCTAGACGCGTTTGATCACTGGAATCCAGCGCTTCGAGCACCCAGCGCGAACGATCAATCAGCTCGTCGAATAACTCAGTGCTCCGGGTTCTGTGGTAAAGCTCCAGCAAAAAGACTACCAGCGTTGGCTGGTCCGGCTGTAAATCCACGGCCAGTCGCATCAGTTTAATGGCTTCCTCAGTATCACCCCGGGCTAGAATCGCATTAGCCTGGGCGAGGATTGCGGACGCATTTGAGGGGGCAGGAGGCGCCTTGGGCAAGGCCACTGGTTTCGTCGCCTGCTCCACTTCCCCGGAAACTCTGTCACTATCGTGTTCTGCCGTTTTGTTCTTCGCAGCTTCGTCAGCCTCGAGGGCTTCAGGCCGTGATGCAGGGGATGCCGCGACTGCAGTCTTGCGCCGCAATAATATCTCCTGGCGCAACATTAGCAGCACCAGGGTAGCCCAGATTCCAAATGCAAGGGTTGCCCAGCTCGGACGGGTAGCGATGAACCTGTCCGCAGCCTGTACCGAGCGGCCAACAAATGACAGGGTTCCGTCGGTACCTATAACCGGCAATTGATTGATATGATCGTATCGTTCCTGCAACGCGCGGGCCCACTCGGGCATTTCCTGAACCCTGGCAACAACTGGCGCTGCATCGACTGCAATCTCTTTTTCCACTGCGGCAGTAGAGAGTGAGTTCCCGGTCATTTCTGCGTCGAGAGAGTCCAGAAGAATCGGATCTTCATTCAGCTCGACTCGAGTCGCTTCGGCTCCTCCAATCTGGTTCGTCGAATCAACTTCTGCACTGGAGGAGATTCCATTACTGTCAGATCCGGGGAGGCCATCTGCTGTAATCGGGTCTATCGGCATGGTAGTTTCAGCCGTGCTGCCTGGCACACCAGACTCACGGGTAACAACGGATTTCTCATCCACGGTGGATGCCGATTTCTCGAGCAACGCAATTATGCTTCCTTCAGCTGCGAAGATCTCCGACTCTAGCTCGGTATTAGATGAAAATTCATTGACCACCGCTTCCCCGGGGTTTGACAGCTGTGCCGCGTCTGTCGCCAACACTGTCTGCTGCACATCCATTTCCTGAACTTCTGTAACTGCAGGAACATCCCGCTTTGCGTCAACAGTTGTCACGCCTGCGTTGTCAGCTTTCACCGGGCTTGCAGTCTGCAAACCGGCCATCTGCTCACTGTAGGCGCGCCACGCTGACGAATGGGAAGTCGCGGCAACCTGCTCTTCGAAAGGAATGCCAAGGACCTCTCCCATTTTCAACTGATGCATGTTGTTGCGAGTAAAGGCATCTGGATTGTTATTCCAGATTGCATACATCCACTGATAAATAGTCAGATCAGGGTTGTCGGTCGCGACTGCGCGCGCCACGCGCCAGATGGAGTTGCCATTTATTGTGGGGCCATATTCACGTCGCTGTTGGAAACTTGCAGAGTTAAAATCAACAGCGGTGGTCTCAATCACCACAGACTCGCCAACGAGTTTTTCAGTGTCTGCTGTAATAGCGGGGGTTTCGGGGGCGCTATCATTACTCAGTGCGATAGCTGTCTCCACTGGCAAAGCATTCTTATTGTCGGCCGGGCCTTCATCAATCTGGCTAGTAGACAGCGTGGGGAGCCTGGCTACCGACTCAGCAATCTTGGGTTCATTTGTATTGCGGAAATACTCTTCGTAGGCAGGGGGGTCGACCAGCACGTCGTAGCTACGCGCTACTGTACTGCTGTCCCATTTGACTTCGACACGAAACTGGAACAGTGGGTTGGATATGATTTCCCTGGTATACAGCCGAATGATGGCGGTATCAGCGTCGATACGCAGCAGTCGGTACTCGATCTTCGGTTTGGAGTCACTGTCGATGCGTATAGAGAACTGTTCAGCATCGAAGTCGATACCGTTCATGCCACGCAGAATGACACTCGCTTTGAGTGGAGCAGCCAGATTGGAATCTACCTTTAGTTCGCCGAGGCCAAGACCCAAGCCGAAACTGCTTGACGACCACCACAGGGCTGAAGCTGTAAAAATAACTAATAAAGTGCGGATAAACAAGCCAAGCAACCTTTGAGGAAGACCAATCGTCCTAAAAGTGTAGTACAGAAAACAATTTTTGCCCTTGAGGATGCTCTTCCACAGACGAGGGTCTTAAGCTGCCAACTCGACCATCAGCAATACACATCTATAGTTAACGGTGCAGCTAGAATCGGCGGTAACTTCCAGAACGTAAAAAGCCCCGGCATAGCGTTTTGCGCAGAACTTAAGCAGATGGGCAACTGAAAGACTCCGACTCATCAAAAACAGTCGAACTACCTGCGCAAATTCCTGATAAGCCGTTGATTCCAATTGATTATTTACCCCGCGCGCGCAGCCTGTAGTCCTGCCGAGCGATTCACCGCAATTGCATAGGCAATAGCGACACATCCGGGATTGCAGCAATCTCGGCGATCAATCTATTCGATGGGGTTCAGTCCACCCTCGAGAGGTGGTTAGGCGGCAGTGGCCTTACTCGGTATTTCATCTTTAATTCCAGCTCCAACCAAAAAGCTGGAGCTGGAATCCCTATTAGGAAATCAGATCACTTCAAAGTTAGAGTGTTACCTGGCAGGGCTACTTTTTATTTTTCTTCGTCCTGCCTTTCTTCATCGCTTTCTTCTTCGCCTTCTTCGCCTTCTTCGCCTTCTTCGCCTTCTTCGCCTTCTTCGCCTTCTTCGCCTTCTTCGCCTTCTTCGCCTTCTTCGCCTTCTTCGC
>Ga0255040_10000523_pt1 | contig 10082 bp, 3 predicted proteins | sample BC1_12_2_MG_FD_181711 | JGI IMG/M metagenome (GOLD analysis project Ga0255040, IMG submission 181711) | Seawater microbial communities from Strait of Georgia, British Columbia, Canada - BC1_12_2 | ecosystem: Environmental > Aquatic > Marine > Strait | place: Canada: British Columbia | collected... | reverse complement strand
GTCTGATCTTGTCCACGCTCGCCGGCACGGCGACCGGACTGGCACTGTTTGCGGTGCTCGACGCGCGGCTGCTGCTCAAGGCCTTCGGCGCATTCATCGTGCTGTACGGACTTTCGGCGTTCGTCTCGCTGCCGCGTCTGCAGCGCCCCTCGCCCAACGCCGTCGCACTTGCCACGGGAAGCCTCGGCGCGCTTGTCGCCACGCTGTTCGGCGGCATGGCAGGCCCGTTTTATGCCGTCTATCTGAACGCGATCGATCTCGGAAAAACCGCGTTCCGCGGCACCATGTCGGCGGTGCTGCTGCTCCTCGCCGTGATACGCGTGGCGGGCTACGGAAGCCTCGGCCTGTTCGATGCGCGTGCGGGCATGCTGCTCGTCGTGCTGGTGCCGGTGATGGCCATCGCCATGGTCGCCGGCGAGCACGCGCATCGGCACCTGAGCGAGGGAAAGTTCCGCCGCGTGGTCGCTCTGCTGCTGGCGGCGAGCGGCGTCGTGCTGATGTTCAAGTAGCGGGCGGCTCGCCGTCGCCTCGGCCCAGGGGCCGCTGCATGATCAGGGTGTCGACCCAGCGGCCGAACTTGAAGCCGACCGAGCGCAGGGTTCCGACACGCAGAAACCCGGCATCGGCATGCACGAGGATCGACGGCAGATGCGCGCTGTCTCCGATGACCGCGACCAGCTGCCGGTAGCCAAGCGCGTCGGCGCGATCAACCAGCGCCGCAAGCAGCGCCCGGCCGACGCCGCGGCGCAGAAATTCGGGATGCGCGTAGACCGAGTCCTCGAGCGCGTAGCGGTACGCCGAGCGCGCACGGTAGGGTGCGCAGTACCCGTAGCCGGCGATCACCGTATCGATGCAGGCGACGAGGTAGGGGAGTCCGCTGCCGGTGATTTCGATGAATCGGCGCCGCATTTCCTCGAGCGGCGGCGCGACTTCCTCAAAACTGGCGAGCCCGTTCAGGACATGGTGGGCGTAGATCGACTGCACCGCACCGAGATCGGCCTCGGTGGCGTCGCGTACCAGCACCGCGCGGGTCGCCGCATCCATGCGCGAACGCTATCACGCCATGCAAATAAAAAGGGGCGGCTCGCGCCGCCCCCTTCCTGGGCAACAGCCGACCAGAGGGCTTACCCCTCCTCGGCGGCGCCTTCGGTCGCTTCCGCGGCCGGCGCCTCCTCGATCTCGGGCAACAGCTCGAGCACCGGCTCCTCGGCCTGCGCCCTGCGGATGTTGTGATACGCGAGGCCGGTTCCCGCCGGGATCAGGCGCCCGACAATGACGTTCTCCTTCAGGCCGCGCAGTTCGTCGCGCTTACCCATGATCGCCGCCTCGGTCAGCACGCGCGTGGTCTCCTGGAACGAGGCCGCCGAGATGAACGAATCGGTCGACAGCGACGCCTTGGTAATGCCGAGCAGCATGTACAGGTAAGCGGCCGGCTTCTTGCCCTCGGCCTCCACCTTCTCGTTCTCGACCAGCACGTCGGCGCGCTCGACCTGCTCGCCGAGGATGAAACGCGTCTCGCCCGGGTCGTCGATCTGCACGCGGCGCAGCATCTGGCGAACGATCACCTCGATGTGCTTGTCGTTGATCTTCACCCCCTGCAGACGGTAGACGTCCTGCACCTCGTCGATGATGTAGCGCGCCAGCGCCTCGACGCCGAGCAGACGCAACTGGTCGTGTGCGTCGACCGCACCGTCGACGATCAGCTCGCCCTTGTTGACCACCTGACCGTCGTGCACCAGCACGTGCTTGTCCTTCGAGATCAGGTACTCGTGCTCGACCCCGTCGACGTCGCGAATGACCAGGCGTTGCTTGCCCTTGGTCTCCTTGCCGAAGCTGACCGTGCCGGTAACTTCCGCGAGCATGCCGGCGTCCTTCGGGCTGCGGGCTTCGAACAATTCGGCGACCCGCGGCAGACCACCCGTGATGTCGCGCGTTTTCGAGACTTCCTGGGGAATGCGTGCGAGCACCTCGCCGACCGCCATCTGCTGGCCGTCGCGCACCGCGATCACGGCGCCCACCGGGAAGCTGATGTTCACGGCATGGTCGGTGCCGGCGATCTTCACCTCGTCGCCCGCCTCGTTGATGAGCATCACCGAGGGACGCTGGCCCTTGGCCGCCGTCACGCCGCGCCGCTTGGCATCGATCACCACGAGGGTCGAAAGACCCGTCACGTCGTCGATCTGCTTGGCGACGCTGACGCCGTCCTCGACAGCTTCGAGGCGCGCCGTGCCGGCGTACTCGGAAATGATCGGCCGATGGTGCGGATCCCAGTTCGCGAGCGCCTTGCCGGCCTTGCAGCTGTCGCCGTCTGCCACGTTCAGCGTCGCACCGTAGGGCACCTTGTGCCGCTCGCGCTCGCGACCCGCGTCGTCGGTAACGATGAGTTCGCCCGAGCGCGAGATCACGAGCTTGTCACCCTTGGCGTTGCTCAGATAACGCATCGCGGCGTTGAAGCGCACGACACCGTTCGACTTGGCTTCGACATGGCTCTGCACCGCGGTTCGCGAGGCCGCGCCACCGATGTGGAAGGTCCGCATGGTGAGCTGCGTGCCCGGCTCGCCGATCGACTGTGCGGCGATGACGCCGATTGCCTCGCCGACGGTGACCAACATGCCGCGGCCGAGATCGCGGCCATAGCAGTTCGCGCACACGCCCCAGCGGGTGTCGCAGAACAGCGGCGTGCGAACCTTGACCTCGTCGATGCCGAGACTCTCGATCGTCTCGACGTGATCCTCGTCAAGCAGCGTGGTGGCGGGATACAGCTCGTCTTGCGTGTCGGGATGGATCAGCTCGCTCGCGAGGACGCGTCCAAGGATACGCTCGCGCAGCGGCTCGATCACCTCGCCGCCCTCGATCAGGGCGCGCATGACAACGCCGGCTTGCGTGCCGCAATCGTTCCCGGTGACCACCAGATCCTGCGTCACATCGACCAGGCGGCGCGTCAGATAACCCGAGTTCGCGGTCTTCAACGCGGTGTCCGCGAGACCCTTCCGCGCGCCGTGCGTCGAGATGAAGTACTGCAGCACGTTCAGACCTTCACGGAAATTCGCCGTGATCGGCGTCTCGATAATGGAGCCATCGGGCTTCGCCATCAGGCCGCGCATGCCGGCGAGCTGCCGGATCTGCGCCGCCGAACCGCGCGCACCGGAGTCGGCCATCATGTAGATCGAATTGAAGGCCTCTTCCCGCACCTTCTTCCCATGGCGGTCGGTGGTTTCCTCGGTTCCAAGTTGATCAAGCATGACCTTGCCGACTTGATCGCCACAGCGCGACCAGATATCGACCACCTTGTTGTACCGCTCGCCCTGGGTCACCAGGCCCGAGGTGTACTGGTTCTCGATTTCCTTCACCTCGAGCTCGGCGGCCCGAATCATCTCGTGCTTCTGCTCCGGCACACGCATGTCGTGCGCACCGAAGGAGATGCCAGCCGTTGTCGCGTGCGAAAACCCGGCGTTCATGAGTTTGTCGGCAAAGATCACCGTCTCGCGCAGGCCGCAGCGACGGAAGGCGATATTGATGAGGCGCGAAATCTCCTTCTTCTTGAGCGGCCGATTGAGCAGCTCGAACGACAATCCCGCCGGCAGGATTTCAGACAGCAGTGCGCGGCCCACGGTCGTGCGGTAGCGCTTGACCCGCTCGGTGCGCTCGCCATCGTCGGCGATGTCGATTTCGCGAATCCTCACCCAGACCCTTGCATGCAGCTCGACGTGGCGTGCGTCGTAGGCGCGGCACAATTCCGTGTGATTCGCGAACGACATGCCTTCGCCCTTGGCATTGATCCGCTCGCGCGTCGCGTAGTACAGCCCGAGCACGATGTCCTGCGAGGGCACGATGATCGGCTCGCCGTTTGCGGGCGAAAGCACGTTGTTCGAGGCAAGCATCAACGTGCGCGCCTCCATCTGGGCCTCCAGCGAGAGCGGCACGTGCACCGCCATCTGGTCGCCGTCGAAGTCGGCGTTGAACGCCGCGCACACCAGCGGATGAAGCTGAATCGCCTTGCCCTCGATCAGCACGGGCTCGAAGGCCTGGATACCGAGGCGGTGCAGTGTCGGTGCGCGGTTAAGCATCACCGGATGCTCGCGAATCACCTCCTCGAGAATGTCCCAGACTTCGGGCACTTCCTGCTCGACCAGGCGCTTGGCCGCCTTGATGGTGGTTGCCAGGCCAAGCAGCTCGAGCTTGTTGAAGATGTAGGGCTTGAAGAGCTCCAACGCCATCTTCTTCGGCAGACCGCACTGGTGCAGCTTCAGCTGCGGGCCGACGACGATCACCGAGCGGCCCGAGTAGTCCACCCGTTTGCCGAGCAGGTTCTGGCGGAACCGTCCACCCTTGCCCTTGATCATGTCGGCAAGCGACTTGAGCGGACGCTTGTTCGCGCCGGTCATCGCCTTGCCACGGCGGCCGTTGTCGAGCAGCGAATCCACCGCCTCCTGGAGCATGCGCTTTTCGTTGCGCACGATGATTTCCGGCGCCTTCAGTTCGAGCAGACGCTTTAGGCGGTTGTTGCGGTTGATGACGCGCCGATAGAGATCGTTCAGATCACTGGTCGCGAAGCGCCCGCCGTCGAGCGGCACGAGCGGCCGCAGCTCGGGCGGCAGCACCGGCAGGACCTCCATGATCATCCAGTCGGGCTTGATGTTCGAGGCCTTGAACCCCTCGAGCACTTTCAGGCGCTTGGCGATCTTCTTGATCTTGGCATCCGACGAGGTGGCCTCGAGATCCTTGCGCAGACCCTCGATCTCGCGGTTGATATCGAGCGAGCGCAACAGCGAACGCACGCCCTCGGCACCCATGGCCGCCGAAAAGTCGTCGCCAAACTCCTCGACTTTCGAGAGGTAGTCGTCCTCGGTGAGGAGCTGCGCGCGCTTGAGCGGGGTCAGTCCCGGGTCGGTGACGACGTAGGCCTCGAAGTAGAGCACGCGCTCGATGTCGCGTAGCGTCATGTCGAGCACCAGACCAAGCCGGCTGGGGAGCGACTTTAGAAACCAAATGTGCGCCACCGGACTCGCGAGCTCGATATGGCCCATACGCTCGCGGCGAACCTTGGCGAGCGTGACTTCGACGCCGCACTTCTCGCAGATCACGCCGCGGTGCTTGAGCCGTTTGTACTTGCCGCAAACGCACTCGTAATCCTTGATCGGCCCGAAGATGCGGGCGCAGAACAGGCCGTCGCGCTCCGGCTTGAAAGTCCGGTAGTTGATGGTCTCCGGCTTCTTCACTTCGCCGTAGGACCACGACCGGATCTTCTCCGGCGACGCAAGTCCAATCTTGATCGCGTCGAATTCCTCGACCTGCTGGACCTGCTTGAACAGCTCTAGTAGTGCTTTCATCGGTGTCTGCTCCGCCCTATGTCAGTGACGCTCGAGGTCGATGTCGATGCCGAGCGAACGAATTTCCTTCACCAGCACGTTGAACGACTCCGGCATGCCGGCCTCGATCTTGTGATCGCCCTTGACGATGTTTTCGTACACCTTGGTGCGTCCGGCAATGTCGTCCGACTTCACCGTCAGCATCTCCTGCAAGGTGTAGGCCGCACCGTAGGCCTCCAGCGCCCAGACCTCCATCTCGCCGAAGCGCTGGCCGCCGAACTGCGCCTTGCCGCCGAGCGGCTGCTGCGTGACCAGGCTGTACGGTCCCGTCGAACGCGCGTGCATCTTGTCGTCGACGAGGTGGTGCAGCTTGAGCACGTGCATGTAGCCGACCGTGACCTCGCGGTCGAAGGCCTCGCCCGTGCGTCCGTCATACAGCCTCACCTGCCCCGAGATCGGCAGGCCGGCGAGCTCGAGAATCGCGTTGATGTCCGACTCCGAGGCGCCGTCGAACACCGGCGTCGCGAAGGGGATGCCCGCGCGAAGGTTGGAGGTGAGCTCCACCAGCGCCTCGTCGGAGAGTTCCGACAGGTTCTCCCCGTGCCCGCTCATGTTGTAGATGCGCTCGAGGAATTTGCGCAGCTCGGCCGCCTTGGCCTGCGCCCGCAGCATGGCCCCAAGCTGGTGGCCGAGACCCTTCGCCGCCCAGCCAAGATGGGTCTCGAGAATCTGCCCGACGTTCATCCGCGAGGGCACCCCGAGCGGATTGAGCACGACGTCGACCGGCGTGCCATCGGCCATGTGCGGCATGTCCTCGACCGGCACGATCTTCGAGATCACACCCTTGTTGCCGTGGCGGCCAGCCATCTTGTCACCTGGCTGCAAGCGCCGCTTCACTGCCACGTAGACCTTCGTCATCTTCAGCACGCCCGGCGGCAGCTCATCGCCCTGCGTAAGCTTTTTCTTCTTTGCGTCGAACATGGCGTCGAACTCCCGGCGCTTCTGCGCGAGTGAGTCCTTGAGGCCTTCGAGCTGCGCGGCGGCTTCCTCGTTCGCGAGCCGAATGTCGAACCAGTCGTAGCGCTCGATCGATTCGAGGTAGGTCTTGGTGATCTTGCTGCCCTTCGCCAGGCGCTTCGGCCCGCCGTTCGCGGTCTTGTTGGTCAACAAACGCTCGAGCCGCTCGAAGGTATCGGCTTCGACGATCCGCATCTGGTCGGCGAGGTCGGTCTTGTAGCGCTTGAGCTCATCTGCAATGATCGACTCGCTGCGCGCATCGCGCTCGATGCCTTCGCGCGTGAACACCTGCACGTCGATCACGGTGCCGCTGATGCCCGAGGGCACGCGCAGCGACGTGTCCTTCACGTCGGAGGCTTTCTCGCCGAAGATCGCGCGCAGGAGTTTTTCCTCCGGCGTGAGCTGGGTTTCGCCCTTCGGCGTCACCTTGCCGACCAGCACGTCTCCCGCCTCGACCTCGGCGCCAATGTAGACGATGCCCGACTCGTCCAGACGCGAGAGCTGGCCTTCGGACAGATTCGAGATGTCGCGCGTGATTTCCTCCGAGCCGAGCTTCGTGTCGCGCGCAACGACCGTCAGCTCTTCGATGTGGATCGAGGTAAAGCGGTCCTCGGCGACGACCCGCTCCGAGATCAGGATCGAGTCCTCGAAGTTGTAGCCGTTCCATGGCATGAACGCGACCAGCATATTCTGGCCGAGCGCGAGCTCGCCCAGGTCGGTCGAGCTGCCGTCGGCGATCACGTCGCCCTTCGCGATGCGCTCGCTCTGACGCACGACCGGACGCTGGTTGATGTTCGTGTTCTGGTTGGAACGCGTGTACTTGCTCATCGGATAGATGTCGACGCCCACGTCGCCGGCGACAGTCTCGTCGTCGTTCACGCGCACCACGATCCGGGTTGCATCGACGTAGTCCACCACGCCACCACGCAGCGCGATGACGCAGATTCCCGAGTCGACCGCCGCGGTACGCTCGAGGCCGGTGCCGACGAGCGGCTTCTCCGGACGCAAGCAGGGCACCGCCTGGCGCTGCATGTTCGAACCCATCAGCGCGCGGTTCGCGTCGTCATGCTCGAGGAAGGGGATGAGCGAGGCCGCGACCGAAACGATCTGCGACGGCGCCACGTCCATGTACTGCACCTCCTCAGGCCCCTTGAGCTCGAATTCGCTCACGTAGCGGCACGAAACCAAGGTGTCCGTCAGGCGTCCCGTCTTGTCCATCGCCGCGTTCGCCTGGGCGATCACGTAGTGGCCTTCGTCGATCGCCGACAGGTAATCGATCCTGTCGGTGACGCGGCCGTCCTTCACCTTGCGGTAGGGCGTCTCGAGAAAGCCGTAGCGGTTGGTCCGCGCATAGAGCGCGAGCGAATTGATCAAGCCGATATTCGGGCCTTCCGGCGTCTCGATCGGGCACACGCGCCCGTAGTGCGTGGGATGCACGTCGCGCACCTCGAAGCCGGCACGCTCGCGCGTCAGGCCGCCTGGGCCCAACGCCGACACGCGGCGCTTGTGGGTAATTTCGGAGAGCGGGTTGGTCTGGTCCATGAACTGCGACAGTTGCGACGAACCGAAAAATTCCTTGATCGCCGCCGAGATCGGCTTCGCATTGATCAGGTCGTGCGGCATCAGATTGTCCGACTCGGCCTGGGTGAGGCGCTCGCGCACCGCACGCTCGACCCGCACCAAGCCCGCGCGGAACTGGTTTTCGGCAAGCTCGCCGACCGAGCGCACGCGCCGGTTGCCGAGATGGTCGATGTCGTCCACCTCGCCGCGGCCGTTTCTCAGCTCGACCAGGATGCGAATTACTTCGACGATGTCCTTCGGGCTGAGCGTGACGCGCTGCTCGAGCGTCGCTTCGAGCTTCGAGCGGTCGACGCCCTTCGACTTGAGGTCTTGGTACATGCGCTCGATGACCGCCTGCGCCTCTGCCTCGTTCGCAACGCCTTCCAGGCCCACCTTGCCGAGCGATAGCTCGGGCTTGTTGCCGAAGTACTCGCGCACCTCGGCCTCGGTCTCGCGGGGAAGCGCGATGCTACGCAGCCGGATCTGCCAGCTGGTCTCGTTCGGAACCCCGATACGGCGATTGAACTTCATTCGCCCGACCGCCGACAGATCGTAGCGTTCCTCGGCGAAGAACAGGCCGTTGAACAGCGACTCGACCGCGTCCTCGGTGGGGGGCTCGCCCGGGCGCATCATGCGGTAAATTGCCACCCGCGCCGCGCTCATGTCTGCGGTTTCGTCGGCGCGCAGGGTATGCGAGATATATCCGCCCTGGTCGAGGTCGTTTATAAACAGCGTGCGCACCGCATCGATCTTCGCCTCGCGCAGCTTGGCGAGCAGCGTATCGGTGATTTCCTCGTTCGCGTTCGCGATCACCTCGCCGGTTTCGGCATTGATCGCGTTATGCGCCAGCGTGCGGCCCAGAATGAAATCGTCAGGCGCCTCGACGCGCTTGATCCCGGCCACCTCCATGTCGCGGATGTGCTTGACCGTGATGCGCTTGTCCTTCGCGACGATCGGCTTTCCCGCCTTGTCGGTGATGTCGAAGCGGGCCACTTCGCCGCGCAGGCGCTCAGGAACCACTTCGAAGCGCACGTGGTCCGCCGCGATTTGAAAGCTGTCGGACGAAAAGAACTCGGCAAGGATGCGCTCGGGCGTATAGCCGAGCGCTTTCAGGATGATCGTCACCGGCATCTTCCGCCGACGGTCGACGCGGAAAAACACGATGTCCTTCGGGTCGAATTCGAAATCGAGCCAGGAGCCGCGGTAGGGAATGACGCGCGCCGAGAACAGGAGCTTGCCGCTCGAATGCGTCTTGCCGCGGTCATGCTCGAAGAATGCCCCCGGCGAACGGTGAAGCTGGCTGACGATCACGCGCTCAGTGCCGTTGATGATGAACGAACCGGTCGTGGTCATGAGCGGAATTTCACCCATGTACACCTCCTGCTCCTTCACTTCCTTCGTCGTCGGTTTCGGCGCCTCCTTGTCGAGGATCACCAGGCGCACCTTGGCGCGCAGCGGGCTGGCGTAGGTCAACCCGCGCTGCTGGCACTCGCGCACGTCAAACGGCGGCTCGCCAAGCGAGAACGAAACGAACTCGAGCCGCGCGAAGCCCGAATGGCTGATGATCGGGAAAATTGAGGTAAACGCCGCCTGCAATCCCTGATTCTTGCGATGCTCCGGCGCAACGTGCGCCTGCAGGAACGCGGTGAACGATTCGAGCTGCGTCGCAATCAGAAACGGTACGTTCAGCACCGCGTCGCGCTTCGCGAAGCTCTTGCGGATACGTTTACGCTCAGTAAGGGAATACGTCATGAATGCTCCCGGTCGAAAGGCACTGCCGCACCTGCGGCAGGCCCAAAGTCAAAGCCAAGGCGTCGCGCCACTGAAGGCACGGCGTCTTGGCACTGACCTCGGTCCGAATGGGCGCGCGCACGCGCGTCCCGTCCGGCCTCGGTCACCTGTTCATCGAATCGCTTGATCGTCTGGTTCAGGTTTGCGTGCTTACTTGATCTCGACTTTCGCGCCCGCGTCGCTGAGCTTCTTGGCGACGCCGTCGGCATCGGCCTTCGACACACCCTCTTTCACCGCCTTCGGCGCGCCGTCGACGAGATCCTTGGCTTCCTTCAGGCCGAGGCTGGTCACCTCGCGCACTGCCTTGATCACGTTCACCTTGTTTTCGCCCACGCCCGTGAGCATCACGGTGAATTCGGTTTGCTCTTCTGCCGCCGGCGCGGCGGCACCTGCCGGCGCCGCGAC
>Ga0255040_10000521_pt1 | contig 10095 bp, 15 predicted proteins | sample BC1_12_2_MG_FD_181711 | JGI IMG/M metagenome (GOLD analysis project Ga0255040, IMG submission 181711) | Seawater microbial communities from Strait of Georgia, British Columbia, Canada - BC1_12_2 | ecosystem: Environmental > Aquatic > Marine > Strait | place: Canada: British Columbia | collected... | reverse complement strand
ATGATAGAAAGGCAGCATTATCAGAAAGCATAGCAGAAATAAAAAAACTAGCTGCTGAAAATGCCGCGTTAGCTGCAAAATTTGGTAAAGAGCCTATTAAAGGTGCTAAACAAACTCGTTTAGAAAACGAAGTTTTAACAGGGTTAGAGCCGCTGGTAGCTAAAATTGTTACTAATAGAACTAAAGCTTTGTATGATCCTATTGCTGCTGATGCAAAAAAAGGAGTATCAAGAGAACAGTTTCAAGAATCTTTGAAGAGTGACATTGAAACAATGGTGCTCAGTGAGTATGATGCATCGAAGCAAGATCTTGAAAAGTTTACAGTAAGTAGATCATATTTAAGAGCTAATAATTTAGCTAAACGTTTAGGTATAGAATCTGTTGAAGAAGGTGGAATAAAACAAGACATAGACACTGCTAAAGGCATTACAGATGAAAAAACTGAAACCACAAAGCCTAAAGAGCCTTCTGTAGAAAGAGGACAAGCTACTTTTGATGAGCTTGATATTGTTGATGATACTTTAATTAAAGACATTAAATCTGATTTAGAAAAAGAGATTAGGTCTAGAGTACAAAAAGGAACGTTATCAGAAACGGTTGCTGTAAAAAAAGGTCGCGAAACATATTTAGTTACATGGCTTGAGGATTATGTAAACAAGCAACTGTTTAAGAAATTATCTAAAAGGTTAGGGGCGATAGGAGAAAAGAATGGCCAAACATTTATCCCTGGAGCTTATATAGACTTTTTAAACGATCCAAAAACTTTTGATATAATAACTAAAGCTTTGCCGATTAAAAGCATTAAGAAGAGCTATAATAAGTTATTTCCTACTGAAAGAGTCGGCAGAGAATTAACAGCAGAAGGCAATCCTATATTCAGAATTAAAAAGATTGATAAAAAAGCTTTTTTAACTTATTTTGTTGAAGGCAAAAAGTCTACTATATTAGAAAGACAAAAGCAATTATTTAGAGAAATACTTGAGCCATTGGCTAAACAAGTTGTAGCCGACTATGCAACCCCTGAAAATATAGCAGCTCTTAAACCAATTCAAGCATTAGCTCCGGCGGAATCTATAGATGTAGTTGAAAATATAGTTATTGATGCACAGCTTAATAATTTAGAATCTAAATTAGATAGATACAAAGGCGAACAAGCTGGATTTGATATTATACAATTTTCTAAAGAAGCAACAGGTAAATTTGACAGAAAAGAAATTACATCTGTTAAAGTTAGAAAAGCTTTAAATTTAAACGAACATTCAGAAGAATTTTTATCTTTACCGGAAAGCTTACAAATGGCTACTAATTGGGTTAGAGAAAGTTTACAATTAAAAGGGGCGACAATAGGAGGGTTAATATACGAGATATTGACGATAGGCCGAGTAGACGCTAATGCTAAAGATTTAAACCTTAATATTAAAGTAAAAACTTTAAAAGGAGAGGTTGATTTTGATAGCAACAGACCGGATATACAATTAAGTATAAAAAAAGACGGGCAAACTAAAGATATTAATTACGAGCTTAAACAAAGCGCTATTGCAAGGTGTGGCCAAACAACTTTAAGAGCCGATTTTAATAATGACGAAGTATTTTCTGTTTCAAGCAAAAGAAAAAATATCGCAGGAGACAAAGTTAAAATGAATTTTGCTGACATGCCCACTGGCCAGCAACTTAAGTTAAGCCTAAAAAGTGTTCAAAAAGATCTTAGACAAATATTAGATATAATAAATAAAATTGACGGTTCAAATATAAATACTATACCAATGGGTGGGACTATGAGTATAGAAGCTGTTAACGCTGTTAAAAAATCTGAAGCATATAAAAGAATAGCAAAAGTTGAAACAGGCGCTGACGGACAAACAGTCTCCAATCATTACAACGCAAAAGATACTCATCTTTTTCAAATAGGAGGCATAGGTACTTTATTAATGGGGCCAGACATATATGGTCTTAATAATAATGATTTAACTCCTGTTCAAAATTTAACTGATGTTAAATTTAAAGGCAACTTACGAATTAAATTTAATTATAGATATAAAAATAAAAAAAGGATTGGAGCCTCTATTAGTTTAATATCAGAGCCTATAATAGCAAATCCAAAAAATTTAAGTAAGTCACCTATAAATTTAGACACAAAACAAGGTACAGCTGCGCTATATAATAGATTCCAATTTTCTAAAAACTTAAACAAAGAGTTTAATAATATAATAGAAGAGACTACCGGTATTGAGTCAGCAAAAGATATATCTACTGCTAAATCTAAAATATTAGCTAAAAAGAAAGGGAGGTTTAAATTCTTTATTCCGCCTTCTGCTGATGACTTCGCTGGATTGCTATATAAGTTAACAGGCAAAGGTACTAAAGGAGAACAGCAACAAGCATGGTTTAAGCAAGCTTTATTTGATCCATTCGCAAAAGGAATGCGCGAATTTGAAAGCTATAAGCAAAACGTTACCGGAATTGTAAACCAATTAAAGAAAGATATTAAAAACGTTCCTGCTAAATTAAAGAAAGTAAACAAAACAGGATTTACTAATGAAAATGCAGTACGGGTTTATCTTTGGGATAAAAACGGGTTTAAAATTGATGGATTAAATAAGGAAGATATTCAAGAGCTGATAAGCATAGTAGAGAATGATAAAAATTTATTAGATTTCGCAGATCAAATGGATGCAGTTTTAAATGGTTATCCAGAGCCACAAAATGATTGGCTAGCTGGAACTATAACAACTGATGCTATTAATATGATTAATACTTCTAAGCGAGCTGAATTTCTTCAAGAATGGCAAACAAATGCTGACGCTATATTTTCAAAAGAAAACTTAAATAAACTTAGAGCTGCATTTGGTGAAAATTATGTGGAGGCATTGCAAGACATGCTTTACAGGATGAAGACTGGCCGTAATAGACCATCCGGCGCAAATAAGTTAACTAATCAGTTTATGAACTGGGTTAATGATTCTGTAGGTACAATAATGTTCTTTAATACAAGATCAGCATTGCTACAAACATTGTCTACTGTAAACTTTATAAACTGGGGAGATAATAACCCTATAGCCGCTGCAAAAGCATTTTCTAATCAAAAACAATTTTGGAGTGATTTCGCTATGTTATTTAATTCTGATTTCTTAAAGCAAAGAAGATCTGGTCTAAAGAATGATGTTAATGCAGATGATATTGCAAACGCAGCAGAAACAGCCACTAACAAAACAAAAGCAGTTTTATCTTCGTTACTTAAGGTGGGATTCTTACCGACTCAAATAGCGGATAGCTTTGCTATTGCGCTAGGAGGAGCCTCTTTTGTTAGGAATAGAATTAATAAATATGTATCAGAGGGGCTAACAAAACAAGCCGCTGAAGAGCAAGCGTTTTTAGACTTTCAAGAAATAGCAGAAGAAACGCAGCAGTCATCAAGGCCTGACAGAATATCACAACAACAGGCAAGCCCATTAGGGCGTATTATATTGGCTTTTGCAAACACGCCTATGCAATACATGCGTTTAACCAAAAAGGCCTTCTTAGATCTTAAAAACGGACGTGGTGATGCAAAAACTAATATAACTAAGATAGCGTATTATATGGCTGTGCAAAACATTATATTCTCTAGTTTACAAGCCGCATTATTTGCAAGTTTGTTTGAAGATGATGATGAAGAATTAAACAATAAACAAATTAGAGTAGCAAACTCTATGCTTGATTCTATATTAAGAGGTGTTGGTATATACGGAGCTATTGGTTCTACATTAAAAAATATAATTATAGAAATTAAAAGGCAGTCTGAAAAAGATAGACCTGATTATACGGTAGCAGCTCAGCGTGCATTAAGCATATCGCCTCCAATCGATTCTAAGATGCGTAAATTAATGGGTGCAGCGCGAACTTTTAGTTATAAAACAACCCGTGAAAAAATGGTTGGATATGGGTTAGATAACCCAGCATATTATGCAGCGGGGCAAGTTGTTTCTGCTACTACAAATATACCTCTTGATAGAGCAATACGTAAAGCAGATAACATTAGAGTAGCAATGGATAATGACACTAAGTACTGGCAATCAGTAGCATTAATGTTAGGTTATAGCCAATGGGATGTAGGTTTAGTTGAAACATCTAAAAATAAAAAGAATAAAACAGGTTTTGGTAAAACAACATCTTGGAAAAAAAGTGAATGGAAAAAATAAATATATGAAACCTATAACAGCAAGAGTAAAAGAAAAGGGCGGAGCGGTAACATATCCATGCAATCAAGAGGTAACAATGAATGCTGACGGTAGTGGTGGCCCAATATCTATTGCTAAATTTAAAAAACATAATATGTTTAGTAAAAGCGGCAAGGTTGAGGTTGCAGAAACTAAAAAAGAGCACTTAGCATTACAAAAACAAGGTTACGGTCATGAATCACCTGCTAAGAAAAAAGATGCTTGCTACACGAAAGTAAAAAGCCGTTATAAAAAATGGCCTTCAGCTTATGCAAGTGGGGCTTTAGTTAAATGTAGAAAAGTTGGCGCTGCTAACTGGGGAAATAAATCTAAATAGCATGGCATTTAAAATGAAACCATCACCATTTAAAAACCTTAAACGTTGGTTTGAAGAAGAATGGGAAACACCAAGTGGCGAAAAGGACTATAGCAAAGGCGAAAATACCTTTAGACCAACCAAAAAAATTAGCAGTAAAACACCAAAAACCTGGAGTGAAGTTACCCCTGAATCCGAAAGAAAAGCCCAAAGAGAAAAAAACACTAAAGGTAGAGTCACTAAATATTAATAAAAATGAGCTTGAATGAATTTAAACTTTATATTATAAACGGTAGTACGCTAGGAGTAACTACTTTTACACAAATAGAGGACGGTTTAAAAATAATGCTTTTATTGGTTACTATAGGATATACTATAGCAAAATGGAAAGATATTAAAAAAGAAAAATAATGTTTAAATATTTTGAATACGAACATTTTGATTCACCAGACGTACAAGGTAGTGGGCAAATGATGGATTTAAAGATTATTCAAATGCTAGATAAAGCTAGAGCTATATATGGTAAGCCTATATATATAACTAGTGGTTATAGAACTGAAGCACATAACGAAAAAGTAGGTGGAGTTTCTGGTTCTTCTCATTTAAAAGGTTTAGCAGCTGATGTATCTGATAATGCATCTGGAACTAAAATAGATAGTCGTAATAGGTTTTTAATGCTACAAGCGTTGTTTGCTGTGGGTTTTGATAGAATAGGTGTAGGAAACGGCTTTATACACGTGGATATAGATACGTCAAAAAAACCAGATGTAGTCTGGACATATTAAAAAAAAAGAGGCGCCATTACAACGCCCCTTCTTCAACAACTAACTAACTAACTAACTAACCATCGCAAGCTAAACAATCTTCGCTCATCGCTGTAGCTGCAATATCTCCGCGCAGGACGCTCTCCGTTCTGGTATAATATAAAGTCTTTACCCCATTTTTCCAAGCATCCATGTGAACCTTATTAAGCCATTTTGGCGTTGCTTCACTTGGGAAAGCTAAATTTAAACTAACCGACTGATCTACGTATTGCTGTCTCAGTCCAGCCTGATTAACTAATTCTAATTGGTTTATTTCTTTAAACGTCTTATAAACTTCTTTCGCTGGAATATCCGGCCCGACGTGTATAGCATCAAGTTCTTTTATATCTTGTACAGATCCACCATCAGCAAGTATCTTATCCCATATTTCATTTGTATTTAACTTATGTTTTCTGAGAAGCTTTAAAAGTGTGGGATTTTTCCTAATGAACGTACCCTTCGCACTTTGTTCCGTGAAAACATTAGCGGCCCAAGGCTCAATGCCAGGACTAACATTACCACTGAGCTTACTATTAGACACAGTAGGAGCAATAGCCCTAAGATGAGTGTTACGATAACCAGTGCCAGCGCACCAAAGAGGTTCGCCATAGATTTCAGAAAGATCTCGGCTTGCTCTTTCAGATTCAATTTTAATCTGCGAAAAAATACGCCTAGTTTCAAACTGAGCAAGTAGCCCTTCAAAAGGAATGCCCTTCTCTTGGAGATGCGTGTGCCATCCAAGTACACCCAAGCCGAGTGCTCGTCCTTTTGTAGCAGAACGAACGGCATTTTCAAAACCGCGAAGTCCTTTTGCTCTTTGAATAAACTCCTCCATAACGCCATCAAGAAACCAAGTGGCGTCGTATATAAGGTTAGTGTCTTTCCATTCTTCATATTTAGCTAAATTTAGTGACGACAAACAGCAAACAAAACTATGATTTTCATCCGTATGCAAAGTAATTTCGCTGCATATGTTTGTCATATGTACTTTTAATCCGTTGTCTTTATATGCTTTTGGATTGTTTTTGTTAACATTTCCTTTAAACATAATATACGGCTCTCCAGTTGCTTTTCGTTTTCTAATAAGTTTACTCCATCGAGTCCTCGCTTCCGAATCGCCTTGCTCAAGGCGTCGCATAAACTTATCACCAACAACTGCGCATTGATGAAGGTTGAGTGACTGTCTGTTAACGTCGCCTTTTGGTTCTCTAATTTCAAGCCACTCTTCAAAATCGTCGTGTTCAATATTGATATTGACTGATGCTGCGCCTCTGCGAACAGAGCCTTGATTAGTCGCGAGGATAGTTGAGTCGTAGATTTTGCAAAAGGGGACAACTCCGTCTGATGTTCCATTTCCTGTAATTTTAGCGCCAGCGGGTCTGATTTGATTAATGCCAATGCCAACTCCACCGCCGTGCTTAGCGAGCAACATCATCTCTAAGTTCTTTTGACCAATGTCTTGAATCGAATCGGCTACATCGATACCAAAACAAGATATAGGTAAGCCACGGTCAGTGCCGGTATTACTAAGTACCGGGCTAGCAAGGCAAAGCCAACCATTCCAAATATAATTAAAGAAAGTTTCTGCCATTTCCGGTTTATATAATCTGCGAGCAACCGTTTTACTGACGCGCATGTATGCTTCTCTAGGTGACTCGTCGTATAATAAATATCCCCCGGATATAGTCTTCTTGTATACGTCGTTATTACCCCACGCAGGGTAATCTTCTCCTTTTTTCCAGTTTTCATTCCACATATTTTATTTATTTTGTTTGCTTTTCATAATTATGAATAAATTCCCATACATTTTCCATTGTTTCGTTCCATTGTTTTTCATACGTAAAAAGCGGAGGGCCGTTTTGAAGCTCAGCTAACTCTGTTAATAATTCTACGCTTCTAGCTAGTGTAACTTTCATGATAAATATAATATTGCGTATGCTATCATCACGTTTAAATTAACTAATACTAAGTTCCATTGTTTTGCGACCCAAACCTGCGGTGTACAAAATAAACCCGCTAAAAAGTATATTACTACACCATGTGTTTCAGGTAATAAATGGGGAGCAGTTATAAAAAAACCAGTCCCCATATATCCTAGTCTATTAGCTAGTCTTTCCACGGGTGAAAGTCGTCTCTCTTTCACTAGGCTTTTCAGCCATTTTTTCTTTAAGCTTGTTGATAGCTTGCTCATATCCTTCCATAAGTTTAATTGTTTCTAATGTACCTATAGCTAGGTCTTTTAAATATTCGGTTTCATTTAGTAACTTTTGAGCTACCTTCCCTAACATTTCAACTTTATTCTTTATTTCTATTAATGTTTGTTCTTTCATATTTTATCGTTTAATTCGTCCCACATTTCGTCTTCATTTAGTAGATTACCAAATGTCTTCAAAGTCCTCGCCCTCTCCCGCCTTTGAATAATCCGTCGGACGAATAGCGAAAAAATCAGTATGGGTAACGCCCCCGGTAAGATGGTAAAACCAATCCAGGTTAGACGCTGCTTCCATGTCGAACGCAAAATAGTTTCCAAGATCATCATAACCAAGTTCAACGAGTTTTTCATTTGTTCTTTTTCTTATAAAGTGTTTTAAATCGTTAGCGCTAATGCCTTCAATGTCGCCCATCTCAAACATTTTGTCTATATATTTTATTTCAAGTTTTACCATTGTTTCAGCAGCGGATATTATATCTTTGCGACATAAACCTGCTAATTGATTGTTTTCACTGCAAATATCGCGAAACAGTTTACAGCCCATTTTGCTATGTAAAGATTCATCTCTTACACTCCACTTCATTTGTTGACCAATGCCTTTTAATAAATTTCTTAATTGAAAAGAATAGAGAACAGCAAAAGCAGAATATAGACTAACCCCTTCAGCAAAAGCACTAAAAACAGCAAGAGACTTACCAATACCAACAGAGCTTGTCCCGTCATAAGCAACCAAGTTGTCAAACCTTTGAGCAGTTGCAGGCTCATGTAAAAAGGCTTCATAATCTTCAAGACCCAATGTTTCATTTAAATAACTATATGCGACAGCGTGTATTGTTTCTTGCGAACCAAACATCATTGCCATTTGTTGTATCTCGTGTTTAGGAAACCATCCAACTACCTTCTGTGTCCAGTAATCAGAAACCGCACACTCAGTTTGCGCAAAGCCGAGTAATATATTACCGACCAAATTCTTTTCTTCTGGTGTTAATTTTTCTTTCCAGTCTTTAATATCGCCTTGCATAGGTATTTCAGTATGTAACCAAAATGCCTGTGCTTGCTTTAACCAACCTTCAGTATAATATTCCGGATATTCAAATGGTTTGTACGCTACGCGCTCTTCAAACAATCCCATTATTTATATATTTCAATTGCTAAGTCAATAAACGGCAAGTAAAATACATGCGCTGTTTGATTTTCTTCCTCATAGGTTCTCATTCCAAATAGCACTCCAGGATAAAATCCTATTGATACTGCCCAGGTTGGATTATTTCCCTTGCCCTCTGTATTTTTTGACATAATTTTTGCTGTTTTTATTATTACTTGTTTTTGATTTTGCGTGCACGCCTTTTCTACGTACTTTTGGTACTTCTATATAAGAAGATAAAGTTAATTTAGCCATAGCATTTTATTCCATGTTTTTCTTGTTGTTCAACCAATTCTTTATACATTACTTTGCCTCTATTGTTCCAACTCCATTTAACCCAATTGTCAATCTGGCGCTCAGCATACTTTTGCCTGGAAATATTTTTTTCAATTATCCTGGCATAGCCCGTTACTTGGAAAGGATTATCCTTACTGTTTCGTCGCATTCTTTTTGATTTTGTGGTTTATATAGTGTATATCCAGGGAATTGGTTTGTTACTAATTGTTTAAATAACTTCCAGCGCATTGGGAACGATTCGTTAGCCCTACCTTTTGTTTCTATTATAAAATTATCCCCAATAAAATCAGGCGTGTATTTAATCGGCAATATACGTTTGCAACCACGATTTTTATAATCGCCTTTACCATTAGTTTGTCTTTCATATACTTCGTTTTCAAAATGAAAGCCATTTAATAAAACAAATGTTTCTCCTTCATATTTGGCTTTAATCTTAGCTTTCTTTAACGCCATATACATATAACGCTCTAAGCCGGAAGCAAAGTTAATCCCGTCATAAGTAACTTTTTTGCTTACAACAGGACCACGCTTCTTGCTTCTTTTTTTATAGGGTAGTCTCCTCATGGATCTCGATATTTCTTAGCAAAGCTTCTTGCATCTCTTCTGTACTAGATTCTTTTAATTTTTGCATGTATAGCACAGCATCCATTAATTCTTCTTGCAAGTGATTAATCCAAGCAAACAAATTTGATTTGTCGTCATTAAGTGTTACGCCGTACTTCGCAAAGCCTATATCAGATCTTGATACAAACTTATCAACTACACGTTCAACAACTGGGTCTCTAAATTCTATTTGTTTTTTATTCATAATGATTCTGTTTTAACAAATGTTCCATTTACCATACGTCCAGTTCTATTGCTGATTTGAGCGTACGACTCATCGATACAATGCTCAATACCAACATTACCCAGCTCGGCAAGATTGGTAAGTACCACAACACAATCACCAATAGCATCAATGAACTCAGCCCTATCGTTTTTAAGAATTGCTTGTGCAAGTTCACCTGTTTCCTCCAGTAGTTTAATATATTGTGTCTTAGTATCTCCATTGTCTAATATTCCTTTTTTTCTTGCCCATTGGCGTATTAATTCAAATCTATTCATTACTATTTAATTTATTGTTATAC
>Ga0255040_10000520_pt1 | contig 10109 bp, 6 predicted proteins | sample BC1_12_2_MG_FD_181711 | JGI IMG/M metagenome (GOLD analysis project Ga0255040, IMG submission 181711) | Seawater microbial communities from Strait of Georgia, British Columbia, Canada - BC1_12_2 | ecosystem: Environmental > Aquatic > Marine > Strait | place: Canada: British Columbia | collected... | reverse complement strand
GCGATTAAGGCCGGCCCGAAAAGGGTCAAGATCTGCGACGACAGGCTCCCCGCCCCGGCGGTATTACCGCTATTATCGGTAGATGGATTACGCGGCGACAATTCTGTCCAAGCTGCCCGGCGCCTCAAGGCGAGACTTCGGGCTGGGTCGGCTCGTCGAGACGCTCAAGACCTACCTACCTGACGACCACGTCACGCAGATCCTCAAAGCCTACGAGTTCGGTGCCAGCGCGCATGACGGCCAGACGCGCAAGACTGGCGAGCCCTTCATCACGCACCCCGTTGCCGTCGCACAGGAATTGGCGGAGATGCGCCTCGATGCCCAGGCGATCAGCGCCGCCATATTGCACGATGTCGTAGAGGACACCTCCGCTTCACTCGACGATATAGAAGAGAACTTCGGCCTCGAGGTCGCGCAGCTTGTCGATGCCGTCAGCAAGCTCGACCAGATTCAATTTCGCAGCCGCGCCGAAGCCCAGGCCGAGAGCTTCCGCAAGATGATGCTGGCCATGATCGAGGATATCCGCGTCATTCTCGTCAAGCTTTCCGATCGGCTCCATAACATGCAAACACTCGGCGCGATGCCGACGGTAAAGAAAAAGCGCATCGCTCGCGAAACGCTCGATATCTACGCTCCCATCGCGAATCGGCTCGGCATCAATCGCATGAAGATTCAGCTCGAGGATCTCGGCTTCATGCACCTGCATCCGTTTCGGTACCGCGTGCTGGACAAGGCGCTAAAGAAAAGCAAGGGAACTCAACGCCAGATCGTCAAACGGATTTCCGAAGAGTTCGGCAAGGCAATGGCCGAAGAGGGGATCGACGGACAGGTCGTCGGGCGTGAAAAACATCTTTACAGCATCTATAGAAAGATGGCGGAGAAAAAGCGGCCGTTGGCCGACATCGTTGATGTCTACGGTTTTCGTATTATCGTCGACGACGTAAACACCTGTTACCAGACGCTCGGGCTTATTCATGGGCTTCACAAACCGATGCCCGGCCGATTCAAGGACTACATTGCGATACCGCGTATTAATGGTTACCAGTCGCTGCACACAACGTTGTTCGGCCCGAAAGGCTTGCCGCTCGAGGTGCAGATTCGTACACGACAGATGGACCGCGTTGCCGAGGCAGGCGTCGCGTCTCACTGGATTTACAAAGCCGACGAGAAAACGGACGCGACGCCACAGCGTCGTGCCAGGGAGTGGTTGGCCAACCTGGCAGAAATACAGCAATCCGGCACCTCCGAAGAGTTCTTGGAAAGCGTCAAGGTCGATTTGTTCCCTGACAAGATTTATGTGTTCACGCCCAAGGGAGACATCATGCCGTTGCCGAAAGGCGCGACGACGGTCGATTTCGCTTACGCCGTGCACACCGATATCGGCGATCGCTGCGTTGCAGCAAAAATAGATCGGAGGCTGGTACCGCTCAGGACGCCCCTGCAAAACGGCCAAACGGTCGAGATCATCACTGCGCGGGGCGCCAAGCCCAACCCGAACTGGCTAACATTTGTGCGTTCCGCCAAGGCACGAACCGCCATTCGCAACCACATGAAGAACCTGCGGTCCGTCGAATCCGTGGACCTCGGCAAACGCTTGCTTGATAAGTCGCTCAAAGACCTGGGATCGTCACTCCGCAAGGTTGGAAAGGTGCGAATGGCGAGCGCGCTGGAAGACCTCGGGCTCAACAACACGGCTGAATTATTCGAACAACTGGGACTTGGCGAACGCCTTGCGGCACTGACCGCTCGCATGCTGGCCGGCATTGATGAGGCGGGCGTGCCGGATGAAAAGACCGCGAGCCTGGTTATCTCTGGCACGGAAGGCATGGTCGTCAGTTACGGGAAATGTTGTTACCCGATTCCGGGAGACGAGGTAATGGGCTACCTGACGGCGGGTCGTGGCGTTGTGATCCATAGAAACACCTGCGGCAACCTGAAAATCTTCCGCAAACAGCCCGAGAAATGGATCACGGTCGGCTGGGAAAAGGGTCTCGACAGGGGCTTCTTCTCGCAGATTCAGGTGGAGACGCGTAACCGCACGGGCGTGTTGGCCGAGGTCGCCGCCACGATCGCGGATTGCGGCTCAAACATTGAACAGGTAGAGGTGCTTGGGCGGCATGAGGACTGTTCCGTGCTATCGTTTTTGTTAACGGTTAAAGACCGCACCCACCTCGCGAAGATTATGCGCAGCGTGCGCAAAATGCCGAACGTTATAAAAGTAACGCGCGAATGCGCGTAGCGCGACACTATTCCACCCCAGGACACATCAATGACCAAGCAGGCAATTCACACCGACAGCGCGCCGGCGGCGATCGGCACCTATTCACAGGCAATACAATCAGGCAACTTCGTGTTTCTTTCCGGGCAGATTCCTCTTGTACCGGGCACCATGGAGCTCGTCGCAGGTGATTTCGACACGCGCGCGCGCCAGGTTTTCAAAAACCTGGAAGCTGTTGCCAACGCTGCGGGAGGCAATCTTGACAACGTCGTAAAGGTCACCATCTTTCTGACCGATCTCGACAACTTCGCGGCCGTAAATTCGATCATGGAAGAATTCTTCGATAAACCATTCCCCGCGCGAGCCGCAGTCGGGGTTGCCTCGTTGCCCAAGGGCACCGATGTAGAAGCCGACGCGATCCTTGCATTGTAGGGGGCCGCACGGCCGATCGTGGATCCCCATTCAACGTTAACTTCTCTCAAGGGCGTCGGGCCGGCGCTGGCCAGGAAACTTGAGAAGCTCGGGCTGTTCCGCGTTGAAGATCTGTTGTTCCTGTTGCCACTGCGATACGAAGACAGAACTCAACTCGTAAAGATCGGGACGCTTGTCGCGGGCAGCCGGTGCCTGGTGACCGGCGAAGTGCTGTTGTCAGAAACCGTCTATCGTGGCCGCAGAAACCTGCTGGTTCGCATTAGCGACGGTAGCGGCCAGTTGACCCTGCGCTTCTTTCATTTTTCGCGACAACAGCAAGCCCAGTTTCAGCCAGGCGCAAAATTGACTTGCTTCGGCGAAGTACGACGCGGCTCGACGGGCTTCGAGATGATTCATCCCGAATATCGACTCTTGCGCGAAAACCGGGCTGCGGCGACAAACGATGCACTAACACCGATCTACCCGGCGACCGAGGGCGTGCAGCAGGGGCGCTTGCGAAATCTCACGGATCAGGCGCTGCGTTCAATGCAGGAGTCGCCGCCTGACGAACTACTGCCGAGAACTATTACGAAGAAGCTCGGCATGCCATCACTGGCTGACGCCATCCGGTTTCTGCACCGGCCACCGCCAGACGCGGATGTCGAGCAACTGTTGCAGGGTCGGCACCCCTGTCAGCAAAGGCTTGCCTTCGAGGAGTTGCTCGCGCATTACCTGAGCCTGCGAAGCTTGCGAGCGCTTGCCCAAACCGAGGATGCGCCCGCGCTAACCCGGGGTGATGCCGAGGTCAGCCAGTTTATCGCCGCCTTGCCGTTCGACCTGACCGGCGCACAGAAGCGTGTCGCGCAAGAAATTCTCGGCGACCTGTCAAAACCACATCCGATGATGCGCCTTATCCAGGGCGATGTGGGTTCCGGCAAAACTGTCGTTGCCGCGATTGCTTGCCTTAAAGCCATTGCCTGTGACGTTCAGGCCGCGATCATGGCGCCGACCGAAATTCTCGCGGAGCAACACTGGCGCAACTTTTCCGAGTGGTTTCGCCCCTTGGGGCTGGAGCCCGCATGGCTCAGCGGAAGTCAGCGCGCAGCGGCGCGGCGCGATTCACTGGAGGCGATTGCCGATGGTCGTGCACAGCTGGCGGTGGGCACCCACGCGCTGTTCCAGGAGGGCGTCGAGTTCAAACATCTCGCGCTCGTGGTCATCGACGAACAACATCGGTTTGGTGTTCATCAACGTATGGCGCTGCGCGACAAAGGCAGATCGACAGAGGGTCATCCGCATCAGCTCGTGATGACGGCGACCCCGATACCGCGAACATTGGCGATGGCGGCTTACGCCGATTTAGACACCTCCGTTATTGACGAGCTGCCCCCGGGTCGCCAGCCGGTATCAACGATCGCGGTCCCGGACACTCGGCGTGGCGAAATCGTGGAACGTGTGCGCTCGGCATGCGCATCGGGTCAGCAAGCCTATTGGGTTTGCCCCCTGATTGAGGAATCCGATGTCCTCGACTACCAGGCAGCGGAAGCCAGCTACCAAATGCTGACCGAGGCGCTTCCGGATTTGCGGGTCGGGCTCGTGCACGGACGCATGCGCCCCGCGGAGAAAGAGCGCGGCATGCGCGCCTTTAAGGAAGGACTAATTCAGCTGCTGGTTGCGACGACCGTAATCGAGGTCGGTGTGGATGTGCCGAATGCAAGCCTGATGATTATTGAGAACGCGGAGCGCATGGGGCTTTCGCAATTGCATCAGCTGCGTGGCCGCGTCGGGCGCGGCGCCTCCCAAAGCCACTGCGTGTTGCTTTACAGACCGCCGCTCGGCCGCATCGCAAAGCAACGGCTTGCCGTGTTGCGTGATACCAATGACGGCTTCATCGTTGCCCAGCGTGATCTTGAATTGCGCGGCCCCGGAGAATTGTTGGGCACGCGCCAGACAGGTTTACCGGATTATCGTATCGCCAACCTGGTCCGCGATGCCGAGCTCATGCCGCAGGTACAGATCACGGCAGAAACGCTACGTACTACGTCCGAAGCGACAGCTGCCGCGATCGTTCGCCGCTGGCTGGGCGATGCGGGACGATACGGCAAAGTGTAGGAGCGCGCCCTAGCGCGCGACCGACACCCGGGAAAAGAATCGCGCGCTAGGGCGCGCTCCTACAATGACCTCTTGTAAAGTACACTACGCGCCATGAAAACAGTGCCCGCCAATGCCTTCAGGCCGCAGTTGGCCCGCCAGCTGCGCAACTACGGCAAACTAATGCGCGTCGACAAACCAATTGGTATCTGGCTATTACTATGGCCGACGCTGTGGGCCCTGTGGCTCGCCGGCGACGGCACACCGGACCAGGGACTGTTTGTTATTTTTGTTCTCGGCGTGATCGTGATGCGATCCGCCGGCTGCGTTTTGAATGACTATGCAGATCGCCACATCGACCCATATGTTGAACGCACGCGAACGCGACCGATCGCCTCAGGTGCGGTCGCCCCAATGGAGGCACTGACGTTATTTGCCGCCCTGGCGCTTATCGCAATCGGTCTGGCGACCATGCTCAACGCGCCCGCCAGGCTGCTGGCTGTCGTTGGGGCCGCGCTGACGGTCGCCTATCCTTTCGTCAAACGATTCCTTTCCATGCCACAGTTCGTGCTTGGCGCAGCGTTTGGCTGGGGCGTGCCCATGGCGTTCGCCGCACAAACCGGCAATACGCCCGAACTCGCGTGGCTGATCTTCGGAACGGCCATGATCTGGGCGGTTATTTACGACACGTTTTACGCCATGGTCGATCGCGAAGACGATAAGAAAGTGGGTGTCAAGTCGACGGCCATTTTGTTTGGTGAAGTCGATTTGTTCGTCATAGCGGGATTGCAGGTACTGATGCTGATTGCACTTGTATTGATCGGTTTGCGCGCGGAGCTCGGGTTCTGGTACTACCTGTCGGTCGTGGCAGCAGCGGGCCTTATGGGCTGGCACCAGTGGCTTGCGCGCGACCGCCAGCCGGCCGGTTGTTTTGCGGCATTCCTGCACAACCACCTGATCGGCATGGCCGTATTTATTGGTATCGTGCTTCATTACACCTTCAACCGCGCCGGCGCGATCTAAGGAACCTCTGATCAATTATTTCGCGGCTGCGTTGCGTGCCCAGTTGCGCCGAGACAAGGCGCGGCTCGAAGGTAATGGCCATCGTTCTTGCCAAGAATCGCAACGTGGTATCGGTGCAGCCGCGAAATAATTGATCAGAGGTTCCCTAACTCAGCCCGCCCTCGCCACCGCGAGAACGCTGACTTTTTCGACGCCGCGCTCAAGCAGTGCTCTCGCAAGCTGCCGCGTGGTTTCCCCGGTTGTAACAACGTCGTCCACGATCAATACGTGACGGTTCCGCAACACTTTTTTCACGACGAATGCGTTCCTGAGGTTACGCCGCCGCTGGGGCGCGCTTAGGCCGGACTGAAATGCAGTCGCCCTGGCACGGCTGACGCCACCGATAATTGGCAGGCCAAAGTGCTTTGCGAGGGGTCTTGAGAGCTCGGTGGCCTGGTTGAATCCGCGAAATGCTTGTCGTCGCCAGTGCAGCGGAACCGGCAAGAGCGCGTCGATATCCGACGAAAGCCGCGGCAACTGGGTAAGCAACAGCTGGCCAAATGCCGGCGCGTAATGGAGGCTTCGGCCAAACTTCAACGCCTTAAGACCTGCATCGACGGGAAACTCGTAGAGCAGCGGGGCGATAGTCGCCTGAAATTCCGGCGGGCGCCTCTGGCAGCCGGCGCAGTGCACTCCGTGCGGCAGTGGAGCCCCGACAGGAGCGGCACACAGCGCGCACGCGTTCACAACCCATGGCAAATCAGAAAAGCACCCTTGACAGATGCATCGCTCGCCGAGGCGGCATCTCGTTCCACAGAAAACACACCGCGACGGCATAATCGACTCATCAAGTCGCCGTAGGGCAGCAAGCGCATACTCGCGCCAGTCGGGCCGTTTCGGTAAGCGCAGCATGGCATCAGTGGTACGCAATCGAGCCGCACTGCGCCATGACAAAATCGCGGCGATAAGCGATAAAAAGCGTGTTACGTTTGCTGCCTTCCGTCGCTGCCTTCCATCTATTGGCCAGAGCAACCCGTGAACGACAGACCGACGATAAACTTGCGAGACGTTCGGCGCCGCTTCGACAGGGCGGCGACAAGCTTTGACTCTGCCGACTTTGTGCATGCGGTGACGCGCGAGGGTTTGTTCGAACGCCTCTTGCCGCTCGTTGTCGATGCGAAACGCATTCTCGATCTCGGTTCGGCGACCGGCAGCGCTGGCGTGCAGCTCCGCAAACACTTTGGCGGCGCACATATCGTATCGCTGGATATCTCGCACAATATGCTGCGTAAATCCAGACGTAGGCGCTCGCGGTTTTCCTTCTCGCGTTCGTCGTTCGTACAAGCGAACGCGTCGAGCTTGCCGTTCAAGAACCGGAGTATCGATTTCGTTTTCTCAAACCTGTTGCTGCCTTTTGTCGACAAGCCGGAGCTCGTGTTCGAGGAAGTCGCGCGCGTGTTACAGAAGGGCGGCGTATTCGCTTTCGCGACCCTCGGTCCGGACAGCCTGCTCGAGATAAGTCGGGCGTGGAGTCGCGTCGACGATCATGCGCACGTCAATCGTTTCCTCGACATGCACGACGTAGGCGACGCGCTGGTTCGATCCGGCTTGCGCGACCCGGTGCTGGACATCGATCGCCTTTCTGTTCAATACGGCGACGCCACGCGCTTATTCGCTGACCTCACGAGTGTTGGCGCGAGAAACACGCTTCAGCAGCGCAATCGGTCACTGGTCGGGAAGCGGCGTTTCAACATGATGCTCGGCGCCCTGGCAGGCGATCCCGGCGACGGTACGATCAAGCTGGATCTCGAGCTGGTCTACGGCCATTGCTGGGGCGGAGGCGCCAAAATGGACCCTGCAAACTACGCGATCGATGCCTCTCATATTCCCCGCCGACGCGGCTAAAGTGATGCAACGGCCGAAATTGTAATTTTTTGATCAGAAACCTCGCGATAAGCCCTTGTTAAATAAGAATTAATCTCACTAACTATTGCCACAGCCGGATTGCATGGCCCTATTGATTTAAGTACACTTCGCTTGCTTTTTTGGCCGGCGTCATTGGTCAAAGCGGCCGACAGACGACAACCCGGGGTCCCCGGGCCGGTGCGAACTTAGCCGTTCCAATACTCGTCACATCCGGAATTGAAAATGAATTGCGATCGCCATAGTGATCTGCAGGGTGAATGACCAATGATAAGAAAGGTATTTTTGAGCGCGCTGGTCCTCGGTATTAGCAGTGCGGCGAAGGCAGAGTGGGCGCTGAACATGCCCAAGGGCATCACGGAGCTCAGCCTCGAAACCTATAACATCCACATGATGATCTTCTGGTGGTGCGTCGCTATTTGCATTGCGGTTTTCGGTGTAATGATCGTTTCTCTAATAAAGCATCGTAAGTCGAAAGGTGTCAAACCCGCGACGTTCTCCCACAGCACCACCGCCGAAGTCATCTGGACGACGATTCCGGTTGTGATTCTGATGCTCATCGCGATACCCGTCGCAGAGACCATGGTTAAGCTCGAAGACTCCAGAAATCCGGATATCTCGATTGTTGTGACTGCCTACCAGTGGAAGTGGCACTACAAGTACCAGGATGAGGATATCGCTTTCTTCTCGAGCCTGGCGCAACCGAGCCTTGAGGCCCGACGCAAACAATCCGGAGTCGATCCGTTTGCCGTTGATAACTACCTGCTCGATGTCGATCGCCCGGTTGTAGTGCCGCGCGGCGCGAAAGTCCGTTTGCTGGTAACGTCAAATGACGTTGTGCACTCCTGGTGGGTACCCGACCTCGCCATCAAGAAAGACGCCGTGCCCGGCATCGTCAACGAAACCTGGTTTAAAGCTGCGGAAGTGGGCACCTACCGCGGTCAATGTGCCGAGCTCTGCGGCAAGGATCACGGCTATATGCCCATCGTCGTCGAGGTCGTTGAGCCGGAGGCCTACCAGGCGTGGGTCGATACCCGCAAAGAAGACGCGCCCCGCGTCGCCAGCGCACAAAAGTAACTATGGAATTCAGACGTGTCGGGAATGACGATACGCAAATGGAGTAACACGGTATGAGCACGACAGTAGCGGACCTTCATGATCATCACGACGACCACGGCCCCGCAAAAGGGATAGGCCGCTGGTTGTTTGCGACGAATCACAAGGACATCGGCACGATGTACCTGATCCTCAGCCTCACGATGTTCTTCATCGGTGGCGCTATGGCCATGGTGATTCGTTCCGAGCTCGCGATCCCGGGACTGCAGTTCGTCCACCCTGAGTTTTTCAACTCCATGACGACAATGCACGCGTTGATCATGGTGTTCGGCGCAGTGATGCCGGCCTTCGTGGGCCTCGCCAACTGGATGATTCCGCTGATGATAGGCGCGCCCGACATGGCGCTGCCACGTATGAACAACTGGTCGTTCTGGATTCTGCCGGTAGCGTTCGGCATCTTGCTGTCCACGCTGTTTATGCCGGGCGGCGCGCCGGCGGGCGGTTGGACCATGTATCCGCCGCTGATTTTGCAGACCGGTGATGCATTCCCGTTCCTGATTTTCTCCGTCCACCTCATGGGAATATCATCGATTATGGGAGCGATAAACATCATCGTGACCATCATCAATATGCGCGCGCCGGATATGTCGCTGCTGAAGATGCCGATGTTTGTCTGGACCTGGCTGATCACGGCGTACCTGCTGATTGCCGTTATGCCGGTACTTGCCGGCGCCGTGACAATGTTGCTGACCGACCAGTTCTTCGGCACGAGCTTCTTTCTTGCCGCGGGTGGCGGCGACCCGGTTATGTTCCAGCATATTTTCTGGTTCTTTGGCCACCCCGAGGTCTACATCATGATTCTGCCGGCATTCGGTGTCGTTTCAGAAATCATCCCGACGTTTTCGAGGAAGCCCTTGTTCGGTCATGACTCGATGGTTTATGCGGCATCGAGTATCGCTTTCCTGTCATTCATCGTCTGGGCGCATCACATGTTTACAGTCGGCATGCCGTTGACGGGACAGATGTTCTTCATGTTCGCGACAATGCTCATCGCTATTCCCACCGGCGTGAAGATCTTCAACTGGGTCGCGACGATGTGGCGCGGAGCGATGACCTTCGAGACGCCGATGCTGTTCTCGTTGGCCTTTGTATTCCTGTTCACGATTGGCGGTTTCTCGGGCCTGATGCTCGCTGCCGCCCCGGCCGATATTCAGTATCACGACACTTATTTTGTCGTCGCCCACTTCCACTACGTGCTGGTGCCGGGGTCGGTGTTCGCGATCATGGCCGGCGCTTACTACTGGCTACCGAAGTGGACCGGGCACATGTACAACGAGACGCTTGGCAAGCTGCACTTCTGGGCGTCGACTATTTTCGTGAACCTTACTTTCTTCCCGATGCACTTCCT
>Ga0255040_10000516_pt1 | contig 10134 bp, 11 predicted proteins | sample BC1_12_2_MG_FD_181711 | JGI IMG/M metagenome (GOLD analysis project Ga0255040, IMG submission 181711) | Seawater microbial communities from Strait of Georgia, British Columbia, Canada - BC1_12_2 | ecosystem: Environmental > Aquatic > Marine > Strait | place: Canada: British Columbia | collected... | reverse complement strand
AAAGTCTGGTCGCAGCGCTCCTCATCGTAGGCTGCGATCGCCGGCAGACGTTGCAATGAATGTAATGACGATCGCAGGTCGCCGCCTGACAAACCCTCGGGATTCTTCAGCAACTCGAGCCGCGTTTCATGCAGCTCCGGCGCATTGCTTGCGCAATCCATCTCGATATTACGCAGATGCTCGATGGAATCGACTGACGGCCCGGCCATGCTTGCCCGTAATGACAACGGCACATGAGAATCAATGGGTAGTTCAAGTTCCTGCGCCGTCTCGACCATTGCGTCGAATACGGCCGGACTGACCATTTCATAGATCTTGATGAAATCGACACCTTGCTTCTTCAGGTCCCTGATCGTCGATCGCGCATCATCGAGCGTCGCATTGCGTACACCGATCTCAGGGCGCGAATCACCGTCGTAAACAACGAAATTTCCATCCAGGAGGGGTCCGGCGAAGAACACCCGCGGTGCGACAGCCTCTTCTGCACGCATCTTCTCCACGATCGGCAACATTTTGTGCATGAGTCCACCGGTATCGCGCACGCTCGTGATGCCGTAAGAGAGAAACAACTCCGGCATGTAATCCGTGAAGCGATCGTCGTAGCTCAGGTGGACATGAAAGTCCCAGAGGCCGGGAATCAGGAATTTGCCGCTCCCATCGATCGTTTCAGCGACGAATAGTTCCGGACCGGTAGCTCCAACGGTGATGATTTCATCGCCATCGAAAATAACCGTCTGGTTTTCACGCACACCATTGACCGCATCAATAACGGTAACGTTGGTGATCGCCGTAGCAGTTGACTCGGGCTCGGCGCACGCCGTCAGCAACGCAATGAAAATCAGTAATGGATAGAGTTGGCGTTGCATGGCTTTACGGCTGCAAATCAATACGATAATTCGCGACCACCTGCAGGAAATTTGAAACCTCGACGATGTCTTCTCCTGTAAACCTGATCGTGTGCGAATTCACTTTTTCGACATTCGATAAGTACGACAGCAATTCTACAGGCTGGTAATGCTTCAGGCTCAATTCGAGTTCGATGGGTGTGTCCAGCACATAGGGTTCAAAGTCACCAATGCGGTCGATCGCTGATTTCGTTCGTGTGCGGATAACCTCGTACGCGGCCTCCGGCGTCAGTGTTCGCGCCGAGTGAAATCCACTGGCCCACTTGACGACCGCGCCTTCGATGTCACCGATAATCACCTGGTTCTCGGCGACTGCAATATCGTCACCCGACACCATGATGACCGGTACACCAAAGTGTCCGGCGATCGCAGCGTTGATGCCACCCTCGGTCATCGTCATGCCGTTCAGTCGCAGGCTTGTTATGTTGGCGCTCGAAATCGTGTGTGCGCGGACGCCGCGTGTGTTGTTGGTGCTCGCGTGATAGCCAAGAAAAATCACGCCGTCGAAGGTCTCGTCGATGCCCGCCATCATGCTCAGCTCCCGTGGCCAGGAGCGAATTACGGTTACGTCATCCGGCAGTTGCTCGATAAGGAGATTTTGACCGTTGCCGTGAGAATCGCTTATTACGAATTCTGTAGCACCAGCCGCGCGTGCCGCATCGATTGCCGCATTCACCTCGTTGGTCATGAACTGCCTGAATCGCTCGTACTCGAATCCGCCCGGACCAAGCTGTGCGTCGGTCACCGCGCCGACAACGCCTTCCATGTCGGCCGAGATGTAGATTTTCTGTCCATCCTGCGCCAATGCGGTCGAGGAGATCGCCGCCAGCGCCAAAAGGTATAGCGTCTTTCTGATTTTCATTGTGCCCCCAAAACCTGTTTTTTGTGCTTTGAGCGAAGCATAGGCGGCTCATAGGGTGGCGTCAAAACGGGCCTGCTGGAATTCACTGATCGCCACCGACAAAAGCAAAAAAGGGGGAGACCGATGTCCGAATTCGAGCTTAACCGGATCTTCCGCCATTGATCTCGTTCATGCCAACCTGGGGTAGTGTAATACCGATTATGCTGGTGCTGCCTGTCGTGGCTTACACCGGCGCGTAAAGACGGCAAGACTTAGGGTCAGAGCCTGGCTCTGACCCTGATTTCTATATTGATTAGAGAGATTCGCTGCTCGACGTGGCACGAAGTTGCAGCCAGGATTCTGGCATGCCCAGGCCAACAAGAATTTGTGTACCAGGAATTCCGCTTCATATCGTACAGCGCGGCAACAACCGGCAAGAATGCTTTCGACAGAGGAGTGACTATCTCAGGTACCTGGGCTGTCTTGCCAAATCGGCAAAAAAATATGAGGCGCAGGTACACGCCTATGTTTTGATGACGAATCATGTCCACCTGTTGATGACACCAGGCCACGATTACAGTGCTTCGAGAATGATGCAGAACCTTGGCCGTAGTTATGTTCTGGCATTCAATCGGGTCCATGAGCGGACCGGGACACTGTGGGAAGGACGATTCCGCTCATTTCCAGTCACCACCGAAGGCTATTTGTTTGCATGTTACAGGTATATAGAACTTAACCCTGTCCGGGCAGGAATTGCCAAATCACCGGATGAGTATCCGTGGTCCAGTTATCGGACCAATGCTCTCGGCGCACCAAACGCAGTCATAGAGCCCAGAGAGGAGTGGATGGACCTGGGCCATACCGCGACTGAACGCTGCGAGAGTTATCAGCAACTGTTCAATACGGTGCTGGACGAGTGCGTACTTGGCGAGATCAGGGCGAGTATCAAATCGGGGTCAGAGCCGGGCTCTGACCCTGGATAGGGGAAATTTAGCGGTTACCTTTGAGTTTTTGTGCTGCGCGGTAGCGGGCGCGCGCTTCGGCGAGTTCCAGCTGGGCACGCGCAAGGTCGGTTTCTTCCGAAACTCCTTTCAATGCGTCTTCTGCTTCCTGCTGCGCCTTCAGCGCCGCAGCTTCGTCGAGTTGATCTCCACGGAGCGCCGTATCGGCAAGCACGGTGACGAGGTGCGGCTGGATTTCCAGCATGCCGCCGGTGATATAAAAGAAGTGCTCCTTGCCTTCCGTGTCTTCGACACGAACCTCGCCCGGCTTTAGCGCCGTCAGCAACGGCGCATGACGCGGCGCGATGCCGACCTCACCCATGCGAGCGGGCGCGTACACCATCTTCGCCTCACCAGAATGAATCTCGCCTTCTGCGGATACGATGTCGACCTGAATAGTTGCCATATTTCCGTGTCTCTTGGTGCGCCCGTCAATTCGCGGCTGAAGCCGCTCCTACTGCATGGTCTTGGCTTGTTCGACCGCTTCGTCGATCGAGCCAACCATGTAGAACGCCTGCTCCGGCAGGTGATCGTAGTCGCCGGCAACGATACCGTTGAAGCCGCGAATTGTTTCCGAGAGCTGCACATACTTGCCAGGCGTACCAGTAAATGTCTCTGCGACGAAGAATGGCTGCGACAGGAAGCGTTGAATCTTGCGGGCGCGCGTAACCGACTGTTTGTCGTCTTCCGACAGTTCGTCCATACCCAGGATCGCGATAATGTCCTGCAACTCTTTATAACGCTGCAATACCGCTTGCACGCCGCGAGCACAGTCGTAGTGTTCCTGACCGATGATGTTGGGGTCGAGGATTCGGCTGGTCGAGTCGAGCGGATCAACCGCGGGGTAGATACCGAGCTCTGCGATCTGGCGTGACAGTACGAGCGTTGCGTCAAGGTGAGCAAACGTCGTTGCCGGTGACGGATCGGTAAGGTCATCTGCTGGTACGTAGATGGCCTGGAATGACGTAATGGATCCGGTCTTCGTCGACGCGATACGCTCCTGCAGTACGCCCATTTCCTCAGCAAGCGTCGGCTGGTAACCCACCGCTGATGGCATACGTCCGAGCAGGGCGGATACTTCCGTTCCGGCCAGCGTGTAGCGATAGATATTATCGATGAACATCAAAACGTCACGGCCTTCGTCGCGGAATGCCTCCGCCATCGTCAGCCCGGTCAGTGCGACACGGAGACGGTTACCCGGCGGCTCGTTCATCTGCCCGTAGACGAGTGACACCTTGTCGATAACACCCGAGTCGGTCATCTCGTGGTAGAAATCGTTACCTTCTCGAGTTCGCTCACCGACGCCAGCGAACACCGAATATCCCTCATGCTCATGCGCGATGTTACGAATGAGCTCCATCAGCGCTACCGTCTTGCCAACGCCTGCGCCTCCGAACAAACCAACCTTGCCGCCTTTCGAGATCGGCATGATGAGGTCAACCACCTTGATGCCGGTTTCGAGAAGTTCGGTGGTTGCGGCCTGCTCTTCGTAGGTCGGTGCCGGGCGGTGAATCGGCATTGAAGTCTCAGCGCCAATATCGCCCTTGTTGTCTATGGGCTTGCCGAGCACGTCCATGATGCGACCCAGGGTCTTCTCGCCAACCGGCACCGAGATCGGGTTACCGGTGTTGGTAACCGACATGCCGCGCTTTAGTCCCTCGCTCGAGCCCATTGCGATCGTGCGCACAACGCCGTCGCCCAGCTGCTGCTGCACTTCAAGCGTGGTATCGACATCGTCGATAACCAGCGCCGTGTAAACTTTTGGAATCTGGTCTGAAGGGAATTCCACATCCACAACAGCGCCAATGATCTGCACGGTAGTTCCTGTGCTCATTACCTGGTCCTCTATCCTGATACGGCAGCTGCGCCGCCGACAATTTCTGAAATTTCTTGTGTAATCGCAGCCTGTCTTGCCTTGTTATAAGCAAGCTGCAACTTATCGATAATTTCGCCGGCGTTATCGGTAGCTGATTTCATTGCCACCATCTTCGCCGCCATCTCGCATGCAAAATTCTCTACCGCGCCACGATAAACCTGCGATTCGATGTAACGCATCAGTACGTCGTCGAGCAGGTCCACTGCGTCGGGCTCATAAATGTAGTCCCAGTGCTCTTGCAGGGTTTCCTCACCGAGATCGATTGCACTGACCGGCAGAACTGTCTTCACTTCCGGCTTCTGGCTCATCGTGCTGACGAATTCGTTGTGTACGAGGAACACGCGATCGACGCTGCCGTCGCTGTATGCGTCCAGCATGATCTTGATCGCACCGATCAGGTCATTGACCTGTGGCTTGTCGCCCAAATGCGTTGCAGTACCAACGACGTTGCCCCCGAGGCGGCGAAAAAACTGTACGGCCTTCGCGCCAACGAGCGCCAGGTCGACTTCGACGTTCTGCCCCTGCCACTGCTGCAGTTCGCCAATCACGGTTTTGAACAGGTTGACGTTCAGGCCACCGCAGAGACCGCGGTCCGTAGAGATGACGATGTAGCCGACGCGTTTCACTTCGCGCTCAACCAGCCAGGGATGTTTGTAATCCGGGTTGGCGTTGCCGAGGTGGCCGATTACGCGGCGAATGCGCTCGGCATAGGGCCGCGACGCTTCCATCTGATCCTGCGCCTTGCGGATCTTGGATGCTGCCACCATTTCCATCGCCTTCGTGATCTTCTGCATGTTTTTCACGCTGCGGATCTTGGTGCGGATTTCACTTTCGCCCGACATAAAATTACTCAGTTCTCAATAAATACTAATGTCATTGCTTCGTCGCTTCGCTTCTCGCAATGACAAGGTTGTTTCGGACCCAAAGGGCCGAAGCAACCTCGTCAATAAGCACCCTTCTCCGCAAACCCATCACAGAGCGCTTTCAATCCTGCTGCGATCTCATCGCTGTATTCGCCCGTCTCGTTGATCGTATCCAGCAGATCACCGTTATTTGCGCGAGCGTAGTCATGCAGCGCCGCTTCGTAGTCACCGACTTTAGCCACCTCGACATCGTCAAGATAACCCTCGTTGACCGCGTATAGCGACAGACTCATCTGGGCAACCGACATCGGTGAATACTGCTTTTGCTTCATGAGTTCGGTTACACGCGTACCACGTTCCAGTTGCTTGCGCGTCGTCTCATCGAGATCGGATGCAAACTGGGCGAACGCTGCGAGTTCGCGATACTGCGCAAGCGCGAGTCGGACGCCACCGCCGAGCTTCTTGATGATCGTAGTCTGTGCCGCACCACCTACTCGCGATACAGACAGGCCGGCATTGATCGCAGGCCGGATACCGGCGTTGAACAGGTCGGTCTCGAGGAAGATCTGCCCGTCGGTGATCGAGATCACGTTGGTCGGTACGAATGCGGATACGTCGCCAGCCTGGGTTTCGATGATCGGCAGCGCCGTCAGTGAACCCGTTTTACCCTTGATCTTGCCACCCGATATCGCTTCGATATGATCGGCGTTTACGCGAGAAGCACGCTCAAGAAGGCGGGAATGCAGATAGAAAACGTCACCCGGATACGCCTCACGACCCGGTGGGCGTCGGAGCAGCAGTGATACCTGACGATACGCCCAGGCTTGCTTGGTCAGGTCATCGAAAATGATCAGCGCGTCCTGGCCGTTGTCGAGGAAATACTCACCCATCGATGTGCCGGAGTACGGCGAAATGTATTGCATCGCCGGGCTATCGGCTGCAGCGGCAGCGACGACGATCGTATGTTCCATCGCGCCTTCTTCTTCGAGCTTTCTTACGACGCCCGCGATTGAAGATTGTTTTTGGCCGATCGCGACATAGATACATTTGATACCAGTGCCTACCTGGTTGATGATCGTGTCGACCGCAACAGCCGTCTTACCGGTTTGTCGGTCACCGATGATCAACTCGCGCTGGCCGCGACCGATGGGCACCATCGAGTCGATTGATTTCAGGCCGGTCTGCACCGGCTGGCTCACGGATTGACGTTCGATAACGCCGGGCGCCACTTTTTCAATCGGGGAAGATAACTCAGTCTCGATGGGGCCCTTGCCATCGATGGGGTTGCCAAGTGCGTCGACAACGCGGCCGAGCAGTGCTTCGCCAACCGGCACCTCGAGGATGCGGCCGGTAGTCTTGACCGTGTCGCCTTCCGTGATGTGTTTGTAGTCACCGAGCACCACCGCACCAACGGAATCCTGCTCGAGGTTCAGCGCCATTCCAAAGGTGTTGCCGGGGAACTCGAGCATCTCACCGTAGCGTGCGTCGGCGAGGCCGTGGATGCGCACGATGCCGTCGGTGACGCCGATAACAGTGCCTACGTCTCGCGCCTCGGCGCTGGACTCGAACTTGTCGATTCGCTCTTTAATCAGTTGGCTGATTTCAGAAGCTTTGAGTGCCATTTTGTTTTCCTCTTTAAGAAATCAGCGCGTTCGAAAGACTTTCAAGTCTCGAACGCAGTGATCCGTCGATTACGACGTCGCCGGCACGAATAACTGCACCGCCGATTAGTGTTTCGTCAATTTCTGTTTCCAGCCGCACTGTGCGGCCAAGCCGCTTTGTAAGTGCCGCGGAAACCGCTTTTTTCTGGGCCGCGCTCATGGGCGCTGCGGAGATAACCGTAACGTCAACCGTATTTTCGATGTTTGCTTTGAGCACGTCGAAGTGCTCCGCGATTTCCGGCAATACCACAACACGGCCATACTCGAGCAACAGTTTCAGGAAATTTTTTCCCTGCGTGCTGCCGCCGGCAAGAATCGACGCCTTGCCGCCGGCCGACTTGAACAAGTCCGTCAGGAAGCCGAGCTTCTGCTCGTCAGTTAGCGCCGGACGCCCCAAAAACCTCACGGCGTGACCATCCGCAAGCACCTCTTTAGCCGCGGTTAATGCGTCCGACCATTTGGCCAGATCGCCTTTCTCGCTCGCCAGTTCAAAGGCTGCGCGGGCGTAAGGTCTTGCGATTGTGTTGTTGTCCGCCATTAAGATTGATTCCGGATCAGAGCTCTGCTGCCAGCTTGCCTAGAATGTCTTCGTGAGCCTTGCTATCGATCTCGCGCCGCAGAATCTTTTCGGCGCTGGCAACCGCAATCGCAGAAACCTGGCCACGCAACTCTTCGCGCGCCCGGTTGGTTTCCTGCTCGACTTCGGCGCTTGCGGCAGCAACCTGGCGCTCGCGCTCCTTCGTGCCGTCGGCCTTGCCTTCAGCAACTATTTCGTTTGCGCGCGCATGTGCCTGATCGAGAATGCTGGTCGCCTGCTTGCGTGCATCGTCTACAATATCGCCGGCTTCGGCTTGCGCCTTATCCAGACTCTGTTGTCCACGTTCCGCAGCAGCAAGTCCGTCGGCTATTTGCGTCTGACGTTCCTCGATCGCGTTCATAATCGGCGGCCAGATGAACTTCATACAGAACCAGACGAACACGAGCATCGCAATCGACTGACCTAGAAGGGTCATGTTAATGTCCAAAGTATTCTCCTGACATTGCTATCGCCCAGTGGGCCGGGCTCCTACAGGTGAGCGCCTGCGTTAGCCGCCCAGTGCCTGTTGCAGCTGTCCGATGAACGGGTTCGCAAACGCGAAGTACAACGCAATACCAACACCGATCATGGCTACGGCGTCAAGCAGCGCCACAACCAGGAACATCTTGGTCTGCAACATCGGCGCCAGCTCAGGCTGCCTTGCGGCACCTTCAAGGAAGCGACCGCCCAAAAGGCCCATGCCAATACCGACGCCAAGCGCGCCAAGGCCAATCAAAAGCGCGACAGCAATCGCGGTGAATCCAATTACAGTTTCCATCAAAGTCTCCAGTTAAGGATTTTGTCCAAGTTCAATGTTCTTCAGATGCAAGACTCAGGTAAACCACGGTCAGCATCATGAAAATAAAAGCCTGCAGCGTGATGATCAATATATGGAATACCGCCCATGCAAAATGCAGGGGCAGCTGCCAGATACCGAGCAGCGCTATCAGGATGAAAATCAGTTCGCCGGCAAACATGTTGCCAAACAGTCGCAGCGAAAGTGAAAGCGGTTTCGCGAGCAGTGCGACAGATTCGAGAATGAAGTTGAAGGCGATGATAAAAGGCGCGGCGATTAAGCCGGCACCCTTGGTCGGGGGAGCGATCGGATGCAGTGTCAGCTCCGCGATAAAGCCGCCAACCCCCTTTGTTTTTACGGTGTAGAAAATGACCAGGCAAAAAACGGCAATGGACATTCCAAAGGTGATATTGACGTCAGTGGTCGGCACCACCTTCAGATAGGGCACACCGATCATCATGCCAATCTCGGGCAACCAGTCGACCGGTATGAGATCCATCAGGTTCATGAAGAAGACCCAGACAAAGATTGTCAGGGCGAGTGGTGCTATCAGCCTGCTCTTGCCGTGAAAGGTATCCTTGACGCTCGAGTCGATGAAATCGATGATGATTTCGACCAATGCCTGCATCTTGCCCGGCTTGTCAGATGAGGCTTTTGTCGCCGCTCGCCCGAATATCCAGGCAAAGATGAGCCCGAGCAGCACAGAAAAGAACATCGAGTCGACGTTGATCGCCATCGGGTTGCCAGCACAGTGATTCCATACCCACTCACCGTCAACGCTGCATACCTGCAGGTTTTGCAGATGGTGTGCAATGTAATCACCGGACGTACTCGCGCCGTGTCCGCTTTCACCCGCCATTTGTTCTTCTCTTATCCCTTGTCTCTTCCGGATCCCGCATCAGGAAGCCTGAAAATGTTACTAAAGTTGCTGCGATAAACCCTGCAAACAGGGGTACCGCCGCGAGCGGCTGTACCAGCGTAAAGACCAGGCTGAACATCAGCACCGTCAACGCAAGCTTTCCAAGTTCCCCAATATATGCCGCTCGAACCAGGCCGCTGGCCCCAGGGTCGCGGCGAGGCACTACGAGTCGCAGCGCCAGGAAGGCATTCGGTATTACACAGGTCAGGCCACCCAGCAGCGCCGAGTAGCCAAGAACGCGTCCGCCAAAACCCCAAAACAGCATCGCAAGAACCACACTTGAGCCCAGCTGCCCCAGGAGGACCTTCGCGACGGGATTTCCGGATAAGGCGGTGGATCGCTCCTCTGCCCTGACCATCATTCGTCGCTTGCCTCCGGCATCAAAAAAACGCCACGTCCATCGGTTAACCGGCGGTTTGTGGCGTTGTGATAACAATCTGACCAAGCGGGCCTGTGCTTAGCCCGCGCATTATAGTGATGCAAATGGGTCAAGGCAACAGACGCGAACACTTCAAAATCCTTACTTTTGCAGGGGTTTTATAGGGGTTTTTGAGCTCCTTTCAACACGCCCAGCGGACTATTTTCATTACTATTTGTATGGCGATATATCCCGTTTTGGTTGCTAAAGGGGGACATTTGCCTAGACTGATAGGCGAGGACTCATGGCATCGGAAACCAACACGATAAAAGAACTG
>Ga0255040_10000512_pt1 | contig 10163 bp, 9 predicted proteins | sample BC1_12_2_MG_FD_181711 | JGI IMG/M metagenome (GOLD analysis project Ga0255040, IMG submission 181711) | Seawater microbial communities from Strait of Georgia, British Columbia, Canada - BC1_12_2 | ecosystem: Environmental > Aquatic > Marine > Strait | place: Canada: British Columbia | collected... | reverse complement strand
GCACCATCAATCGAGCGTGATTTTTCGCTCCATCGGCAGGGAAGGATCCACCGCCCACTCGGCAGTCGAGCCGTCATACAGTCGTGCCTTCTTATTACCCAGCAGCTCATGGGAGACAAACCATGAAAGGGCGGTACGATGACCCGTGTGGCAGAATGAGACCTGCTTACCTCTCAGGGGCACACCCACCGATTCATAGATGCGCTTCAAGTTGTCGGTAGATTGGAAACGGGCACCGCCGTTTACGGTAAGCCAGTCGAAAGGCAGGTTGACAGAACCGGGAATCGTCCCGGGCCGCTCTTTGCCGCCACCGCTCAGCAGACCCATATACTCGGCACCACTGCGGCTGTCGACAAGACTTACGTCATTGCCCAGCAGTTCCCTGACCTGATCGGCGGTAACCAGATAACCGGGCCTGGGATCGGCTTTGAAGGTTTTCCGGCTCGGGGTATTGATCTTGTTCTCCAACGGGTTCTTGCGCGTTTCTGCATAGGCGACCAGGCCGCCGTCGAGAATGGAGATTTCATCGTGCCCCAGCGCCTTGAAGGTCCAATAGACACGGGTTGCTGAGGCCATCTCGCTCGCGCTTCGCCCGGTGACCACCAGCACCACCCGTGTCTCGTTGTCGATCCCGAGGCCACCGATCAGGCGTTCCAGGGTGCTGACCGAAGGGATCATCTTAGGGGTCTTCCTGGAATCAGGTTTGCGCCAGTCGGCATAATTACTGTTGACGGCACCCGGCACATGGAAGCGCCGGTATGCGGTCTTGGGCTGAAGGTCCAGCACAACCAGTTTCGGGTTATTCAGATTGGTCAGCAGCCAATCGGTATCCACCAGGGGCTCGGCTGCCTGCAACGGTGTCAGAATGAAGAATAACAGCAATCCGATAAGATAATTTGCACGCATATTGTTATGTGGGACCAGAGTAATATTTTCGATGTAAATAGTTTACTCCGACCCCGTATATATTGAACAGGCCGGCTGGTATCCGGAAGACATATTGTTTTTTCAAAATCACAAACTGGAATCTATATCAAGTGGGTGGATTACTGTTGTAGGGCCGAATTCATTCGGCCGACAGCCATTATCAACCGATCTTCAGGCATTGGTCGAATAAATTTGACCCTACATTCCTCCCCGTCGAATGATCACCAGGTGTTGACGAAGACCAACAGCGATCCTGTGCCGGTGTGTTTTGCTGGTCAGCGTCGTGTCGCTATGACTTCCAGATATTCACCCCCAGTAATGGTCAGGGTGCCGTTCGTGAATTCGCTGCTTTCGTTATAGATCTGTGCCAGTTCTCCGTGAAGCGTCTTCCTGGCGTTCTCATCGATAGCCTCAAACGTGCGCTTGACCGGCCCAAAATGAGTCCGGAAAAAATCCACAAGCTCCTGGGATGTAAAGCGGTAATGCCACTGTGGGTAGGACTTGCGGGACAGTTGAATATCGGTAAAGTGGCCGCTCAGCCGTTGCATGACAGTTTCCTCATCTCCCCATAACACCGGAGGGATAAAGCCGGGAGCTGGCGGCACATAGCCGGCCAGACATTTGAACATCATTGCGGGCATGCCATAAGGTGTCCAGTTAGCCATGTAAAGTTTGCCGCCGGGGCGGATAACACGGGCGAACTCCGTTGCCACTTTGTCGGGGCGGGGGGCAAACATCGCGCCGATCAGGGTGATGGCAACATCGAAACTCGCATTTGAATAGGGCAGGTCTTCCGCATCGCCTTCATCAAAGCGCACGATGAGGTTTTCAGCACGTGCACGCTCACGCGCATGGGCGATCAGGTTACTGGCGACGTCGATAGCCGTAACATGAATTCCACGATGGGCAGCCGGAATCGCCGTTTGGCCGGAACCGCAGCCGACATCCAATAGACGCTGACCCGGGGCAATATTCCAGTTTTCCAGGATCTCGATGGCTCCGGGTTCCATGTACGTTGCGAAAGCGGCGTAATCCCCGTCTTCCCAGGTAGCCTTCATTTTCGATTTTATCAGGGAGAAATTGGTCTGTTGTGCTGTTGAGACAGTTTCGGTTTTCTGTGCAGCCTGTGTCATGGTGTTGCTCCTGTTTTGGTTGACGTAACGAACAAGGTTTTTTTTGTTCGATGACGTAATTCTTGGAGACAGGCGTGAAACACTCTAGTACAACGTTTGTAGTGCCTTTTGCCGCCATTTACCGGGCAGGGATTGTATTTCCGATGGGCTCTAGAAAACCTATTGGATTCGAAAGGCTGTTGTATAAAAGCATAAAGGATATTAATAATAATAAGTTGAGTTAAATATGAAGAAAATACTTTAAGTGATAAGGTTGAAGCTAAAAGGTTGGGGTTGGTACATAATTTGTACTGGCTTATGTAGAAAACTCGGCTAGACTTTTTCCCCAATGAAAGGTTACGGACAATTTTGCCCCATTGCCAAGGCTTCGGAAGTACTGGGTGAGCGCTGGACCAACCTGGTGATTCGAGAGCTGATTGCCGGCAGCGAAAGCTTCAATGATCTGCGCAAGGGCTTGCCTTTGATCTCTCCGTCGCTGCTTTCCTCCCGCCTGAAATCTCTGGAACGGGCCGGGGTGGTTGAGCGCGTGGAGAGGGGTAGATCGGTAAGTTACAGCCTGACAGAGGCTGGTGAAGAGTTAAAACCAATCATCATGCAATTGGGTGTATGGGGACACCGATGGGCGCGCAGCGACTTATCCGCGCGGGATCTCGATCCTTCTCTGTTGATGTGGGATATTCATCGTAATCTTGATGCCGGATTCTTCGCAAAGGAACGCACCGTGCTGCTGTTCGAGTTCAGTGATTACATTTCGAAGTATCGCCGGTGGTGGCTGGTTATCAAGGGTGGTGATGTGGATGTGTGCCTGAAGGATCCCGGTTACGACGTGAAGTTGCACCTTATTACCGACCTGAAGACCCTTACCGGCGTTTGGATGGGCGATCTCAGTCTGGGCCAGGCATTGCGTAATGATCTGATTGCCGTTACCGGTACGGATGACTTGAAAAGGGGTATGTCTACCTGGCTGGGCACGAACTACTTCGCGGATGTCAGACCTGCCCATAGAAAAGCCTGATCAATAGCTTATTCTGTTTTTCTGTTCGTTTTTCTTTTGTTGGCTAATTGCCCGAGCATCAACCGGGATCAGCTCTCCTTATTTGAAGATTCAATGATTGGGCTGGTGGGTTCATTTCCGCCACGCTTAGCCACTCCAACTTATTGATTTCATTGCCATCACAAAAACATCATAAAAACTTCGGCGTTATTCCGTACTTTTCGGTAGAGAAATCCGGATTCAAGGTGAAAATCTGGTCAGCCTGCCATTCCGATTCATCACTGATTCCTGCCTGGGTATAGGCTGCTGCAAGCCATACATGCAGGCATTCCGATGCCGGCTTGCTGGAGAGTCCCTGCCGAAAGGCCTCTATTGCCTCATCAGTATTGAAACGAAGGCTTGTGGCAATGGTGGGCTAATCGATCTGGCAAGCCTGCGGTCATCTTTTTGCGGGATGAATTCTCAAATAGCAGTGGATTTTGGGAAGATATCTGAATTTCTTCTATACTCACTGTAAGAAAACTTACATATAATGGGTTTGTCATTATCAGTTTACGAAAAAGATGAAATCCACCATGGTCACATAGGAGTGCCGTGTCGGGCCAAAAACGCTTAGATATCAATAGCCGCCAGAACCATATTATCGAGCTTGTTCGTGAACAGGGATATGCTTCAATCGAAATGATGGCTGGTAGATTTGGCGTGTCTCAGCAAACCGTACGCCGCGATATCATCTATCTGAGTGAGAAAAAACTGTTGCAACGTCATCACGGAGGCGCCGGACTACCGTCAGGAATTAACAGCCTGGCCTACTCCAACAGGAAGATTCGAAACACCCGTGAAAAACACTTGATCAGCAATGCTATTGCCGCCCAGATACCAAACGGTGCTTCCCTTTACATAGATATCGGAACGACAATGGAAGCCGTCGCCAATGCATTGCTTGAGCATGAAGGATTGAGGATCATCACCAATCATATTGGTGTAGTTTCAATACTTTGTGAAAAGACGGACTTTGAAATCATCCTGACCGGCGGTTTGGTTCGCAACCGGGATCGCGCCGTCACCGGGGAGGCCACAACAGCGTTTCTGCGTCAGTTCCGGGTCGGCTATGGAATCTTCGGAATAGGTTCTATCACCGACGATGGACAGTTGCTCGATTATGACTATCGAGATGCCCAGGCATCCCGGGCCGCATTGGAAATATCCCGCCACAAGTTCGCGGCGGCGGATCACTCGAAATTCAACGCCGACGCGATGATGCCTTTCGCACATGTTTCCGAAATCGACGGACTATTTACGAACAAGCCACCCCCGGCCCCTATTGCGGATGCAATCAGGCAGGGAAAAACTGATTTGTTCATTGTGCCTGAGTCTGTTCAGGTAAAGCAGGCTTAAACCATAGAGCTTTGGATTAACTTGTAAACTTATGAGAAAATTCTATACTAGTTTGTAAATAATCTTACATATTCAGATGAGTGTACGCGGCGTGTTCAGACATCGTGTCGGAATAACTGCGAAGATCGAAATTAGAGAGGGCTCACGCGCACATGGCGGCCATTGAGTTGAGCGGCATTACCAAAAAATGGGGCGAAACCATTGGCGTCGACAACGTCTCTTTCCGGGTCGAGGAAGGTAGCTTTGCCGTTTTACTGGGTCCTTCAGGCTGCGGCAAATCAACCACGCTGCGCATGATCGCCGGTCTGGAAGATGTCAGTGAAGGCACCTTGGCCATCGGGGATGTCGATATGACGGCAGCAGCACCCGCCGAGCGAAATCTTTCGATGGTTTTCCAATCCTATGCCATATTCCCGCATTTGAGTGTCGAGGAGAATATCCTTTTCGGCTTGAAAGTTCGTAAAATTCCTGTCGCTGAACAAACCGCACGACTTGCAAAAGTGGCAGACCTGGTCGGACTCTCCAACCTGCTGGCGCGCAAGCCGTCACAACTTTCCGGTGGGCAACGTCAGCGGGTCGCGCTGGCTCGAGCCATCATCGCCGAAAATCCCATTTGTCTCATGGACGAGCCATTATCAAACCTGGATGCCAAACTGCGCCACGAGATGCGGCTCGAAATCCGCGCATTGCAACAACGCCTGAAAATGACGGTAGTTTATGTCACCCACGATCAGGCGGAAGCCATGAGCATGGCTGACAGAGTTATTCTCATTCGCGAAGGAAAGATTGAGCAGGAGGGCACGCCAGGCTTTCTATACGACAAACCGGCGACCGCATTTACAGCCGCGTTCATAGGCACTCCACCTATGAACCTACTCAAGACGGCTAATACCGGCAACGGTACGATGATTGAGGGCGAGAATCATACGCCTGTGCTGGAAGCGTCATCCAAAACTGTGTCGTTGGGTATTCGTCCAGAGCATATCAGCATTTCACAGAACCAGGGAGTTGCCGCCGAGCTTCTCATGGCAGATTATCTCGGGGCGGAAACGATTATTACTGCGCGCATCGGCAATCAGGAGGTTCTGGTTCGTGCCTTAGGCCGCATCGGTGTTCCAAGTCCTGTTTCTGCGCGGTTGATTTGGCGAAGTGAGGATGTACATGTTTTCGATGCTGATACCGGCAAGCGGGATGACGGTATCAAAGCTTTGAATTTCTAGAATTGCCTGTGAACCCTTCGGGGGTTAAGCGGGAACAGAAGGGGGCGAGATTCCGGCCCCTCTTATAAACCAGAGGAGCAAAAGATGTTTACAAAGTTAAAACGTGCAACGGGGCAACTGGCCCTGGCCGCCGCACTGGGTCTGGGCTTGACATCGGCGGCGTCAGCAGTCGAGTTGACCATGTATTATCCAGTCGCAGTCGGTGGTGCTTTGACCAAGATTGTTGATGGTCTTGTCGCTGACTTTGAAAAGGAAAACCCGGATATCAAAGTAAATGCCATTTATGCCGGCAATTACAATGATGCTCGTATCAAGGCACTGGCGGCCCTGAAAAGCGGGGAACCCGCCCAGACATCTGTCATGTTCTCCATTGATATCTACGAGTTGATCGAGCAAGGCGCAATTATTGCCTTTGATGACGTTGTCAAAACAGCAGATGAAAAAAAGTGGTTGCAAAGCTTCTATCCGGCGCTGATGGAGAACGGCAAAACCCAAGGCAAAACATGGGGCATTCCGTTCCAGCGTTCGACCATCGTCATGTATTACAACAAAGACGCTTTCCGCGCCGCCGGACTTGACCCGGAAAGCCCACCTGCAACCTGGGATGAAATGGTGGCTCTCGGTAAAAAGCTGACCAAGAAAAGCGGCAACACTGTTGATCAGTGGGGTGCCATGATTCCCTCAACAGGATATCCCTATTGGATGTTCGGCGCGCTTGCTATGCAAAACGGCCAGACTCTTATGAACGGTGAGGGGAATATGACCTATTTTGATGCACCGGCCACTGTAGAAGCGCTGCAGTTCTGGAAGGATCTTGGCAACAAACACGGCATTATGCCGTCGGGTACCATCGAGTGGGGAACGCTGCGCCAGAATTTTCTTGAAGGTAGGACGGCCATCATGTGGCATTCCACGGGCAATCTGACGACGGTCAAGAAGAAGGCCAAGTTTGATTTTGGTGTTGCCATGCTGCCGGCTAATAAACGCCGCGGCACTCCGACTGGTGGAGGCAACTTCTACCTCTTCAAGAAGAGTTCGCCGGAAGAACAGGCAGCGTCATTGAAGCTGATTCGATTCCTGACCCAACCATCCCGCACCGCGGAATGGAGTATGAAGACGGGTTACCTCGGCACTCGCCCGGATGCCTATGCGACACCTGAACTGAAGCAGTACGTTAAAGACTTCCCGCCGGCCGCTGTCGCCCGTGACCAGTTGGAATTTGCCACGGCTGAGCTTTCAACCTACCAGACCGGCCGGGTGCGCAAGTTACTGGATGATGCTATTCAATCGGTGTTAACCGGAAGCAAATCACCTGCCGAAGCCCTGGGCGGCGCACAGAAAAAGGCAGACCGCCTTTTGAAGCGTTATCGCTGATTACTGATAAGTCAGCCCCCGGGAGTGTTCATAAGGAATACTCCCGGGTTCCCCCTGATTCAGGAAACTCACGCCTCATGAGCCGACGGCTGTCACAATCACATATCTACGGATGGTTGCTGTTGATGCCGGCGGTTATCTTTTTGATCGCTTTCACCTATTATCCGACGGTCGCCACACTGGCGAAGAGTTTCTTTTCACAAGGCACCGCTCTGAAACCAGCCGAATTCGTCGGACTGGAAAATTTTCAATACATGCTTGAAGACGACATTTTCTGGAAAGTGGCCAGGAACAATGTTGTTTATGCCATCGGCACAATTCCGATCTCGATCGCACTCGCTATTTTGATGGCGGTCTGGGTAAACGGACGGTTGCCGCTGAAATCACTGGCGCGCATGAGCTATTTTACACCGACCATCCTGCCCATGATCGCCGTTGCGAATATCTGGTTGTTTTTCTATACCCCCGATATCGGATTGCTGGATCAGGTCTCGGCGAAATTCGGCTTTGCCGGCCACAACTGGCTTGGTGATCCGGATACGGTGCTAGGCTGCATCATCGTCATTACCATATGGAAAGAAGCCGGGTTTTTTATGATTTTTTATCTTGCCGCTCTGCAGACCCTGCCGCCAGAACTCGAAGAAGCAGCTCGTATCGAAGGTGCCAGCCGGTGGTACTATTTTCGTCGGGTAATGTTTCCGCTGTTGATGCCTACGACGCTGTTTGTCCTGATCAATGCGATGATTAATTCGTTCAAGCTGGTCGACCAACTATTCATCCTGACCAAGGGGGGGCCGGACAACGCCAGTTCACTCCTACTTTACTACATTTATGAAGTTGCGTTCAGTTTCCTGGATCAGGCCTATGCCTCGACCTTAACCGTTGTCCTGCTTGTAACCCTCGCGCTGATTGCCATTGGTCAGTTCGTATTTCTGGACAAAAAGGTTCATTATCAATGAGGCCGGCGAACCAACATCAGAAATTTGTAGTTCATCTGGAAACGGCAGCAGCATGGTTGCTGGCGTTTTTATGGATACTACCACTGATTTATGCGTTCTGGAGCGCATTTCATCCGCCGGAATATGCAACAAAATTCGAATTGTTCGCGCCGCTGTCTTTGGAAAACTTCCGCGAAGCTTGGAGCCAGGCCCCGTTTGCCCGTTACTTTCTCAATACGTTCATTCTTGTAACCACCATTCTGATCGCGCAGTTTATTCTGTGCACGCTTGCCGCATACGCTTTTGCCCGTTTTGAATTTCCGGGTAAATCTATTGCATTTGCGCTGGTGCTAATGCAGTTGATGATCATGCCCGAGGTGCTGATCGTCGAAAACTACGTCACCATGAGCAAACTCAATCTTGTTGACACGATCACAGGTATTGGCTTGCCCTATATGGCCAGCGCCTTCGGCATATTCCTGCTGCGCCAAACCTTTAAAACGATTCCAAAAGATCTGGAGGACGCGGCCAAGGTTGAAGGATGCTCGCCTTTGCAAATCCTTTGGAAAGTTTATGTCCCCTTGGCTCGCCCCACTTATGTGGCTTATGGTCTGGTTTCTGTGAGTTACCACTGGAACAACTTCCTCTGGCCTCTGGTAATCACGAACTCTGTCAACACACGCCCGATGACTGTTGGCCTGGCGATTTTCGGCGCACCGGAATCCGGTGTGGACTGGTCTATCATCACTGCAGGAACACTGCTTGCCGTTGCTCCATTGCTGGTTGCTTTTCTGTTGTTTCAACGTCAGTTCGTGCAATCTTTCATGCATGCGGGTATCAAGTGAATAGTGTCACAACCTTAAAAGTCCTCTTGCGAAAATGGTTAGAAGAGAATACAAGCGAGAGCGTGCACAGCGTTATCATCGCAGGAGGCGCGGTATGAAGCCGCTTTCCGCTTTTCCCCATGCTGAGCGCCAGACTATCCGGGGTGTATTTACAGATATTGACGATACGCTAACTACCGATGGTCGACTGGGGGCGGAAGCCTACACGGCGATGGAAAAATTGCAGGCACTGGGTTTGGCCGTGGTACCCATCACCGGGCGTCCCGCGGGTTGGTGCGATCATATCGCGCGGATGTGGCCGGTGGATGGAGTCGTCGGTGAGAATGGTGCCTTTTATTTTTGCTATGACCGTGAAAAACGGCGCATGAATCGACGTTATATAGATGGAGGTGAACAGCGCGCCGCCAATCGAGAACGGTTGGCGACATTGGGGCAACATATCATAAAACAGGTTCCTGGCGCCGGCATCTCTTCCGACCAGCAATATCGGGAGACAGACCTTGCCATAGATATCTGCGAGGATGTAGACCCGCTGCCAATGTCGAGCGTTGATCGTATTGTTGCTCTTCTCGACGAAGCAGGCGCGACAGCCAAGGTAAGTTCTATTCACGTAAACGCGTGGTATGGCACGTACGACAAACTGACAATGACCAAACATTTTGCCGCTGACTGTCTAGGCGTCAACCTTGACGATGTCGAGAGCAATTTTATTTTTACCGGGGACTCGCCCAACGACGCGCCGATGTTTGCTTTCTTTTCCCGGGCGGTGGGCGTGGCCAACGTACGCGATTTTGAAAAGTACCTGAAAGTTACCCCGGCCTATGTTACCGAGAAAAGGGGAGGGGCCGGCTTTTCGGAACTGGCGGCACTCCTGATTAATGCGCATGACGGGCTGTAGTGATTTGCGCATTATCTGGATGAGATTGAATGAACCTTAGAGACAGCAATATAGAAAGGCTCGCCAACGAAAGTTACGATGTATTGATCATCGGTAGCGGTATCAATGGCGCAGTATCGGCTGCCTCACTGTCGGCAAGGGGTATCAAAGTCGCACTCATTGACAGAGGAGATTTTGCATCGGGCACCAGCTCGGAATCCTCTAACCTGGCCTGGGGTGGTATAAAATACCTGGAATCTTACGAGTTTTTACTGGTTAACAATCTTTGTAAAAGCCGTAATCATTTGATGAAAAATTATCCTTCCACGGTGAAGGAAATTCGATTCCTGACGACGATTGCCAAAGGTTTTCGCTATCCGGTTATTTTGGTTTATCTGGGTGCATTGCTTTACTGGGCATTTGGCCGATTCTTTACAAAAGCGCCATATTATAGCAG
>Ga0255040_10000510_pt1 | contig 10167 bp, 6 predicted proteins | sample BC1_12_2_MG_FD_181711 | JGI IMG/M metagenome (GOLD analysis project Ga0255040, IMG submission 181711) | Seawater microbial communities from Strait of Georgia, British Columbia, Canada - BC1_12_2 | ecosystem: Environmental > Aquatic > Marine > Strait | place: Canada: British Columbia | collected... | reverse complement strand
CTTCGTCAGTAAACCTATCAACATCGCCTCTTTTCGTAAAGATATCCAACGCTGGGTGGAGGAAAACCGGGGGTCCAGAAAGTCGATTAATAAATCTCAATTGGTCGACCACTCAATTTTCAATCAATTGTATAAAGATACGGGTGCCCAGGTATTACCCGACATATTCGCCCTGTTCAAAGAAGAATGCCGAGATCGTTTGATCGTTATGAAAGAAGGGTATGAAAAACTCGAGTGGAATGTTCTTGAAGATCAGGCACATGCATTAAAGAGCAGTTCTGGTAGCTTTGGCGCGATCAAATTACAGGCGTTTGCAAGAGAAGTAGAAGTGGCTGCAAAAGCTAAAAATAAAGCTGCGCTCGACAAGAATATTCCTCAGCTTAATGAAATTGTAAATCAATCTTTAGAGAAACTGGAAGCTTTAATCGGGCAAGCTGATCATGGATAGACTCCTAATAGAATACCACTGCAAAGCCGAGCTGGAAGCTGCGGGCGAGTTGAGAAAAATTTTCAACCAGGTTTTATCGTCAACCGTACATGAAACAAACCTTCATCATAAAATACTACTTTGCCTGTCCGAGGCTATCACTAATATTGTCATGCATGGCCAGCCAAAGGCATCAGAAATCTCAATTCGCTTTCAGCAAATCGACCAGACCTGGGCACTAAGAATCGCCGATAATGGCGGTTCCTACGATCCAGATCAGGACAAACATCAACACCTCTCACAAATGGATCAGGAAGCAGAAAGTGGTCGTGGAATCAGTCTCATGCATGCCAGTTGTGATCATATCAATTATGTGAAGGGCAATAAAAATGAGGATAACCTTACTATTTTTTCATGGCCAGTTAACCAGCAAACCGATCGAGCCAGAGTACTGTTGGTAGAAGATGAAGCATCGGTCCGTACTTTGTATCAAAACTATCTGAAGGACTCATATGAGGTATTTGTAGCCCATAATGGTAAGGAGGCAATCGAGGTGCTCACAAATTTTACCGTCGACCTGGTACTATCTGACATTAACATGCCAACCATGAATGGTTTAGCCCTGCGGTCTGAAATTACCCGGAAGCCTGAATTTGAATTGACCCCCTTTGTGTTTATTACTGCCAGCGAAGAAGATGAAATAAAAGCCAGAGCGACCTCTTTAGGGATCGATGACTATATTCTTAAACCGGTGAACAAGGAAAATCTGATCAGTCATATCGAACGCGTTTTACAGCGCAGTCATCAGATTATTAACAAAGTAGCTGCCAGAATTAACAGGAAAATCAGCCAGTCTTTTGCACTCTCGGTTCCTAAGCATTTACCCGGCTGGAAAATTGCTGTCAGCAGAAGAGATACCGGTGCAGGCGGCGGCGACCTTCTGCTATCCCATTCGAATCCAGCGAGCTCTCTAATTACCCTGATAGACACGATGGGCCACGATGAAACAGCCAAATTTTTTTCTTATGCATATGGCGGATTTATCAGTGGTATGATGCGAACGACAAATAGTTTCGATATCAAATGTCATGAATTGCTGCAACATATTTCAGATATAGCTTATGACGACGAATTATTGTCTAAAGCGACATTAACAGGAATTGTCTTGACACTGGGTGCTGAAGGCACTCTTACCATGGCTTGTGCCGCTCATCCAAAACCGCTATTGATTAACAGTTTATCGGCTAATACTATCCCAGTGGAAGGCGTTTTGCCGGGTCTATTGCCCGGCATGGAATATAGTCCAGTCCAGATTAGAGTTAAACAAGGTGAACGAATCGCTATTTATACAGATGGTCTGGTAGAATCAGCGCCAGATAACCGGTCAAGAGAAAATCTGGAACATCAAATGCTGTCTATCATTAAAGATACTATAAAGCTGCCTGTTGAGCGCGCCTCAATGCTTATCATGCAAAAGTTTGATGAGATTGCCGGCACACCTCCAAGAGATGATACGACACTCATTTTACTAGAACCTGAATTCAGTCCGAATGGGGCCAGCCATGCGTGATAAACCTTTAATATTACTGGTAGAGGATACTCTTTCCCTGGCCGCCATATACAGAGAATATCTGAAAGATGAACCCTTCGAAGTCAGGGCAGTAGCAACCGGGAAAGATGCCAGGTCATCTATTGCTGCCTCACCACCCGACCTGGTCTTACTCGATCTAAAATTACCAGATATGGAAGGAGAGGAAATATTACAGTGGATTGCCACGGAAGGTTTTCCCACATCCGTGATCATCATTACTGCACACGGTTCAGTTGATATAGCAGTTGATATGATTCGACAGGGTGCGATTGATTTTCTGGAAAAACCATTTGATGCCAATAGATTATGTACCACTGTCCGGAATACGCTAAAACATACCCGGCTAACACAACTGGTTGACGACTTGCAACTCGGTCTGGATAGAACTAGTTTTCATAAATTTATTGGCAATAGTCTTCCCATGCAAACCGTGTATCGCATCATCGATGCAGCGTCTCCGAGCAAGGCTACGGTTTTTATTACCGGTGAAAGTGGTACCGGGAAAGAAGTTTGTGCTGAGGCCATTCATAGTGAGGGACCCAGGTCGAATCAACCTTTTATCGCTATAAATTGTGGAGCCATTCCCAACGATTTAATGGAAAGTGAAATTTTTGGGCATACCAAGGGTGCCTTTACCGGTGCTTCATCTGATCGAGTGGGTGCTGCAACCATGGCAGATAAAGGCACTCTTTTCCTCGATGAAATTGGAGAAATGGATTTTGATCTACAGACCAAACTACTAAGATTTATCCAGACGGGAACCTTTCAAAAAGTGGGCTCCAGCAAAACAGAGTCTGTCGACATTCGCTTTATTTGTGCAACCAATAAGGACCCGCTGGCAGAGGTGGCCGCTGGCAGGTTTAGAGAAGACCTGTATTATCGGCTGCACGTTATTCCCATTCATTTACCGCCACTGCGTGACAGAGATCAGGACATCCTCGAACTGGCAAATCATTTCCTGTTAAAATTTGCAGAGGAGGAAATTAAAGATTTCAAGAATTTTTCGCCTGAAGTCGAAGTAATTCTGGCTAGTTATGAATGGCCTGGCAACGTCCGTCAGTTGCAAAATGTGATCCGCAACATAGTCGTGTTGCATAATCATGCAGAAGTATTAAAGGAGCACCTGCCCCCACCAATTGACACTGCACTTAGCGAAATAGAGGTAGCCTCCAGAACTCAGGATAATATCCGTGCGGTACCAGTGACTGAAAACCATCTTTCTACCGGCGTCAGAGCACTGGCTGAAATCGAGAAAGAAACAATAGAAAGAGCCATCAATCTTTGTAACGGCAATGTTCCTAAGGCTGCTGCCCTCCTCGAAGTTAGCCCATCAACAATTTACCGAAAAAAGCAAAGCTGGGATTCAGAACCTACCGAGTAGCTTACCAGGTCAATTGTTTCCCTTTCGCCCCAATCCTGCCACCTGTCATTTGCGTGGAATTTGATCGGGTACTCGCCCTTCGAATTCTGACTTTCACGATGATACAAAACAGTCCAGAGAATCTATAAACGATGCGAATATGCATGCTTTAAAATTCATCTTTTTATCTTTACAGCTGGCTCTGATCGTATTCATGTCATTGCCCGTGCTGGCGCCAGATATCGGACTGTGGTGGCTGGACAACTTGATCAACCTGCAGTTGCAGTGGTCGCTATTGGCAATGTTGTCAATCTTGCTGAGTTTGAAGATTTTTAGGGCTACAGCAATTCCTTTATCACTTTTATACTTCCCAATCATTCTCTACAACTTTGGACCTCTTTATTTACCAGGTCTTGCTGATGATCAGAACAAAGCTGTATTGAAGATCGCCCAACTCAATATCAGATACGAAAATTCCAATATAAACGAAATTATTTCGACATTGCTCGATACTGATTTCGACCTCATCCTGATACAGGAAGTTGCAGATAACAAGGTAGATACAGTTGGAAAACTCACCCAATCTTATCCTTATTCCGTCGGTTCCGGTTCGCCAAGAAACTATACTTCCAGGTTAGCACTGTTTTCCCGGTGGCCCCTCGCCAACACTAAAATTCACGATTTGGGGTATGTCGAAGGCAGGGTTATCGAGACATTTGTCCACCCACCAGATAGTGACACATCAATAAAAATTCTCGCTCTGCATCCAGGCGCCCCTCGAAACGAGGTCTTATGGCAATTAAGAAATAATACCCTCGAGTTTATCGCTTCTCAGGCCTCTAGCTCTGCCCTGCAGCAGCAAATTGTTTTAGGTGACATAAACGTTTCGCCCTGGTCACCCATTTTTAAAAGCCTGGCAAAAAATAGTCGGTTACAAAACAGCGCTGCTGGCCATGGCTATATTCCAAGCTGGGCTCTATTCACTACCAACCATTTAACAAGACTGCTTAGCAGCGCTTACATTGATCATTGCCTGGTTAGCAAATCATTCAATATCCGCGATAAGCAATATCAACATATTGAAGGATCTGACCATGTTTTGATTTCAACAATACTTGAACTCGATTAGCTTCCATATCAGACCAGTTAACTCGTTTTTAGTACAGCCTGGCAGTAAAATGCATTGATAATTCCCCTATGAGAAGTGTCCAGCCCCCTACTCTACAGTCACTGATTTTGCCAGGTTTCGTGGTTGATCAACATCCGTTCCTTTCAAAACGGCAACATGATAGGCAAGTAGTTGCAGCGGCAAGGTATAGAGTATTGGTTGTAACAAATCTTCAATCTCGGGCATCACGATCGCGTCATCAATAAAATCTGCAGCCTGATCAACGCCTGCCTGGTCACTAATCAAAATGATCCTGGCACCACGCGAGGCAACCTCGCGCAGATTGGAAAGAGATTTACCAAACAGTGGGCCAGGAGGTGCAATCATGACAACGGGCATGAGTTCATCGATCAACGCAATCGGACCGTGCTTGAGTTCCCCAGCAGCATAAGCCTCGGCCTGGATATAACTTATCTCTTTGAGTTTTAATGCTCCTTCCATTGCCAGTGGGAATGCAATACCACGACCCAGATAAAGCATCTGTTTTGCATGTTGTAATTTTCGCGCAATGCGGCGGATATGTTGATCATCCTTTAGAAACGCTGACATCAGATCTGGTAGTTGCAATATCTTCCCGATCAATTGCTTTTCTGTATCTGCATCGATTAGCCGATTACCACGGGCAGTGGCCAGAGTGAACATTAACAAAACGGCTAGCTGGGCTGTGAATGCCTTGGTTGAAGCGACGCCAATTTCCGCTCCTGCCAGCGTTGGCAATAAACCATCACATTCCTGTGCCATGCTGCTATTAGGCACATTAACGATTGACAGGCTATTCTGTCCCGCTTTCCTGGCATATCGCAGTGCCGCCAGTGTATCGGCCGTTTCCCCCGATTGTGAGATAAAAAGAGCAACTTCATCTCGACTCAGGGGCGCATTCCGATAACGATATTCAGAGGCAATGTCGAGGTTAATTGGTAGTCCTGAAAAACCTTCCAACCAGTACTTGGCAATCATCCCCGCATAAAAGGAAGTTCCGCAGGCGATGATCGACATACGTTGGAACATATCAAGCCGGAATGGTAGCGATGGTAAGCTGATTTCATTTTTTTCGGAACTTAGATAGTGAGCTACGGTTTGCTCAAAAACCTTCGGCTGTTGATGAATTTCCTTGAGCATGTAGTGACGATAACCCTTCTTATCATTTTGTTGATTGCTGGCATCAATCGATTGAGTTTTTCTTTCGACTAGATTTCCGTCGATATCGATAATCACGGCCTTATCGCGTCCGATGCAGGCCAGGTCACCATCTTCCAAATAGCAAACTCTGTTAGCGTCGCTTCCCAGGGCGTTGGCATCCGATGCAATCGTATAACCACCATCGGTTTGACTCAGTACCAATGGACTACCATGACGCATTGCAAACAATTGGTCGGGGCGGTCGTTGAAAACCGCAGCGATAGCGAAACTACCTTCCAGTAAGTTATAGGTATTGCGCAAGGCATTCACATGATCCAGTCCCTTTTTCAGGAAACTGGTTATCAGTAGTGGGATAGTCTCACTGTCCGTATCACTCTGGAAAATGTAGCCTTCAGATTCGAGATTTTTACGCAGCTCAAGACAATTTTCGATAATACCGTTATGCGCAACAGCCACTTTTGATGTCATATGCGGATGGGCATTGCGTTTAGTTGGTGCACCGTGAGTAGCCCAACGGGTGTGGGCAATCCCTATAGTGCCATCCAGAGGTGCGCTCTCGAGGACACGTGCCAGACATTCGATCTTGCCTTCAGCTCGCCTGCGTTGAAGTCCTTCTGAACCTATGACTGCGATACCGGCAGAGTCATAGCCACGGTAGGAAAGTGAATTCAGCCCCGCCATTAAACTACTGGTAACCGACTGACCATTGATAACTCCAAAAATTCCACACATAGTAGTTTCCTCTTAATTTTAAACTTAAGAGTGTCACTGCAGATATTGGGCCAAATTTTTTTTTATTTTAAATTCAATAAGTTATAGAATTACTGCACCCAAATCAATTCGCAATTTCGGACTATCGGGCAGGCTGCGGTGCATTTTGCGAGATTAGCACATGAGCATCGAGTGACTGACAATGTAAGCGGCAATAGTGCCAGTACCAGTTTGTCATGCCAGTCGAGAATAAGGGTGGCTAAATAATCAAGGGATGACTAAACGTATCCTTTCGGATATCAGAATAATTGTCCTCAACACTCAAGCCCGGGTAGTCGCACTCTGCACGTTTTTCGCAATTTGCAATGCATTATGCAAATTGCGGGACCTGGAAATCTGATTTTTAACTATAAATTATTGTTTTTATTAAATAAAATCAACCCTGGTGGCAAACTCTAACTATGGTACGGAATTTGCTCGTTTCTAGATACGAACCACGATTTTCCTAATGGAGGTATTTATGATGTTCGTAACAACCAAAAACCTAATTTCTACTGCGGGATTAGTAATATTAATTTTACTCCGGTCTTTACGCTTCTCCCTGGGCGCAATACTGATAGCTTTATCTATAGTTACAACTAGCCTTGTGCACGCAGATTCAATCGATATAACTACCCGTGTAGATCTCCAACTAGGCCTGAAAAACTATATTGAATCCAGAACTGCTGATGAGGGATATGAACACTTTAATGTCGAAACAGGAAAAATTGTAAAGCTAACGCTGACAAAGCTGCATCCTATTATTTTTGCCCATGAAAACAAGTACATGATGTGCGCTGATTTCCTGGATAACAACGGTAATGACATTCTTCTTGATTACATCGTAAGTTTGAACGAAACCGGGTTTCGGGTCGAACAGGAAATTCCTGGTCGACGAGGTTACCTTAAGCAATTATTCGACCGCATTTACTAACACCAATATTCATGGGCCCTTCTAACAATGAACTGATTGTACCGTCTTCTCAAAGGCCCATACAATGGAGGTTCATTGCCTTCTCGAGTCTGTTCTTCGTTGCTTCGACCATGATATTTATCCTCACTTTTTCTGCTTTACGGGTAAATGATCTCAGAGCAGAGCAAGCAGTTACTGCATCAACTTATTTATCTGAGCTAGAGTCCATCATAGAAAACGTTGATGAAGAAATCTTAGACAACATGTTAACTTCATATCTTGGAACACTGGTTAATGACAGGGCTTTTATCTGTATCAGAATCGATATCGCCTGGTTAAATACGACCCACGCCTGGCCGACCAATTATTGTCACGAAGATCTCAAAAATAAACAAACGGACATACATATCAGTGGTGCCAGAGCGGATGATACCGCTAATAAATTTCTAATACATGCCACGCTGGATGAGGGTGCGCCATTTGATACCTATTTACAGGAAGCAAATCGCGTCGCCTTGTCTGCATTCTTGATGGGGCTGTTCACATTGTTCGCTGTTAACTTTGCATTTAACCGGTCCGTTCGAGGACCATTGAAGCAGTTACTCGACGAATTACTCGAAGCACTGGCTGGGGCCGACGGTAGTTCCTGGAGTAATGATCATAACAGTTCTCGTATCTCACGATTTTCAGGAGCCTACAATGCCATGCTGGAACGCGCCAAAGAACTCAGGCGCAAAGAGGCATTTTGGAGAACCATCACGGACAGTTCTCATGATTGTGTCATTTCTATCGATAGGCAAGGACGTATTATTGACTTCAATGTTGAAGCAGAAAACACTTTTGGTCATCCAAGAGAGGCGGTCATTGGTCTTCAATTGTCAAATCTCATAGTACCTTCCAGGCATTTGGAATTATGGGATAACCAATTTCACTCGCAAGAGGATAAAAGTTACAGTGAAACTCAGGAAACCGAACTACTCAGGGCAGATGGCAGAGAATTTCCAGCAGAATATACGATTAGAGAAATAACGATCGAAGATGAGCAGTTTTTTACCATTTATCTCTGGGATGTCTCCTATATTTTTGAGCGTGAGCGGGAACTCCGTGAAGCTAGAAATAATGCAGAGGAGGCATCGACAGCCAAGTCATCATTCCTTGCCATGATGAGTCATGAGATTCGAACACCCCTAAATGCTGTGCATGGGGCTCTAGGGCTTATTGGATCGTCCAAACTCGATTCCTCACAGGAGAAATTCCTCACAGTAGGCAAAAAGGGGGCGGAAAGTCTGCTGCTTATTATTAACGATATCCTCGATTTCTCCAGGGTAGAGGCCGGTAAACTGGTGCTTGAGCCAGCATTGTTTGATCCAGCAAAAACGGTCGAAGACGTTTTACAGGTACTCGAACCGCGAGTACTGGAAAAGGAAATCTCTTTAACCCATGGTCCTGGATGTGGTTCATCCGAATATCTTATCGGCGACGCCAGCCGCATCCGCCAGGTGTTGCTCAATCTATGCAGTAATGCAGTTCGATTTACAGATCAGGGTAACGTGCATGTAGATTATTCCTGTATCTACTCAAAGGATGACAATGTCTGGTTACGATTTGTAGTTACGGACACGGGTCGCGGCGTATCGGCAGATGACCAGGAACATTTGTTCGAAGAATTCTGGGGCCAAAATAATTCTGGAGCCTTTAGCAACCGCGGCACTGGTCTAGGCTTGCCCATCAGTAAGAAGTTGGTAGAGGTGATGGGAGGCTCAATTGGGTTCGAGAGCAAACTTGGACAGGGCAGTACCTTCTGGTTTGAACTTCCTCTGCAAAGCTCGGGAGAAGAAATCCTGGCAGAAAAAAACACTCCGGATAAGCTCGATCAAAAGATAGCTGATAAAAATCTAACTGCCCTGCAGGGAAGAGTCCTTTTAGCGGAAGATAACCCGGCAAACCAGCTCATCTCGCAGGCCATGCTGGAACGCATGGGCCTACAAGTAGACATTGCTGCTAACGGGCACGAGGTTATCGATGCAATTCACAACTGTCCCTACGATTTAATACTGATGGACGTCAATATGCCCGAAATGGACGGCATTGAAGCAACCAGGGTCATTCGGGAGTTGCCTGACGAATTGTCCAGTATACCAATCATAGCCATGACTGCATTGGCGATGCCCGGTGACAAAACAATGCTATTGTCAAAGGGTATGGATGACTATGTTAGTAAACCAGTTATTCAGGAAGCGTTACACGCTAGTATTGTGAGGACACTGAAAGCCATTAAATCTACAGATAGCGATCTGCCCAACACCAAAAACGCTGACCTGGATAATAAAGAGCCCGCACTAATCGATACAGAAGTTGTTAATCTGCTAGGAACCAATGTGGGACCGGAACTACTTCCCCAAATTATCAACATTTATCTATCAGAGGTCCCTGCCAGGGTAAACGCCATCACCAGAGCGGCCTCATTGGGTGACTTCGCCCTGGTGGCGAAAGAAGCTCACCCGCTGAAGAGCAGCTCCGCATCTATTGGTGCCATGCAACTCGCAGATTTAGCGAGCACACTGGAATCGGCCGGTCGGGAACAGGATTTAGAAATAATTGAAAAACACATTAACTATTTGGCGAACCTGTCAGATCGTACACAGACTGCATTACTGAACCTGATAACACCACCCACGGTTTCTAACTGATTGTGAATTCCCTGTAAATCAAGGTTCATACAAACGACCTTGATCGATCAACACCCGGGTTAAGACTGGGCAATCCAGGCAATGCTTTTTTCTTCCCAAAATGCCACGTAAGTCTACGGTTCAAGTTG
>Ga0255040_10000509_pt1 | contig 10170 bp, 11 predicted proteins | sample BC1_12_2_MG_FD_181711 | JGI IMG/M metagenome (GOLD analysis project Ga0255040, IMG submission 181711) | Seawater microbial communities from Strait of Georgia, British Columbia, Canada - BC1_12_2 | ecosystem: Environmental > Aquatic > Marine > Strait | place: Canada: British Columbia | collected... | reverse complement strand
GTACTATTTTTCTAACCCTTTCATACCATCTCATATACTCCATGTGTCTTGTCCATATACATAATGGTAACATCTATATATTATAATAACATTTTTTTAATCAACATTTACTGGTATAGCTAATTTATCCATTTGTTCCACTAAATAATTATCAGCATCGCTTTCTAATATTACATCATCATCATTTTTATCTTCATTAGGATCCTTTTGATTTAATTGATAATAATATTCAGCGGGTTTTGATAAGGGATTTTCAAAGACTGTGCCGTCGCTTAACTTTATTAATCCATCATAAAAGGAAGAAGGTGGTGTTTCAATTGTACCAGCTTGAGCCATCTCTTTATGTGTGCGTCTCATCTCAGCTATTTCTTCATCACTAAAACCACTATCTATTCCTTTCATTTGATTAATGGTTATTTTTGCAGCCAAATCTAATAAAAAGCGTTCATTCTCACTTAATTTTTTTCCTATCATCGTATCTCCACGTGAAAGTAAATCGTCATACATCGCTTGGTCTTCTAATGTGTAGTGTTCGGGGTATATTATTTTAGAGGGCATTATTAATAATCTATCTATATTATAGATATATTTAAAAAAATGAAAATTAAACCAATTGTATCTTTGACAAATAAAATTCGCAAACATACTAAATATGAACCACCTCAACCGAGAAATAATGATCTACCACCTACATATAATATTATGTTATCTGCTTCACCTAAAGGAGGCGGTAAAACTTATAATACTATTCAATTATTAACTAATTATGAAGATAGTGGGTTTATAGCTCAAGATGGTACTGATGTTAAAATGAGAACTATATGGGTTAGTGGTGGTACTTCAAGAAGCAAACAAAATAGTATTTTGGATACACTTAAAACATTACATGATGAAGATAGAATTGATATTGAAGATGATGTTGATGGTTATATGAAGGTTTTATATGACGATATTAAACAAGAACGTGACGAAATTGAAGCTTATAATATTTATCGTAAAGTTTATGATAAATATATGAAGTCAAAGACACTCAGTAATCTTACTCTTGATGAATTAATGCTTTTACAATTTAAAGAATTTATTGACCCCAAAATTGACCCTGATGCTCCAAGAGATTTAGATGGTAATTTATTATATAATCCAAGAATGGTTTTTTTAGTTTTAGATGATATGTTAGGTACTGATGGTTATGGTACAGCCAGAAAAAATTTTATTAATCGTTTAGCTATTAAATCAAGACATGAAAGCGAAGATTTAGTTGGATTAAATTTAATATTTATAACTCAATCTTTTAAAGGAATTCCAGCGGTGGTAAGACGTCAATCAGATCTGTTTGTTCTTCTAAAATCAGCTTCAAGAAGTAATATTATTGACGCTATTAGTGAAGAAGTTGGTAGTCATTTTAGTAAAGAAGAATTACAAATACATTATGATAATATTATGAAAATACCTTATGGTAGTTTAATATTAAGTATTCATAAAAAAGAAAAACCTGAAAATCGCATTAGAATGGGTTGGAATCAAAGAGTTGAAAGAGATAAAAAATTTATTGATGCTTAAAAATAGTACATGTTTATAATTTTATTTTTATTTTTAAAAACATTTTAAAATTTTTAAATTTTTATAAACATGTACTATTTTTTAAAATATTATTAATAAGTAGAGATGCTATATACTTTTTTTATTGATAAAGAAGCTAATCATAAATATGATACCTATATTGATGTTAAATTACCACACCCTATTAATATTTATGATGATGAGTATCTAAGAATAAGAATGATCGATTGTGTTTATTTAAATAATATGTATAATATATCAGGACTACTTCAAAATAATATTATCAATTTGCTAAGAACACCTTATACTTATGTTGAACCTACTGAAATGGATATATTTAATGATATATATAATCTTGCTTATACTCCTCCTTATGAACCTACTACTGTTGTTACTTATGACCCAATTGATGACTTTTTATATGTTACTGGTACTGATTATAAAATAACTTATAAAGATATTAATATTATTAATAATAATGATATATTTGGTGTAGCAGATAATTTATTTACAGGTTATAGTACTTTTGAACTAAAATTTAATGAATTTGATAATTATTTAATAATTGAAAATCTTAATACAAATAATACTGATTATTTACGACAAGTCACTTATGCTATGAAAAAGACATCAATTTTATATTCGAGTTTAGAAGATATTACATTTAGATTAAAAGTTGAAGGTAGTCATGATAATATTACTTATACTAATATCCCTATTATGACTGCTGATGACGAATTAATTACTTTTACAATATCAAGTGGTTTGGGTGACATCATTACAAAGTATAGGATTGATTTAGTTAATCGTATTAATTATAAATATTATAAATTTAGTATTGATGGTTCATTAGAAAATACATCTTTATTATTAAATAGTTTCTCTTTAAACACATTAAAATTATTTACTTGGCCTCAAATACCTTACACTACTGGTACGCAATTAACTACTAATCTCGTAATTCCTGATGGGTTTTATAAAGCAAGTTCATATATATCTAAAATTAGTGAATTATTTTCACCTTATAATTTATCAATTGTTTTAAATAGTACTACGAATAAAGTAAATATTACTCAAAGTTTTGTTGATAATATTAAATATCCTTATACTGATCCTAATGGTAGTATATCTCTTGATTTTCCAACCGCAAATATACGACATAACATAGGTATAAATACACAAACCAATATATTAACACCAAACACCACATTTATAAGTGATACTAATATTGACCTAATTAACTTTAAGAAAATTATTTTGACTACTAATTTAGAATTCCAAAATAAAACCCATAACGAATTTATTGGAGGCAATACTGAAGAAACTGGTATCGGTAATATTCTATTTTGGATTAATAATGATTACGCACCATTTACTTGTATTAAATATTACAATAATGAAGAAGTGAGTTACCGTATTAATGATACTCAAATAAACAATATTAGATTTGATATCTATAATGAAAAAAAACAAAGGTTACCTTTAGATAATATGCTTATCCATTTTGAGATTGAAAAAGTTAGATTATAATTTTTATTCGCTTTCGTCATCAGTTGTGTCTTCCTCATCGCTGTATTCCAATTCACTATTAGGTCTGTATTCGGGATTATCAATATATTCATCTTTATTCCAATCATACATTTTAGGGAATTCATATACTAAATCTTTTTCATTTAATTTTAAATTGCTAAATAATTCTTTTAAGTCAAAGTTGAATAAATCCTGGTATTTTACTACTTCATCAATCGCTTCTAAAACTTTTTGATTAGCGAAATGATATGTAGTATTACTGAAAGCTAATTTAGAAAATAAATTATTAATGCTATCGTGCTTTACTTTATCTTCTGCTTCCATATCTTTACGCACCATCACTTTCATATATGTATTAAACTTATCATAGTCTAAATAATGAGTATTTAGAAACCATTTAGTTTTAGACATATCTACAATTTTCATTTGAAGGTCACAAGGGAGGTCTTCAAGATAATTGTTATTGAATAGAGATGTGCTCATTGTCATATATATATATCGTCTAATCCTTATATAGTTTCTTATCTCGCTATAACAATCATTTTTTTTTTATTTTAAAGTAAAAGAGTACATGTTTATAAAAATTTAAAAATTTTAAAAAGAATTTTAAAAATATTTTATTTCGTTAAACATGTACTCTTTTTTATTTTTTTTTCTCATAAGTGTATAGAGACTATTACTTTTTAAAATGATGACTAAAGAACAAAGATGTGAGCTTTTAAAACTGGCTCGTGAAGCTAAAGCAAAGAAAAAACAAGAACGGGATGAAACAAAACCAAAACCTCTTATTGGCAGACCTAAAAAAAAAATACCAGTTGAAGAACCTGTTGAAGAACCTGTTGAAGAAACATTTGGACCACCCGATGAAGATATCCCTATTGACGAACCTGTTAAAATGGATGTTGAAGATGATGAAATTGATATGATCTTAGATAAACCTAAAAAAAAAATTAAAGATAAAGGTAGGAGTTTAGATTTACCTTTAAAAGAACCAAAAAAACCACTAAAAGTACAAATGAAAGAAGACGATGAAGAAGAAATAATAGAAGAACAAGTTATATATAAAAAACGTCCTAAAAAAAAGATTTTAAGGAAAATTATTTATGAAGAAAGTACGGACGACGAAGTGATCGAGGAAGTGATCGATAATCGCAAAAAAACAGTTGAAAAACCAGCGAAAGTAAAAGAAGTTACGAAACCTGTACAGTTGTCCGCACATAAAGATCCCGAAGTAAAATCGTTTAATTTCTTTCGCTATTAGTAGTAATGGACGAGATAGAAATTAAATTAAATAAACATCAAATTAAATTATTACAGGATTACCGTGACAAGGCATATGTAATGAATGTATTATTAACTAAATCCTATGAAAGATATGCTTTTATAAAACAAATCACTAATATACCATTAATATTATCAAGTAGTGCTATGGCGATCGTTAATTCAAGTAGTTTTAGTGGCGAAGAAGTAAAATTACCAAATATTATTATTAATAGTTTAACAGCATTAACAATTAGTTTAATTGGTAATTTTCAAATTAATCAAAAAGAAATGTTATTCCAAAACTTAAGTAGTAAATTCTTAAAATTATGTCATCAAATTGAAGATGATTTAACGAATAATATTGAAGATGTTGATAAAACAGATGTTAAAAAATTTATTGATGATTATGATAATTTAATTGAAAGTGTTACTTATGTAATACCGACAGACATTCAAGATAAAGTCAAAAATATATATCGTAATAAAAAATGCTTGCCTGCATTCCTGAATTGTGAAGGAGATTTCACAAGAAATAGTCCAAGTCGTCATAATGCCGAATTAGTATCAATGAATGTTTAAAAAAAATATTTACTTATATTAGATAATGGAAAAAGATTGCGTTATTAATCCTGCTACAGGTAGAGCTGTTATGGCTAATAGTCGTTTAGGCAAACAAATATTAGAGGCAAGAAGAAAAAATCCACAAGCACCTACTCAACCTCCACCAGCTAATAAAAGACCTACAGTTAAACCTAAAAAACCTACTGAACCAAAAGGATCTCCACCAGCTAATAAAAGACCTACAGTTAAATCTAAAAAACCTACTGAACCAAAAGGATCTCCACCAGCTAATAAAAGACCTACAGTTAAACCTAAAATACCTACTGAACCAAAAGGATCTCCACCAGCTAATAAAAGACCTACTATTAAACCTAAAATACCTACTGAAACAAAAGAACCTAATCAACAATATTCTAAACCAATTGGACCTGTTAAACTTGATACTGGTGGCGGTGTTAAAAGAAAATTTGATGCCGATTATATAAAAAGATATGCTAAACATATTTATGATAAATATCCAGCAGAAGGATTAAGAAAAGCATTAGAAAAAGCTAAAAATGGAGATGAAGTTAAAGATTTTTATGCTGATTATACTGCTGGTAGAAGCAAAAAAATGGTTTCATTAGGAATAATTGTAGATGAAAATTTAACAAAAGAAGAACAAAAAAAGTTATTTAAAGAAGATAAATTAGTTGTAAAAATGTATTATCGTGATAGTGAAGAACTACGTGGTATAAAACAGGATTATTTATTTAAGTTTGAAGATCCTGCTGAATAAAAATCTTATCTAAATAATAGGAATGAAAGGTAAAAAACGTGTTGGTAGACCATGCAAAGGTTCTTATAAAGCTAAAAAATCTTCTTTGTAATTAGTAGGATGCATAAAAGAAAAAAAAATAGAAATCAGCATTTAAAATATTATAAACCTACTAAAAAGAAATAATTATTTTTTTATTATCATATATTAGAATGAGTGATAAAGATTGTGTTATAAACCCCGTCACTAATCGTCCTATCAAAAAGGGGGGAGCTATTTATAATAGGCTCTTAAAAAAAGGATTACTTGATAATCCTAAAACTGATTGTGTTATCAATGAAAAAACGGGACGTGCCGTTAGAGCATCGGGTAAAGTCGGTAAAAAAATCGCTGAAAAGCCTGTTAAACCAAAAGAACCTGTTAAACCAAAAGAACCTGTTAAACCAAAAGAACCTAATCAACAATATTATAAACCAATTGGACCTGTTAAACCTAAACCTAAACCTAAAACCGCCGTTTATAAAAAAGCTCAAAAAGTACCTGTTATTAAAGATAAGGAAGATACACCATTTGTTGATGAACCTACTACCGTTACTGGTAAATATAATTTACCAAATAGAGTTAATTTTATCAATAAAGTTAAAACTTTAGTTAAAGATATAAAAGATGGTGATTGTATTGAACCTAAAAAATTCGGTGACAATAATGGCTATACTGTTCGCAATATTATTAATTTAGAAAAAAGAATTGGAACTGAAAGTAAATTCGGTGTTATTTATTTAAGTAGTATAGCTGGAGCAAGTGATAATTATAAAATTGCTTCTAAATTATTTGGTAATAATGCTGGTAACAAAAAAGAAATTGATATTATGAATTTTCTTACTGAAAATATGCTACTAACTCAAAAAAGTCGTCACTTCTTAGCTTTATACAATAAAACAGCTTGTTTAGATAAAAAATTAAAACCAAAAATGCGTTTATTATCAATTAACGAATTAGCTCATGGTGATCTTAAAAGTTTAATTGAAACTAAAAGTGTTATGTCTAATGATAAATTAGTTATTAATTTATATATACAAACTATGATTAGTATAGCATCTTTTCAAAAAGCTACTAAATATTCTCATGCTGATACTCATTATGGTAACTTTTTATACCAAAAAAATGTTGAAAAAGGTTACTACCATTACAGAAATAAAGGCACAGATTATTATTTAGAAGCAAGTGACTACACTATTATGATTTATGATTTTGGATTAGCTGAAAAAATTAAAAAAGGTGAAGGTAAAAATTCACAGTTTGTTATTCGTGATTATGTTAGAATTAACTATGCTTTTTTTAATGCCGACCAAGAAGGCTGGTGTAAAGGTAATTTTATTAGTGACGATATAAGCGATACTATGGTTACTGCTGTTGAAAATTTAATGGATATAGAACCAAGAAATGATAATATGACTATTCCCGATGAAATTATTGGTTTTCTTAATGCTTTTTTCCCTGATGTATTTATGACTAAAAGACCTTCTAATGTTATTAATAAAATTCCCTTTGAAATATAAATCTAACTATATATTAGAATGGTATTTGTACAATTAAATAAAAGTCAAGTTAGTGGTAAAAAATATACCGCTGTTTTTTATGATGATGACCGTAATAAAATAAAAACTACATCATTTGGTCAGGCAGGAGCAAAAGATTATACTACTCATGGAAGTGACCGTGAAGATAGAAAAACTGCTTATATTAATCGCCATAAAGCTAATGAAAATTGGAGTGATTACAAGAGTGCTGGGAGTCTTTCCAAAAACATACTTTGGAATAAGACCAGTATTAGTGCGAGTTACAATGATTATTTAAAAAAGTTTGGATTAAAAAAATATTAATGATTATTTTTTTCTTATCTATAATTAAAATAAATGTTATTTAATCGTGGCTATGCTATGGATATAGGGAACTGTGCTAAAAGGTTTTTAAAACAAAATAATAAAAATGGTTTTGAAAATAAACCTACATCTTATATTGTTAAATTAAATGATACCATTAAGATTGGTGATTGTAACAATCTTTATAATCGGTTATCTACTTACAATACTATGTATAAAAATGTCGAAATATTACACGCCAGAGGATTTCCTATTGATGAAAGTAATAATAATAAATATAATAAAATTTTTACTAAAAGATTAGTTAAGTATAATGATAATAGATATTTTCATAATTCTTCTTGTGAAACTACCATTCTAAAAACAGTTAAAGATTTAACTACTGGAAAATTTAAAATTTTAGATATGGATTAAAAAGAGTACATGTTTATAAATTTTTATAAATTTTGAAATTGTTTTTAAAAATATTTTATTTTGACGAACATGTACTATTTTTTTTTTGTTCTCGTAACATCGCTTTACGTTTTCGTGCTTTTTCACGCATATATTCCCGATAAACGGGGTCAGTATCATATTTACTCTTCATAAGAATTCTACACCTCTCGTTGTGCTGTTTTTTTAATTCAGGGTCATCTTTAACTACAGACCAATTAGGCATCGTTATTATTATATAATATAATTAAATTCTTATATTCATTTTTTAAACGCACGTAAGAAACTATATAAAAAATTGATTATAATATCTATATAATAATTATAAGATGTTTAAAAATGTAATAATATACCCTAATCCTTACATAAAAGATATTTATCACTATTGTGATAACAAAAAAGATTATTTTAATTTTTTGAGAAACTATCCTGCTATGAGTGAAATAATTGGAGATATTGATAAAAACATAAAACCAGTATTTGATGTTGATGCTTTAGGACAAGATATTGACATTCAAGAAACTAAAAAGGAAATAAATCAAATTTTTCCAAATAAAAAAATTTATTATGCTAAAAGAGAACCAAGGGAACATAAAAATAGTATAAAATACTCTTATCGTTTTTATGTAAGTGGTGTTAAAATTAATTACAAAAATTTATTAAAATTATGTATCCATTATAAATTATTTGATATTAAAATTTGCGATAATAAAAAATACGATAATATTTATACTAAAAATAGATTACTATTACTACCACTTACTACTGAAAAATATGAAAATAAAAAAGTACCTGAATTAAAAGTTATTGAAGGTGATATTTTCGATTGTTGTGCTAGTTATATTGAAGAAGATTATGAAGATTGGAATAATATAGAAATATTAAAAGATATTAAACTTTTTGAAGAAAAAGAAAAAAAAACAAATATTAATGATGACTTATTTTCTAAATCATTATCATTAAATAAAAATTATGGTTATGATCAAGATTTATTATTAGCAAGAGATTTAGTTATCAAATGTTTATCTTATAATCGTGCTGAAAATTACGAAGATTGGATTAAATTAGGATTTTGTCTTCGCACAATTGATTACAGATTATTAGATACTTGGATTGAATTCTCTAAATTTAGTAATTCTTATTTTGAAGGAGAATGTCAAAAATTATGGGATAAATTTAAAGAAAATGGTAATATTAGTATTGGTAGTTTAAAATATTGGGCTAAAAATGATAATAAACAATTATATGAAAAAATTATTGATGATACTTTAACACCATGGATTGATAAAGCTATTCGTAGTGAAGGAGCACATTTAGATGTTGCTAATGTTACTTATGAAATTTATAAAAATAAAATGTATTACGATGTTAAAACAAAATGTTGGTTTAAAGTTAATGAAAAAACTAATATTTGGTTTCAAGATGATAGTGCTGGTACAAGAATAAGAATTGTTTTAGGAGAAGATGTCTGTAAAAAATTTATAGAAAGAACTCAATACTGGAATTCGTTACAAAGTGATGATGAATTACAAGTTGAGGCAAATAAAATAAAAGCCAAAATGTCACTAAAAATTGCCAGTCAATTAAAAAATGCTGGTTTTCGTGATAGTATAATGAAAGAAATGAAAGGTGTTTTTGCTACTGACAATTTTAAAAGTCACTATTTAAACAAAAAATATCATTTATTTGCTTTTAAAAATTGTGTATTTGATTGTATTACTAAAGAATTTAGAGATATAAGTCCTGATGATTATATTATGAAAACTACTAAATATGATTTTGATTACGATACTGTAAGTGATGATTATATTGAAAAAGTTGAAAATATATTTAAAGACATTTTAAATACACCTGAAAAATACGAATATTTTATTGATATTAATTCATTAAGACTTTTTGGTAGAAATGTACATCAGGAATTCTATATATTTACAGGTGTTGGTTCAAATGGAAAAAGTTTATGGTATGCTCTTCATAAACATGCTATGGGTTCTTATTGTGATAAATTAAATCCTGAAACTTTTACTAAGCAATCTAAAACATCAAATCAAACAAGTGAATTAAGTTCAGTTGAAGATTGTAGAAGTTGTATTATTGAAGAACCAAATGATGAAGAAAAATTAATTAACAAAACTTTAAAAGAATTAAGTGGAGGTACATATAAAGCAAGAGGACTATTTGAAG
>Ga0255040_10000507_pt1 | contig 10172 bp, 8 predicted proteins | sample BC1_12_2_MG_FD_181711 | JGI IMG/M metagenome (GOLD analysis project Ga0255040, IMG submission 181711) | Seawater microbial communities from Strait of Georgia, British Columbia, Canada - BC1_12_2 | ecosystem: Environmental > Aquatic > Marine > Strait | place: Canada: British Columbia | collected... | reverse complement strand
GGTACCGCTCGCGTGCAATCTCCGACAATTTTTGATCTTTTTTTCGCCGCTTGCAACGACGCGCGAGACGCTAACCCCGCGCAATGACTAAGAGAAAACGAAAAGCCGGCCGGCTTGCTACGGCGGCCGAATACGCAAAGCACCGCGGGATCTCCCGCCAGGCGGTCAACGACGCGGAAAAGCGCGGGATCGTCGCCCGTGTTCGGGGCGGCTCGCGTATGATCGACGTTGCCGCGTCCGATCGCGCCTGGGATGAGTTAGCGATGCCCCGCAGCAACAGCCCGAACGGGCCGATCGGATCGCTATTGGAGCGGGCCGCCGCGACGTCGCCGACGGCGAGCCTGAACGCGGAGCGGGCGCGCAAGATGCGGGCGGACGCCGATCTCGCCGAGTTACGTCTCGCGCAAAAACGCGGCGAGGTGATCGCGATCGATGAGGTAGCGCGCGAACAGTTCGGCGTGTTGCGGACGTTACGGAATCGACTAAGAGCGATCCCGGCTCGAGAGGCGGCGTTGTTGTTCGAGATCTCCGACGTCCACGGGTTGCGCCATAGGTTGGCGGCGTTGATCGACGAGGCGCTATTGATGGCGGACGGCGATGTCGAGACAGCGTGAGAGGCTCCGCGCGGCGTTGCTCGACGCGTTACGGCCGCCTCCACGGTTGACGGTGTCGCAATGGGCGGACCGTCACCGGATCTTGCCCGACGACGAATCCGAGGCCGGTCCGTGGCGCACGAGTCGCACGCCGTATCTACGGGAGCCCATGGACGCGTTGACACCCGACGACCCGACGCGGATTGTCGCGATGATGAAGGGGAGCCAGACGGGCGGGACGGAGGCGCTCTGCCTCAACACCGCCGGTTACTGGATCCACCACGCGCCGGGGCGGATCTTGATGGTGCGGCCCGACGAAGACGACGCCCGCGATTTCAGCGCGCAACGGTTGCAGCCGATGCTTGATCTGACGCCGGAGCTAGGTCAACGCGTCGCCGACGGGAAGACGGACAACAAGCTCTTGAAGGATTTCCCCGGCGGAAGCCTCAAGATCACCGGCGCGCGGGCTCCGGCCGGTCTGCGATCTAAACCCGTGCCCTATGTGATAGGCGACGAGATCGATAACTGGCCTGAGAGCGCCGGCCAGGAGGGCGATCCGCTTTACCTGGCGATGAAACGTCAAACGAACTACCCGGACAGAAAAACCGCGTTGGTGTCAACGCCGCTAGATGACGACGGATCGCGGATCCAAACGTGGTGGCTGAAGGGCGATCGGTGCACTTATTGGGTGCCGTGTCCGGATTGCGACGCGTTTTTGGTGCTCGAGTGGGCGATCTTTGTGATCCCGGAGCTACCCGACGGCACCAAAGATCCCGACGGCGTCGTCGCGGTGTGTCCGCATTGTGGTGTTGAGATCCCCAACGAGGGCAAGGCGGCGATGTTGCCGCGCGGGGTTTGGCGGCCGCTTGCCGAGCTCGAGGGGGGCGAACGGTTGGCGGCGTTGCGGGCCGTCGGTTTGTGCGGCGCCGATGGTGTTGATCAACGCGTCGAGACGACGCCGCGGGATAGCACGGTTCGATCGTTTCATCTGTCGAGCCTCTATAGTCCCGTCGGTTGGTTGTCGTGGGCCGGGATCGCTCACGAATTCTTAGACGCGGCGGGAGATCCAACGCGTCTACGCGGCGTCGTCAACACCGTGTTGGGCCAGACGTGGAGACAGGCGGACGGGCGGACGGTGAGCGCTCCGGCGCTATACGAGCGGCGCGAGCCGTTCGGCGAAGAGATCCCGCGCTCGGTGGCGTTTGTGACGGCGGGGATCGACGTCCAGGCCGATCGGTTGGAGATCGAGATCGTAGGTTGGGGATCTGGTTTTGAGTCGTGGTCGCTCGATTACGTGACGATCGCCGGAGATCCCACGGGCCGCGAAGTGTGGCGGGATCTCGACGCGGTGTTACGCCGGACGTTTGCGCTTAGCGGCGGCGGAGAGCTCCGGATCGAGGCCGCTTGTATTGATTCGGGTTACGAGGCGCACCGCGTCTATGAGTACGCCAAACCGCGCTGGAAGCGGCGCGTGTGGGCGATCAAGGGGAGATCGGAGGGCGATCGCGTCGAGGCCGAGATCTGGCCGCAACATTGGGCGAAAACTAAGCGCAAGGCGGCGCAGGACGTCAAGATCAAGTTGATCGGCACCAAACGCGCAAAGCGGCACGTTTATGAGCGTTTGGACGTCGCGGATCCGGGGCCGGGCTTTTGCCACGTCCCGGAAGATCGCGGCCTGTGGTGGTTCCAGCAACTGACCTCGGAGAAATGGACGCGGAAATACCACCGCGGCCGCGCGTTTCGTGTGTGGACGCTACCGGCGGACGGCCCGAGCCGGGGCCGTAACGAGGCGCTGGACTGTCGAGTGTACGCGTACGCCGCCGCGATCGGTCTCGAGCGGTCGGGCCGCGTGATTGACGAGGTGCTAGCACGCCGCGCCGCGCGGGATAGCGACCGCTCCAGGGTTGACGCGTCGCCTAGTCCGCCGCAACATAGGCCCCGACGCGATCGCCCGTCGGAATTGTTCGGCGACGGCGACTTGCGATGGTGATCCATGCCGTTTAGCTCTGACGATCTCGACCATCTAGACCGCATGATCGTCGAAAACGTACTCGAGAGCGAGACGGCCGATGGAAAGCGGGTCAAGTTCGGCTCTTGGTCGGAGCTAAAGCGGCGCCGCGACTTCGTCGCAAAGGCGCTTAGGGGCACACGCGGGCCGCGTGTGGGATACGTCGAAGCGGAGCTCGAGGCGTGAACCGCGAGACCAAAAAACCGCCTTGGTGGCGGCGTTGGTTCGGTGGCGGCGGCGTAGGCCGATCGGGATACGTTGGCGCGCGCAAGGGTCGCCGAACTAGCGATTGGATCACGTCCGGCGCCAGCGGCAACGCGGAGTTATCGGCCGGCATGGTCACGCTTCGCGAACGGTCCCGCGACGTAAGGCGAAACAACCCGCACGGGGCGGCGGCGCTGGTGACGCTGGCGAACTATGTCTCGGGGATGGCGCCACAAAGCGGGATCCTGCCGGCGAGGTCTGCGGACGGGACGATCACCGACGAGGCGCGGCGCGCGGCCGATGAGCTCAACACGCGGATTGACGCGTTGTGGGCCGACTGGGCGCGGGTGTGCCTCGTCGACGGCGGGACGTTCGCGACGGCGCAAACCCAAGCGACGCTTGGCATGTTCGAGTCTGGCGAGACGTTCACCCGTGTTCGCCCGCGGCGGTTGTCCGATGGGTTGCCGGTGCCTGTTCAAATCGAGCTATTAGAGGCCGATTACTGCGACCACACGATCAACCGGACCACCGACACCGGCGGCGCGATAATTCAAGGCGTCGAGTTTGACGCGCTGGGCCGCCGATCGGCCTATCATATGCTCAGGCGCCACCCTGGCGAGGCGTTGTTGGGGCTCCCTTTGGGGGCGGCTCCGCTCGAGACGGTGGCGCTATCGGCCGACAACGTCGCGCATTTGTTCAACAAACCGTTTGTGCGACCCGGCCAGGCGCGCGGCGTGCCGCACCTTCACGCGATCTTGCAAGCGTTGCGCGATTTCGAGGGGTTGCAGGACGCCGAACGGTTGCGCGCGAAGGTCGCCGCGTCGTTTATGGGCGTTGTGCGGTCGTCGGAGTCGTTCAACTATCCCGACGAAAACGGCGACCCGACCGGGATCAACCCGGTACGCGACTCGAACGGCGACATTATGGAGCGGTTCCGGGCCGGCACGTGGGTTTATGCCGAAGACGGCCAAGAGATCGAGTTCAATCGGCCGCCGGAATTCCGCGGATATAAAGATCACGCGTGGACAGATCTCCACGCGATGGCGGCCGGGATCGGCTTGCCTTACGAGCTCATGACGGGGGATCTTTCAGGCACGAACTACAGTTCGATCATGTTCGGTATGGGCTCGTTCTGGCGATTGGCCGAGCGGATCCAGACGGAGGCGCTCGAGCCGCTATGGTGTCGGCGCGTTTGGCGTTGGTTCGTCGATTTCGGGCAAGCGGCCGGGATCTTGCCTGACGAGGCCGGGCCGGTTCGCTGGGTTTCCAAGCCGTTTCCGCAGGTTGACCCGGTGAAACAAAACCGCGGGAAATTGCTGGCGGTTCGGGCCGGCGCGCTAACGCTCAGCGATTGGATCCGGGAGACGGGTCAAGATCCCGAACACGTACTCGGCGAACACCGCCGTCTACAGGCCTGGGCAATCGACAACGGCGTGGTTTTAGACGCGTTGCCCAACGTGTCGTCGCTTGCCGGCCAGGTCCAGCAAAGCGCGTTGGACGCGTTGGTGGCCGCCAACGTTGACGACGAAGATCCGGCCGCGTAGGTTAGGGGCGCGAGGTGTCTATGGAAGATCCCAAAAAACAACGACCGATCGAGGCGCTATACGTTCGCGAGGGCGGGATCCAGCCAACGACGGCCAACGCCGACGCGCGCACGATCGACGTCGTGTTATCGGACGAGCGATCGAACACCGTTCGAGCGTTCAATTGGCGCGAGGGCGCCGTTGTCGATCAGCAACTGAGCCTGGATGAGGGGTCTATCCGGCTCGATCGCCTGAACAACGGCGCCCCGTTTCTCGTCCAGCATGCCGGCCACGATTCGCGCGCACAAATCGGTAAGATCGTCGAAGGATCGGCGCGCGTCGAGGGCGGCACCGGCGCGCGTCAACTCGTCGCAACGGTGGTATTTTCGCGCAATCTGGACGAGGCGGCCGAGCGGCACGTGCGCGACATCTTCGACGGGATCCGGCGTAACGTGTCGGTCGGATTCCGCGAATATGCGGCCGACGTCACCGCGCGCGACGAGGGCCCCGATCATCACTACGTTACCGACTGGCAACCGTTCGAGGGTTCCAGCGTCACCATGGGCGCCGATGACGGCGCCGTCTTCCGGGCTTATGGCCTAACTCAAAAAGGGGATCGCATGACCCGAAACACCGAAAACGAGACGGTCGAGACGGTCGCGACGCCCGATCCGGCCGAGGTCCACCGATTGGCCGCTATTGAGGCGGATCGCATTGTCGCCGAGCGGGAAAAGCGCGCGGCGGATCTCCGCAAGCTTGGATCGGTCCTATCGTCCCGCGTCGCCGACGTCGAGGCGTGGATCTCGGAGCGTGATAGCGGCGGCGCGTTGGCGACGTTCGACGCGATCCGCGATCGTGAATTTGAGCGGGCCGCGAAAGCGGCCGACAAACCGGCCGGCAAGGCGCTCGTGAACGGTGTTCGGGTTGCCGCTGGCGGCCACGACGAGGCGCAGATCCGCGGCCTGGGTATGCTGGGCTGGCTCATGTGCCATCGGACAGGCTGGGCTCCCGACAAGGTGAGATCGGCGCTGATCGCGAACAAGCGCCGGCGCCAGACGTTCGCGACCGGTGACATTCCCGAGGCGGTGCTTCGAGATTTCGATTTCGTCGGCGCCGGCGCGCGGTATGAGCTCCGGGGCTCGCTGGTCCAGCTGGCGGCCGAGTGTCTCCGCGCCGACGGGTATCGCGTCGACGACATGGGCCGCGCCGAGGTGATCGAGCATGCGATGGGGGTTCGCGGGCTCACCGGCCGCGGGCTGAATACGACTTCATCGTTCCCGTTGTTGCTCGCCGAGACGCTCAACACGTCGCTCCGGATCGGGTACGACGAGTACCCGATGAACTTCACTAATTGGGCGATGCGTAGCGACGCCGTCGATTTCAGGTCGAAATTTAATATCACCATGGGAGAGGCCGACGATCTCGTCCCGCTGGTCGAGGGCGAAGAGATCCCGACTTCAACCATGGGCGAGGCGCGGGAACACTACGCGGTCGTCGAGCACGGTCGCCAGTTCGGTTGGACGTTCCGACTGATGATCAACGACAGGCTTGGCGGGATCACCGAGCTAGGCCGCAAGTTCGGCGCCGCTGGTAACCGTCTGATGCGGCAGACCGTCTACGGCCTGTTGACGACGCCGCCGACGCTCGAAGACGGCCTACCGGTCTTCACGAACGGCGCGGCCGCGTCGCGGTCGATCAACGACGATCCGAGCCCGGCGGTTTTCTCGATTTCCGAGGCGGACGACATGCGCGTCCGGTTCGCTACTCGCCAGGGAATCCGCGCCGCGACGACGGTCCCGCATCGCATGCGCCACATTATGTGTGGCACGGGCAACGAGACGTTTATTAACCAGGTGTTGGGCCGGGTTGTCGTCGAGTCTCGAGCTCGCAACACCGCCGAACAAGTGACCGAGTCGTTTACCGGCCTCGGCGTTTGGGCCGATCCGTTGATCGATCAGTTCGACGCGACCCCGATCGGCGGCGGCCTGGGAACGGCCTGGTTCGGTACCGACGGCGAATCAGTCGAGTATGCGTTTCTCCAGGGTTACGAAGGCGTACAGACCGCCGTCGAGTCCGATTTTTCCACTCGTGGGATGCGTATCCGCGCCACGATGGATTTTGGCGCGGGGGTCAAAGATTGGCGCGGCCTCGGTCGTAACGCCGGCGCGTGATCGGCGTGAGTACACACACACAAAACGGAGCGTGATCCATGGCTGATCCTAAACTGCTGAGCGGCAACGTTCTCAAATTGACGGCGCCGGTTGGCGGGTTTACCGCCGGGGTGCCTGCGATTGTGGGCCGTTATTTCGTGTTGCCGATGAACGACGCGATCGCCGGCGCGCAGGCCGCTTGTGACATGTGCGGCGTGTGGACCAACATCGCCAAGCCGGCGGCCGATTCGTTCGCCGAAGGCGATCTGGTCTACTGGGACGCGACGCCCGGCGAGCTCACCTCGACGGCGCTTGGCAATCGGTTTGTGGGGCATGCGATCGAGGCGGTCGCGACGCTCACCACCGCAATGTCGATCCGCATTGATCCGCGGGCGCACCTCGACGTCTGATGTTGCACCGTGGCGCGGTCGAAGATCTGGTTAACCGCGCGTGCCGAAACGTGTTCGGCGCGCGGTTAACCTATACGCCGAAAGGTGGCGCGCCGGTATCGGTCGACGCCTCCGGCGGCCCGTTGATCGGGATCTTCGATTCCTCGCACACGATCACGTTGCGCGATGTCGACGGCGGCGAGGTGTCCGATCAGCGGCCCGTGTGTGAGATCGTCGCCGACGACGTCGCCGGGTTATTCGCGCCGCAACCCGGCGACGAGATCGCGATCACTTCGGGGCCGTCGGCGGGCGGTGTCTATACCGTCGTTGACGTCCAGGCGGACGCCGCGCAAGCGATCGCGTTGATCCTAGTTCAGGGATCTTACGCCTAGGGGGCCCGATGGCGCGGATCTCCCCGCTCACACCCAAAGAGATCCGGCACGCGGCGCGCGACCAGCTGGCCGCGCGTTTGCCGGCGACGCTCCCGGGCGTTTCGGTGTTCGCCGGGCGCGCGCGACCGTTTCAAAAGGACGAGATCCCCGCGGTCAACGTGTTTTCGCCGGGCTCGGAGGCGTCGGGGCGGTCGATCCATTTGGCGGATCTCCGCACGATCGATCGGCTCCACGTTGTCGCGGCGGTGCGTTTGCCGTCCGGTGGAGGGTTTGACGGGCGCGACGAGGCGCTAGCGGATCTCGTCGACGACGTAGAGCTGGCGATCAAAGAGGCACTGTTGACGTCTAGGCTGTTCGTCGCGACGTTCGAAAAGGTCGCCGGGATGACGTCGCGCAAGGGTCTGGACGCGATCGAGGGCGACGACTGGCAGGGTTTCGTCGAGATCGATTTCAGATTTCAGCGGGCCGAGAGTTACCAGCCCGACGCGGAGCCGGGATCGCCCGATCCAGATCTCGAGACGGTCAACGTTGTGTCGTTATTCGGCGAGGTGTTGGCCGATGAGGGCGGCGCCGTGGTAATCACCGAGGAGGGCGCCGCGTTGTTGATTAGCGGGGCGTCCAACAGATTCACTGTTGACGGGTTGGCACCATGACGGATCTCGTCAAGATCTCGGAGTTACCCGCGGCGATCGCGCCGGCCGGTTCGGATGTCGTGTTGCTCAACGAGGCCGCCGCGTCGCCGACGTCGCGGCAAATGCGGCTAGACCAAATCCCGTTGGCGCCGGGCCAGATCGCGATCGTATCCGCACCGCCTGGTGTCCCGGCGTTGCCTGATTCGATCCTGTTCGCCGACGCCGACGACGCCGACGCAACCAAGGCGGCGGATCTCGCCGCGGTCAACGCGATCTTGGATCACGACGCGCTTGCGGGTTACGTCGCGGCCGAACATACGCCGTTAGACGACGCGGCGACGACGGCGGGCAACGTTTGGAGCGCGTCGAAGATCTCCGCGGAGATCGCGGCGACGTCGGCGCCGGTCGCGTCGGTGTTCGGTCGCGTCGGTGCTGTGCTGGCGGTGTCCGGAGACTACTCGGCGGCGCTGGTGTCGTTTTCGCCGGACGGAGATATCGCGGCGACCGATGCCCAGGCGGCGATCGTCGAGGTCCGCGACGACGCCGACACCAAGATCGCGGCGATCACGTTCGCCACGCTGGCCGAGCTCAACGCGCTAGTGACCGACGCGACGCTGGACGACGCGAGCGATCCGCGTCCGCCGACGGGTGCGGCCGCGGGAGCTCTGGCCGGCACCTATCCGGCGCCGTCGGTCGTCGACGGCGCCGACGGATCGGCGATCCACGACGATACCGCCGGGGAGATCGCCGCCGTCGCCGTCAAAGCGACGCCGATCGCGGCGGATCTGTTACTGATCGAGGATTCCGCCGCGGCTAACGCAAAAAAACGGATCACCGTCGGATCGCTCCCGGCGGGAGGCGGCGCGCTAGATACAGGGAGCGTTATCCACGTCGACGCCAGCTATGGCGACGACGGGACCGGCCAGGCGGATCGGGCGGATCTACCGTTCGCGACCGTCGCGGCGGCGCTGGCCGTCGCCGGCGCTGGCGACGTCGTGAAGGTGCGCCCCGGGGTCTACGCCGAGAGCGGCCTAACTATTCCGGCCGGCGCGGCGCTGATCGGCGATCATTGGACGACGACGACGATCGGCGACGTCTCGGCGCTCGCGGACATTGTAGCGATCTCTGACGGCGCGGCGCTGATCGGCGTCACGGTCCAAGTCCCGGCCGGCGCCTTAGCCGGCGTGACACACACGACGGGGACCGGAGCGATCCGCGGTGTCAATTTCCGCGGCGATGGCGCTACCGGCGCCGGAGACGGGATCCACAAAAGCGGCGCCGGCAAATTGATCGGCGGGTCGATTAGGGTCGAGGGCGGCGGTCTTTCTAGCGCGTTTCGGTGCTCCGCGGGCGTATTGGCGCTCGACGACACGCACATCCCGCAGAGCGCCGGCACCATCGCCGCCGGGATCCGCGCTGAGTCGTCGGGTCGTTACCAAGGCCAAGGCCACAACTGCGGATCCACCAACATTACCGACGCGATACGGCTCGACGGCTCCGCCACCGTGGTGCTCTATTCACCCAACGTATTTAACGCGTCCGCCGCGGTCCATATCGCCGCCGACGGCGTGGCGTACACGTCGACGGGTGGCCGTTACGCGGGCAACACGCTGTCTGTACTCGTTGATCCGGCGCTGAGCGGTACAGGGACGATCGTCCGCGTGTTGTCGACGGTCATTGATCCGTTGTTCTCGTTCCCGCCAGCGGCGGCGCAGAACGTGGATTTCGTGGTAGATTTCAACCAAGAGGCGACTTCCCTCCGAGATCCGCGCCGCCGGTTGATTGGGGCCGATCAGGCGCTCGGATTTCCTGAGCTAGGATCCGGGTTTTCCGTGGGCCGCGGCGAGCCGTACTCGGCTGGGATCAAGGTCGTTACGTCCGACGCAACGACGACGGGCGGCTTAGTCGATGTCACGGCGGCGGCGGCGTCGCGGTCGGCCTCGGTATTTAGTTTCCAGTCCGTCGCCGCCGGCCATGCGATCTATTTCGCGAGCGCTAGATTGGACGCGGCCAGCAATCCGTTTCGTCATTGGGGACTGTTGCTCGATCAAGTGGGCGCCGGTGTCGGCGGCGCCTATGTCGTCGAGTATTGGGACGGCGCCACCTGGGCCGCGGCCGACACGATGGCGGCCAGCGTCGACGAACAGCACCTTTACGCGAGCGCGCTATTTCTCCGCGCGTCGTCGATCGAGGATCTCCACTACGGGATCAGCGGCGCGACTCCATGGGCCACGACGACGATCGACGGGCTCGCGGCCTACTGGACGCGGATCCGCGTGAC
>Ga0255040_10000506_pt1 | contig 10190 bp, 12 predicted proteins | sample BC1_12_2_MG_FD_181711 | JGI IMG/M metagenome (GOLD analysis project Ga0255040, IMG submission 181711) | Seawater microbial communities from Strait of Georgia, British Columbia, Canada - BC1_12_2 | ecosystem: Environmental > Aquatic > Marine > Strait | place: Canada: British Columbia | collected... | reverse complement strand
CGCCGTTGGGCGCCTTGTGCGACTGGGTTGCGCCTGGACGCATGCTGCACCGCGCCCTGCGTGAATTCAAGGGGCGGTCTGCAAGCGCCACCGATCCACTGGCAATTCGGTACCGGAAAGCGTATTTTGACGATAAGTCCACCGCAGGACAGTGCATTTGATCTCTCTCAAGAAACCCCCCGCGCCGGCCGCGCGCGCCCAACTGCGCATCCGCGGGGCCCAGGCCGCCGACCTCGAACAGGTGATCGAAATCGACGCCGGCATTACGGGGCTTAGCAAGGCGCCGTACTGGGGCGAGATCCTGCGCCGCTACGGCGGCGGGCGGCAGCAGCGCTTCTTCCTGGTCGCCGAACGCAACGGCCGGATCGACGGCTACGTCGTCGGCGACGTGCGCGACTGGGAGTTCGGCTCGCCGCCCTGCGGCTGGGTATTCGGCATCGGCGTGCGCCCCGATACGCGCCTTGCGGGCGTCGCGACCCAACTGCTCGACGCCATCTGCGAGGGCTTCCGTCGCTTTGGCGTCGACAAGGTGCGCACCCTGCTTGCGCGCGACAACCACCTGATCCTGTCGTTCTTTCGCAGTCAGGGCATGATGGCTGCGACCTTCATCCCGCTCGAGAAAGATCTCGACTGAACCGCGCGTGAAGCTGCAGAAGAACACCCTGCTCGCGCTCTACAGCGTGCTCGAGTTCGCCGCACGGCCCGGGACCCAGCTTTCCGCCGCGGAAATCGCGGGCAAATACCGCATGTCGCCGCACCATCTCGCCAAGGTGCTGCGTACGCTCGGGCGCGCCGGGCTGGTGCGCGCCGCGCGCGGCGCGGGTGGCGGCTATCGCTTTACCGGCAATACGCGCCGGGTCACGCTGATGGACGTAATTGAATTGTTCGAAGATATCAGCGCGCCGAAAAGCACCGCGCGTCGCGCGGGGCGACGGGTGAAGCCCGAGACGGGCGCCACCGCGTTCGAGGTCGAGGACGCGCTCGGTGTCGTCTTGTCCGAAATTGACGAGATCGCCAAGGCGACGTTCCGTTCGATCACCTTGGAGACCATGCTGAAGCTCGTCGAGCGGCGCCGCGGCAGCCGCGCGGGCTGAAGCGCCGTGGCGGCTTACGACGCCGTCGTCATCGGCGCAGGGCATAACGGGCTCAGCTGCGCTGCCTACCTCGCGCGCGCCGGGCTGCAGGTGAAGGTGCTCGAGCGCCGCGCGGTGATCGGCGGCGCTGCCGCGACCGAGGAATTCCACCCGGGATTCCGCAACTCTGTCGCCGCCTACACGGTGAGCCTGCTGCACCCGGTCGTGATCCGCGAACTGCGGCTCGCCGCGCACGGGCTGCGCATCGTCGAGCGTCCGCTCGCCAACTTCCTGCCGCTAGACGACACGCGTTACCTTTGCGTGGGCGGCGGGCTCGAGGCGACGCAGCGCGAATTCGCCAAGTTCTCGGCGCAGGACGCCGCGCGGCTGCCGGCGTACCGGGCCATGGTCGAACGCATTGCCGACGTGCTGCGCGACCTGGTACTCGAGACCCCGCCTAACGTCGGCGGCGGGATCGGCGACGGATGGCGCGCGTTGCAGGGCGTGCGGCGCGTGCGCGCACTCGACATGGAGGCGCGACGCGACTTGCTCGACCTGTTCACGAAAAGCGCTGCCGATCTGCTCGCGCGCTGGTTCGAGTCCGACGCCGCGCGAGCGGCATTCGGTTTCGACGCCGTGGTTGGAAGCTACGCGAGCCCGTTTCACCCGGGTACGGCCTACGTGCTGCTGCACCATTGCTTCGGCGAGGTGAACGGCAACAAGGGCGCCTGGGGCCACGCGATCGGCGGCATGGGTGCGATCTCCGATGCGATCGCGGCGGAAGCACGCGCGCACGGCGCCGAGATCGAAACCGCGGCACCGGTCGCACGCGTCGAACTGCGTGACGGCGCCGCCTGCGGCGTCACGCTTGCCGATGGCCGCGCGATCGAGGCGCAGCGCGTGATCGGCAACGTCAACCCGAAACTACTCTACCTCGACATGGTCGATGCGGCTGCGTTGCCGGCCGCGTTCGTCGAGCGCATGCGCGGCTGGAAATGCGGTTCGGCGAGCTTTCGCATGAATGTCGCGCTATCCGCCTTGCCGCGCTTTTCCTGTCTCCCCGAGCCAGGTTCACATCACGCCAGTGGCATCATCTTCGCGCCCTCGCTCGCGTACATGGACCAGGCCTACCTCGATGCGCGCAAGGACGGCATCGCGCGTGCGCCGATCGTCGAGATGGTGATTCCGAGCACGCTGGACGATTCGCTCGCACCGTCCGGCGCGCACGTCGCGAGCCTTTTTTGCCAGCACTTCGCGCCCGACGCCGACTGGGCGGCGCGCAAGGACGAGGCAATCGAGCGCATCTTCGATACCGTCGAGCGCTCAGCGCCCGGATTCCGCGCGAGCGTGATCGCACACACGGCGCTCTCGCCCGCCGACCTTGAGCGTGAGTTCGGTCTGGTGGGCGGCGACATCTTTCATGGCCAGCTCACGCTCGATCAGCTCTGGTCCGCGCGGCCGATGCTGGGCCATGCGGACTACCGCGCGCCGGTCAAAGGTCTTTACTTATGCGGCTCCGGCGCGCATCCCGGCGGCGGCGTGACCGGCGCACCAGGCCGGAATTGCGCGCGCGAGGTGTTGCGCGATGTCGGTCGGCGCCTGCGCTGACAGTGTGCTGTAGGGTTCGCCGAATCACGCCGTCGGTTGGATGGCGCACAGAACTTCTGCCGTTCTGCCGGGTCGAATACGTGATTGACCGCGCTGATTGATGTGCGTCAACACCGCACGGAACTGCAAGCGCAAGGTACTTCCCTGAAATGAGTGGCAACGGAACCGTCTCAATGAGCGGCACAGTTGGCAGACGTGGTGTGCGCAAATGGTGGGCCGCGCTCGCTGTCGTGGCCCTAACGTTCCTTTTACTCCGCCCCGCGTGTGACGCTTGGCTGTCGCACTCGGGTTGGCACGACGGCTCGGCGCATGCCGCGGTGCCTGCGGTGCAGATCGGCGATGGATCGGGTCACGTGCCTCACGACGTGCAGTGTTGTGCGAGCATCAAGGGTTCGAGCATCGTCCCGCCCGCTGATTCGGCGCTCGCTCGATCCGTGCAGGGGAAAGTCCAACTCGCATCCTTGGTTGCGCGCGCAGCGATGAACCCCGTCGCGGCGTCCCTGCGTCTTTCGCTGAGCGCCTTCGTCGTACCTCCAAGCATTCCATCCTTCTACGAGCGTTCGGCGCGCATCCTGCGCTGAACCGCTCGACTCCGCTCGGCCGGGTGACCGGCCAGCACCCCAATCGTTACGGACCCGCGGTTCGGCGGCGTATCCGCGCCGCGGCGCGTACCGCGTCCGTAAACAGCCAATCGCATTGTTCTCGGAAGGAGTCTCACCATGAAACGCACCCTAATTGCATCGGCCGCTGCAGCGGCTTTCCTCGCCGCACCCGCGTGGGCAGCGCGCGATGCGCACGAACAACACCATGCCGCCGATGGTGCAAAGCAATCACGGCAAATGCAGGTCGCCGCACCTGCGACCGGAGGCCAGGGAATGGGGCCCGGCATGATGGGCCAAGGCATGGGCCCGGGGATGATGGGTGGAACGATGGGCCCCGGCATGATGGGCGGCCAAGGCATGGGCCCAAGCATGATGAGTGGTGCTGGCCCCTACGCTGCGCTCGATCTAAGCAGCGAACAACGCTCGAAGATTGCCGAGATCCAGCAGGAGCTTTGGCGCAAGCAGTGGGACCTCATGGGCAAGATGCATGAAGAGCGTTTCCACATGCACCAGCTATACAGCGGCGCGGAAACGGACGATGGCGCGGTGCGCAAGGCCTATCGGGCGATGGCCGATTCGCATATGCAGATGTTCGAAGCAATGCTCGACACCCGCAAACGCGTCGATGCCGTGTTCACCAAGGAGCAACGCGAGAAGCTGAATGGCGGCGGGCGTGGCGGCTAATCGCGGCAGCGACGCGTTGCGGTCGGCGCGCCCGGAAGCGCTCGGTACAGGCGCGCAGGCGCCCGCACCGCGCACCTCGCGCTGGGCGCGTTTCGGACCGCTGGCGATCTTCCTGATCATTGCGGTATTTCTCGGGATCGGCTTGACGCTCAATCCGCGCGAGGTTCCCTCGCCGCTCATCGACAAACCGGTGCCCGAGTTTCGACTCGCACCGGTCAAGGGCCGCACACTCGGATTGGCGACCGAAGACCTAAAGGGTGAGGTGTCGGTCGTCAACGTGTTTGCGTCGTGGTGCGCCGCCTGCCGCGACGAGCATCCGCTATGGATGACGCTCGCGCGCGGGCGTGCGCTGCCGATCCATGGGCTTAACTACAAGGACAAGCCGGACGACGCGGTGCGCTGGCTCGACGAATTGGGCGACCCCTACACGCGCACAGGCGCCGATATCAAGGGGCTCGTGGGAATCGATTGGGGTGTGTACGGCGTCCCCGAGACTTTCGTGATCGATCGCGAGGGTCGCATCCGACACAAGATCATCGGCGCGATCAATCGCAAGATCGTCGATGAGAAGTTAATGCCACTGGTTCGACGCCTGCGAAAGGAATAGAGGTATGAGACCAGCACGGCCGGCAGTGGAGCGGGGCGCATGATGGATGCGGTCAGCATCGGCCTCCTTGCGGCATTCACGGCAGGCATCGTGTCGTTCCTCTCGCCCTGCGTGCTGCCGATTGTTCCGGGCTACGTGTCCTATATCGCTGGCGAAAGCCTGCAAGGGCGGCGCCACCTTCACGCTAGCGAGCGGCTCGTCGCACTCGGCATGAGCGCGTTCTTCGTTGCTGGATTTTCGACCGTATTCATCGCTTTCGGCGCGAGCGCGAGCGCGATCGGCCAGTTATTTATGCGCTACCGCTACGAGGCGAACCTCGTGGCGGGCGCCGTGGTGGTCGCCTTTGGCCTGTTCATGCTCGGCGCCTGGCGCTGGGTCCCGTGGCTGCAACGCGATCTGCGCCCGCACCTGCGTCTTGCCGGAGGCAATCCACTGGGCGCCTATGTGATCGGAATGGCATTCGCGTTCGGCTGGACGCCGTGCATCGGCCCGGTGCTCGGCGCGATCCTGGCGTTTAGCGCCGCGGGCACGAGTGCAGGTGGCGTCAGCCTGCTTACCGCCTATGCGCTCGGCTTAGGCATGCCGTTTCTCGCTGCTGCGTTCCTCGCTGACCGCGCCGCGCACCTGCTGGCGCGGTTGCGCGGCTTCGGTGTGGGTCTGCAAATTGTGGGCGGCGTCGTGCTAGTCGCACTGGGCCTTGCAATGATGACCAATCAGCTCGCGGTGGCATCGCTCTGGTTGCTTGAGCGCATCCCTGCGCTAGGCACGATCGGATGACGAAAGGAGACCGAGATGTGGGGTGACATGGGAACCATGATGGGTTGGGGCGGCGGCTGGGGCTTTCTCGGCGCGCTGCATATGCTGCTGTGGTGGGTGCTGATCATTCTCGGCATCGTGGTGCTTGTGAAGTGGCTCGTCGGCTCGAAGCGCGATGCCTCGATGCCGAGCGACCGTGCGCTCGAGATCCTGCGCGAGCGCTATGCGGGCGGGGAGATCGACAAGGATGAATACGACAAGCGAAAAACCGATCTTGCGGCCTGAGCCATTGACCGCGCGCGTTGCGACGGCAGCGCAAGCGCGCCATCCCTGGTACGTGCGGCTAATCCTTGCGGTTCAGCGGCGCAAGTACGGCGCGGAGCTCGAGCCGGCGCGCCTGTGGGCGCGGCTGCCGCGCAGCTTCCTGCTGCTCACGCTGCTGTACCGCTCGATCGATTGCACGGATTCGCCCATCGAGCCGGGACTGCGTGCGCTGGTCCAGGTGCGGGTATCGCGCATCAATTGGTGCGGGTTTTGCGTCGATCTGAACAGCGCCGCCGCACTTGAACGCTCGGTGCCGTCCGCAAAGCTGGCGGCGCTTGATGACTATGAGCGTTCGCCTCTGTTTACAGAGCGCGAGTGCGCCGCGCTCGCCTACGCCGAGGACGCAACCGATTCCGCGCGCGGCGTCGACGATGCCTGCTTTGCACGCCTGCGCCGCCAGTTTGATGAGCAGGCGGCACTCGAACTGACCGCGCTCGTCGCCTTTCAGAACCTGTCGAGCAAGTTCAACGCGGCCCTCGGGGTGCCGGCGCAGGGGTTCTGTCCGCCCGGCGCCAAGCGGGACTTCCGCCAATGAGCGAGCGCTACGTCCAGCGCATCTGGAACCTGGAGCCGCTCGATGTTCCGCTGATCGACCTGATTCCCGTCGAGGAGATTGCGTCTGCGTTCCTCACGCGAGATCAACACAAAATGACAAGGGGTAGAACGGCTCATGGGAAAGCGTAAACGTCGAGGCGGGACGCATCAGCGAAATGCGGCCCCGGCCGCTGCGGCCGACGGGTCTCGGCCGGCGGGCGTCAATGGTGTTTCAGGCAAGCCCGCACAGGCCGGCGCGCCCAAGCGCAGCTATACGACGATTGCGATCGTGGCCGCCGTCATCGGCATCTTGGTGGTCTTGGTCGTCGGCCAGATTAAGCCGTCATCGGGATCATTGACCGTGTCCGCGCAACCCGCGCGGGGAAAGGTGTTGTACGAGAAAAACTGCGTCGCTTGCCACGGCGCCGAGGGGCGCGGGGTGTCGGGCTGGCAGAATCAGGAGCGCGGCGCACCGCCGCTTGATAGCAGCGCCCACGCCTGGCACCACGACGACGCCTCGCTACTCGCCATGATCATGGACAAACCGGCGCCGGATTCCCTTATGCCGGCATGGCGCGGGATCCTCACGCGCGAAGACACGCTCCACATCCTGGCATACGTCAAATCTCTCTGGACGCCCTTCATCCGTGAAAACTGCCAGGGGGCGAAGCATATGAATTGCATGACGCACCAATGAGCTTCGTCGATCGGATTCTTTTCGATGCGGGGCGCGTTCGGCTAGACCTAGACGGCTGATCATTTACTCGAGGCGAAGGACCTTCGACCTGGCTCGACGGCGTTTTCCGGGAACTTTTGTAATTGACGCTCGTCAAATGCGTGGGTTATAAGATGCGCCCAATGCTAAGAAAGCTGCTCCGATCTGCGCTTATCGTGCTCCTCGTCGGCACGGTTCCGATTCAGGCGCTTGCCGCCCTGAGTATCGATGTCTGCAATGCCGTTGAGCATTCCAGGGGACATGCGCAGCATGCCGATGTAGGCCATGGCGACGCGTTCCACGGCGATCCGATGAATGACGACCAAGGTCCGACGGACGAGACCACACACAATCACTTGGCGAGCTGCAGCGTGGCCGCTGCGATCGTGGCGACTACAACGGATCTGACCGCCGCCGCGCCCGGTGACGGCATTCAAGACGCTCCATTCCGAGCGCCCGAGGGCTTCGTGCCCGAGCGGCTCGATCGTCCTCCCTTGACAGTCTCCATCTGATAAGTCGCGGCGGCGCGTTCGCGCGTTGCCGATGACGAATCGCGCTTTCCCGATTTCGGGCGGGCGAGCGGGCAGACGGAGCGTCATTTCGCTGTAGCGCACTGTCGGGGTAACGACATTTAGCGCCGCGTCGGCTGGCATATGCGGTGCGCCATGCCGCTGCCACTCGTCCAAGGTGCTCGCGAAGCGCCTCCCAACGGCGCGCGATTCCAGATCCCACTTTAGGCATTCTGCGCCCGCGCGGTTTGGGCGCCTGGCATCGAGCAAAGGACTATTTGATGAAACACGATTATCCATTTCCGCCGCACGCGCCAGCGTTGTCGCGCCGGCGTTTCGTACGGGGACTTGCTGCTGGCGGCGCATTGCTGGGGCTTGCGCCGTCGCTGCATCCGGCATTCGCGCAGTCCGGGCAGACGACGACCGGCAGCGCGCCGATCCTCACCGGCACGCAGTTCGATCTGACGATCGCCGAGAACCCGGTCAACTTCACCGGCGCGGCGCGCATGGCGACGACGATCAACGGGTCTATCCCGGCGCCGACGCTACGCTGGCGCATGGGCGATACCGTGACGCTGCGGGTGACGAACCGCCTTCGTGACACGACTTCGATTCACTGGCACGGAATCATCCTGCCGTTCCAGATGGATGGCGTGCCGGGCGTCAGCTACGAGGGTATTCCTCCCGGCCAGACCTTTACCTATCGCTTCACGGTGGAGCAGACCGGCACCTATTGGTACCACTCTCACTCGGGCTTCCAGGAGCAGACCGGTATGTACGGCGCGATCATCATCGACAACGCCGACAAGCCCCGGATTGCCGCGCAAAGAGAGTACGTGGTTCAGTTGTCGGACTGGACCGACGAGGATCCCCACGCGGTCTTTGCCAAGCTGAAGAAGCAAAGCGACTACTACAACTTCAATCAGCCGACGGTCGCGGATTTCTTTCGCGACGTTTCGGCGCACGGGTACGCCGCCGCCACCGACAAGCGGCGCATGTGGAACGAAATGCGAATGAGTCCGACCGACTTGGCGGATATTTCTGCATACACCTATACGTATCTGATGAACGGCACCACCCCGGCAGGCAACTGGACCGGGCTGTTCCGCCCCGGCGAGCGGGTGCGGCTGCGGTTCATCAACGCAGGAACGCAGAGCTTCTTCGATGTCCGCGTTCCGGGTCTGAAGCTCACGGTGGTGCAGGTCGATGGCCAGGATGTGGAACCGGTGACCGTGGACGAATTTCGCTTCGGACCGGGGGAGACCTACGACGTCCTGGTCGCGCCGCGCGACGACGCCTACACCATCTTCGCCCAGTCATTGGGCCGCACCGGCTACGCGCGCGGCACGCTCGCGACGCGCGCCGGGCTATCTGCGAGCGTACCCGCGCTCGACAAACCTGAATGGTTGACGATGGGCGACATGATGGGTTCGATGGCGATGGGCGAAGGCATGGCCGGCATGAGTGGGATGGAACACGGCGCGCCGAGCGGAGGCGGCGCGATGCAGATGCAACAAGGTGGGCACGCGATGCACGGCGCGCAGGGTGGAGGCGGCGCGACGCAGATGCAACACGGCGCGCACGCGATGCACGGCATGCCGGCCAGTGCGCGCCAACCGATGCGCGTGCGTCACGCGAAAACGGAGTACGGACCCAGCGTCGACATGCGGGTCGACACGCCGCGCACCAATCTGGACGATCCGGGTATTGGGTTGCGCAACAACGGTCGGCGCGTGCTGACCTACGCGGACTTGCACAGCATCGGCGATCCGCTCGATCCCCGCGGCGCGGAGCGCGAGATCGAGTTGCATCTCACCGGCAACATGGAGCGCTATACCTGGTCGATCGACGGGCTCGAATTCGGCAAGTCGACCCCGATCCACTTTCGATACGGAGAGCGCCTGCGCGTGATCCTGCACAACGACACGATGATGACGCATCCGATGCACCTGCACGGCATGTGGAGTGAACTGGAAAGCCCTGCCGGGCAGTTTCTCGCGCGCCGGCACACGATCAGCGTGCAGCCGGCACAGCGTGTGAGTTTTCTCGTGACCGCCGATGCGCTTGGCCGTTGGGCCTGGCACTGCCACCTGCTGTACCACATGGACGCCGGCATGTTCCGCGTCGTGGCGGTCGCATGAACGCCCCACAAGCAGTCACCAACAATCGGAGAACGCGAAACGTGATCTGCGATCGATTCGGCCCGCTCTTGGCGGCCACCCTGTTGGCGGCCGGCGCGCCGGCCTGGGCACAAACCCCGATGGGCCACGACCACGGCCACGCGAGCGCCGGCGCCGAAAAAATGCAAGGCGCCCCCTCGACAGCGGCCCGATCCGCTGGCAGCAAAGCGGTGGCCCCGGCGGCACCTGCCGGCGCTGGCGCGATGCCGGGAATGCAACACGGAGATACCTCGGGAAGGAAACCGGCGATGCAGGGGATGCAGCACGGCGATACCCCGGGAGGTAAACCTGCGATGCAGGGAATGCAGCATGGCGACGGTGGCGGAGATCATGGCGCCATGCAGGGTATGCAAGGCGGGTCCGCGCCGCCCGACGCACGCGACCCGCATGCGTACTCGGGCGGCAAGACCTTCGGTGCGATTCCGCGCCCGCGACTCGGCGACGAGCAAAACTTTGCCTCGCTGCTTGTCGACCGGCTCGAGTACCTCCAGGGACAGGACAACGCGTTCAAGGTCTATGACGCACAGGCGTGGTTCGGGCGCGACTACGACCGCGCTGTTCTCAAGGCCGAGGGCGGTTTCGAGGGGGGGCGTCTTGC
>Ga0255040_10000504_pt1 | contig 10197 bp, 5 predicted proteins | sample BC1_12_2_MG_FD_181711 | JGI IMG/M metagenome (GOLD analysis project Ga0255040, IMG submission 181711) | Seawater microbial communities from Strait of Georgia, British Columbia, Canada - BC1_12_2 | ecosystem: Environmental > Aquatic > Marine > Strait | place: Canada: British Columbia | collected... | reverse complement strand
GTAGCGCGGTGAGTCCCGAGATGGCATTGCGCCTGTCCAAGGCGATTGGCCGATCTCCTGAGAGTTGGCTGGCCATGCAGGATAACTATGATCTTTGGCAGGCCCGAAAGTCTGCAAACCTCTCGCAGGTCCGGAAGATACCATTTGAAGCGATTGCATAAGCGTGCACTAGCAGTACATAGGCACAATGGTAATTAGCCTGGAAATTTCCAGCTACTTCAGCTGAGTCCTTATCGCGACTGTCGGAACAGTGCAAATCACGCCCCCGCTACCAAAAAAATGAAAACCCGGCCTCGTGCCGGTTTTTTTGTGCCTGCCGGTCCCTCAATCGCTGTCTGCTCTATTCCTGAAAGCGACAAATCACCACTAGAACGCCCGCAGGTTATTACAGAAACTTGGCGGTATAAATTTTCAGCATGTTCTCGTCCAGTCTCTTCATGAGAGCGCTGTTGCAGCCGTTTTCCTGCATGGCTTTGCGCAGACCGCGCATGCTGTTGCTCAGAAACTGCAGCGACTCTCGCATATCCGCCTGTATCAGGTTGCCCCACAGGTTGCCGAAAAAGCCAATCGATTCGGGGGAGTTGGTTTCCCCATCGAGCTTTTCGAACGCTGCCGCGTGTCGCCGGTTGATCAGCCAGTGCTCGGTCGATGAGCCCGACGAATAGCGGGCCGTTTCCACACCCCAGCCATTCGTCACTACCGTCTCGAAGTGTGTGGTCTTGCTAAACGGGACCGCATTCGATTCCATGCATTCGGGATAGATGTGCTCGTACGAGACCACGAAAAAACCGAGCATCGGGCTGATCATCGATGAATTTCGAATGGCCTGTTCGAGCTGATACTTGCTCTCGGCTCCCGTCCCTGAACCGCCCGTCAGTAATTCGGCGAGCCTGGCAACGGGGTTATCGGCAAGCATCGCCGTCTGACTGGTCATTGCTTCGTGAAAGCGGCGATCCTCGTCGGCGAACTGCTCAAGGTCATACCGATAGATCGCGTTCAACAGGATCGCGCCCGTAAAGTTCGGTCCGAACGGACCTTCGCCAACGCGAACAACGTGCGCTTCGTAATCAATACTTCTGACGAGCGCCAGCCGTTTCAAGTTGATTGCGAGCCAGGTAGGAGAATAAAGATCATCGATATCAATTTTGAAATCGTATCCGAATGCCACGGCTGGAGGCCGTGACTCGATGGCATCGATCTCTGCAAGCAGCTGCGATTTCAGGTCACGATAGGCTTCCTCGCGGTCTGCGCCCAACACCGGCCAAAACGGATTAACCGATGGAGAGAACGGGGCAAGGTTTTGCAGCGCCCAGGCCCCTGTGACGTACCAGTCCCATCCAGCCAGGAGTCTTTCCATTGGATCTGCTATTTCCTGAAGGCGCCGGCGCGTTATTTCCAGGTGTTCCGCGACGCCGGAGTCAGTGATTTCAAGAAGACGTGCCCCCATTCTCTTGGCGCGTGACCTCTCCAGGTCGCGGAGGATTGACGACGAGCTCAATCTGTGAAGATCGTTAAGCGCATTGACGTCGCCTGCCTTTAGCCCCGCGGCGATGGTCTCGAGCTGAATACCGACGTTTTCTTCGATTAGATCCTGTATGCGGGTAGAGAGCGCGGTTCGCCCTGCGTTTACCTGATCCGGCCACAGCATCCGGAGAAACGGGTCACCCTGGATATTAAATGCTTTGAGCTCATCGAGAGTTCCGCCGCTCAAGACGGGTTCACTTGTCCGGCCGTACCACCCGGAAATCAATTCGAGGGCGATTCCCGCGAGTCCTGCCTCGGTGACGCCGTAACCTGTGCGGCTGCTCACTACATTCCCCAGTGGAATCCTGGTGCCGCCCTTCGCGAGTGCGCTGCCGTCACGCCTGCAAGAACCCTGCATGGCTGTAATAAGGTCCTGCAACTCGGCGGCACTCAAATCCGTGAACGGCTTGTCGAAATGCGGTGCGAAGATGCTCGGACGAAACAGGTTGGAAAGTTCGATAAAGCCGTTGGACCGGAGCAGCGATGCGCCGTATTTCTCCGTTTCGTTGGCCCACGCCAGCACGTGCTCGGGACAAACGCTCGTGTCGCTAGGCAGAGTCATGCCGCTTGTTCGCCGCGCCGTATAGTCCTTCTTCAACGCTTTCTTTTGCGCACGCAGCTCTGCGGTGAGTTCCGTATCTCTTGCCTTAACGGACGCCGCGATCTGCGCTTCCAACTCCTTGAGTTCCTGTTTGTGCTGCGCCTTCGCGTCCTTCCTCTGGCTGCGCTGCTGCTGCGACGATTCCTTGCGTGCAGATTGGGCGGTTGCCGACCTCGGATCGAGGTCGGCCAATGCCAGCAATGAAGCGCGTACTTCGTCGCCCCGGTAATAGATGAAGGGCGGCCGTTGTGTCTGGTTTTGCGTATGAATGATGGCCATCGCCGTGGCATTTTCGTCAAAGACCGCGAGCATATCCGGGCCGCTGCGCAAACCATCTTGCAGACTATGGAACCTGAGTATTCCGGTAGCAGGCGAGTATTCACCGTTGATGCTGTTCGACGTCGTGACAGGTTCGTCGCTGGTGTAGTAGGGAACAGTTGTCGAGACGAGTGTGCCTGCAATTGATCGACTACTCGTCGCCTCAATGGTCAGAACCACGATGGACAGTTGATTGGCCACAGTGGACTTGTCCAGTCCCGACCACGTTCCCGAGATATCAGACAGGTTTGGCTGCGCCGCCTGCACGGGAAAGGCGAGGCAAACCAGGTAGAGCAGGCTTAAATTGGAACAACGCATCTCATTACATTAGTACAATCGAGACAGCTATGCTCGGATCGAAAGGCAATTACGCGCGATTTACGGTAGCAGGCCAATGCAGCTACGTTTCAAATCGCGAATGGTTTCCTCGATGTTCTTCGAGAGTCATTTGATACGGACGCGAGTGCATACTGTCGGAACAGCACATATCACGCCCCCGCTACCAAACATCGAAAGCCCAGTCTTGTACTGGGCTTTTTTGTGTCTGCCACAAATAAAACGGACATTAGCGCTCGGCCAGTTGTTCCACCATTTCCTGATGGCGCGAGCGACTGATGCGATATCGCCTGATGGTCAGAATGGCGCAGAACCAGATCACAAACACGATTGGTCCGTAGATTAACCCGAGCTGGTTGATCGTACTCTGTGGCACCTCGCCTACAGATGTTTCCGTCGGGAACGCGATCATCGTCAACAAGATTCCCGCCAGCAGCGTGCCCAACGCGTCGGCGCATTTCGACACAAAGGTTATGGCCGACGAGATAACGCCCTCATTGCGGCGCCCAGTATCCAGCTCTATTCGCTCTGCAAGGTCCGCAATCATCGAGCGCCAGGAAATATCGAACACCAGAAAAAGATTTGTCTCGAAGAATCCGGCAACAAACATGGTCCAGAACAGTGCGTCACTACCGTTCTCCGGAAAGAATCCCAGCAGGCGTAGGGTAATCGGGACGATATTCATCGCCATCGCGCCCAGCAGTCCTGCGATGGCCAGAGACTTCTTCTCGCGCCCGATTGACCAGCGCTTCATAACGGGCGGCAAAATGATTGCGGCTAATGCCATCGGAATAACGATGATGGCAACCTGTTCGTTCGTGAACTCCCAAAAGTAGCTGTAGATGTACACCCAAAGAGCTACGTAGGTTCCGGTGCCGACGTAATATCCAATGCCACCAAACACAACGGCACGCGCCGACTTGGTACGAAATACGTCAGATACCTGGCGGAAGAATTGCCGCGGACCCGGAGTACCCTTTATCTCAAACTGGCGAAGTTTTGGAATAAAGCGTCGCAAACTGACACTGAATAGCAGGATTGACACAATAATTACGATTGTGCCGAACAGACCGGCGTTCTGATAACCCTGCGCGTTCATTACTCCATCGGAAATATCATCAGTCGGTACAAGCCAGATGGCGTACATCAGGACAGACATTCCATTCCCTATGACCGCATAAAATACATGGAAGTTAGTCAGTAGCCGCGTGCGCATGTCGTAGCTCGACGTTAGTTCAGCGACCATTGCATAGGCGGGGACCAGGAACATGGTTATTGCCGTGCGCATCGTGATATTGCAGATGACCAGCCACGCGAACAGCAGTGTGTCGCCGTCGACAAACGAGGGCGGATGCCACAGAAAATAAAACGAAGCGGCCAATGGAGCGATGGACGCAATCAGCCAGGGGTGGCGACGCCCCCACCGTGAATGGGTGTTGTCAGACAAATAGCCGATCAACGGGTCCGTGACGGCATCCAGAATAAGGCCAATGCCAACGGCCAGACCGGCCAATCCAGGATTCAGCCCCAACACCTGACTGTAGTAAACAAGGACGAAGTAGTGGGAATTGTAGAACACGCCGTAGGCGGCGCCACCGCCACCATACGCCAGGCGTGTTCCCGTAGTTATTTCCGACAATCCCTTGGCCAAGCCTTTCTCCCATTTTTGCGATATTGTGATCCTATTCTTCGCGCCAATGCAAAAAAATAGGAGAGTAATACATGCCGTTACAATATTTAGACAATTCAACGGATGCCTCAATCGTCATTCAGGTGCTTCGTCGCGATGGCGCTGTCGTCGTGAAAAATGTCGCGGAGCACGATGTAGTCGATACAATCGTTAATGAATTGCGGACTCCGTTGGACAATGACGATCTTGATGCCGCCAGCGCATTTGACGGGAACGGGACGCTCCGTACCAGCTATGGGATGTTGGACAGTGCTCCCAGCGCTGCAGAACTCGTCGACCATGATCTTGTTATCGACGTTGCGAACGATATTCTGCTGCCGCACTGTTCGAGCTACAACATTGGCAGCATGACCGCGATTGAGATTCTACCCGGGGAATCTGCTCAGGCGCTGCATCGCGACGATTCCCTGTACCCGATCGAGAATGCCGGAATGGAACTCCTGATCGGTGTCATGTGGGCGCTGGACGACTTCACGCTTGAAAACGGCGGCACGCGAGTCGTACCAGGCAGCCATCGCTTTCTGAGATCCTGGCATTTGCCGGATGTGTCAGGCTGGGAGTCGGCTGAGATGCCGAAGGGATCTATGCTTTTCTACATGGGTTCGACATGGCATGGCGGCGGGGCTAACCGAAGCGATGTTCCTCGACTGGGCCTTATCAATACTTACTCCCTGGGTTGGCTTCGTCAGGAATCGAATGCATTCCTCGACACACCCCCTGAAGTAGCAGCTCAGTTCAAACCACGTCTGCGAGCTCTTCTGGGTTACTCGGCATACGGCTCCGGCGACGACAAGATCGGTAGTTCGAACGGTCAGTGTGCTGCATGGGTGGATACGCCCCCTGTACCGGAGTGGCGAGATGTGCGTGGTCAAATCGGTTCTGTAGATAATGCGAAAGCACAATCTGGTGAGTAGAGCGGATTCGAAAACTACTTCAGAAGAATCCGTTGCATTACTGTAGGGACAGAGCAAATCCTGCCTGTTGTCAATTTTAGACAAAGTTCGGCACTGGACAGTCCATCGTTCTCTACTTCGCTTGAATAACAACAAGAATCTCTGTGCCAAGCTTTGCATTTGCCGAGAAGTTAATTTGTCAGTCCCCGGAAGTATTATATGTACTGGGGGAAGCCATGGCCGGAATTCCAGTCTGCTAGACTGTAGAAGTCCACAGACAAAGCGGGCAGCCAGCGGCGGTAACGCGTAAAACTGGAAAACAGCTTGAGAGCGAATTCGCAATTTTGTCCCAATAGGTTCGACGACACCATGAACAGAGTAATAATGGGAGTATTCGGCATTTCCGTGACAGCCATGTGCTGGTGTGCGTTTATCTGGCCTTTTGTGGTATCTGCCGACGGCAACGATCCGCTACTTCGAGTCCTTTGTATTTTCACGCTGTGGTGTTTTTTCGTGTCCCTTGTTGCACTACTGTTCATTCGGGTACGTACGCTGAGACAGGAAGATTGTGAAATAGACTGACAAGAGGATCTGCAATTGCAGGGACCGTCACACCTGATCATTAGTTGGTTTGTTGCGGAAGCGTGTGGAGTAGATTCTCCGCGCGATCGTCGGATCGTCGCACTTTCGGGATTGGCTCCGGATATCGATTCGTTAGCCTATGTCGGGGCGATCGTCTATTACCGGTTCGACAAGGATCTCGCGTTTGAACATGTTTGGGAGGTGGTACATCACCGCTATACGCATGGGCTTGGATTTGTGGTGTTGACCGGGATAGTCGCGTTCTTGATTTCAACCCGGTTTTCATTTTCCGGCGTCCGAAGAAGAAACGATGTCGCCGCCGGTCCAGGCAGCCGGGCGGGCAGGGTCGCTTTGCTCTGTATGCTTGTATCGGCCATTCACGTATTCTGCGATCTCGTTGCGGGTGGAGCAACGTGGCCGGTATTTCCAGCGTGGCCCTTATCGGATTTTGCCTGGTCGCTTGATTGGTCGTGGACGCTCGGGGAGTGGCCAAATTCCGTAATCCTGTTTGCCTGTCTGGCGAGCACGATGTTGTATGCACGCGTCGCCGGCTATTCGCCGATGGAGTCTATCAATTATGGCGTTGAACGGTGGTTTGTAAGGATAATTGAGCATGGCTCGGATATTCCGCCTGAGGAACCACAAGGGACGGACACCCGAGCAGCGGGTAAGTGGAAACCGGCGCGGATTCGGATACTTGTCTACGGACTCCTGATCCTGCTGGTGATCGCCATTCTTGTACCCCTGGGCTTCGATCTGGATAAGCTTAATTTTCCGAATTTTTGATTTTTGAAGCGGTCAAGTCCGATCCTGGCCGAAAGCTGACGGTCAATTCGTTCGGTCTTCGAGTTTCTAAATGACCGCTCCTGGTGAAAGCGGACACTGAGCTAATTTGGCAAAATTCACCGCGGGCAGCCCACTTCTTATCCCATGTCTGCTCACCGATCTATCAATTCCGTGGAATCGTGAGCAGACGAACAGTCTGGCGCATTTATTACCGAAGCGGGCCTCCGCTACCAAGATTTGGCTGTTCATTTGCAGCCGACCAGAAAGCCTTGTTTCGACGAGGCTTTCTGCGTATTGAGGGAAGTACTGGGACTCTGCCCCCGTTTTTCCTGTCTGCACCAGACCAGATTTCTCAATCTGCTCTGCTAAACTCAATACAAGCGCCAAGAAATTGAGCACACCGTCGGCCTTGCCGACAAGGGAGCGAGGCTTGCGAGAATCCAATCGTATGAACTCGGAATTGGCTTTCGTTATTATGATTGCCATATTTGCTGGTTCCCCGTCAAACGCTGACGAAGTTTCCGATAGCAGCTCGGAACCAACGACCGAAGAATCCCCGTATCTGGACGAGATTATCGTCACAGCCACGCGCCGGAATACGCCTGTATCGAAGGTTCCTTTAAGCGTTCACGTGAAGTCTGCTGAGGAATTGCGCCAGCTCAATGCATACGATTTTCACGACTATGCCCGAACTGTGCCCAGCCTGTCGTTTGTGGATTCTGTTGCCGGAGGTCCCACGCCCGTCATCCGGGGGTTGCAGACGCATACCCTTTTGGAGTCGACTCCGATGACCGCTATCTACCTGGGCGAGGTGCCAATCACGGCTGCTCCCAATCCCTTGACTGTTCATTACGCGCCGGATCCCGGGCTGGTCGATATCGAGCGTATCGAGGTGCTCCGCGGGCCGCAGGGTACGCTATTTGGTGCAAGCGCGCTTGGGGGTGCAATGCGCATCTTTCCAACCGAGCCCGATCCGGATGGCGTGGCTGCATTCTGGGAGGCGGGCGTTGAAAACGTTGCCGACGGCGACATCGGCTACCGCCTTAGCGGCATGTTCAACAGCCCGGTGTTAAACGATCGGGGAGCGGTCCGTGGTGTCGCCTACCTTCGCGAGGTCGGTGGCTACATTGATAACATCCATACCGGCGCGGACGATGTAAACAACCGCTCGACCAGGGGCGTGCGATTGTCTGCGATGTACGAACTGAATGATCGGTGGGAAATCGCCGGACTCGTGATGCAACACAATACGGAATGGGGCGGCACCACAGTCGAGAACGTACCGGCGCAACCGCGAATTCAGGATCAGTTATATACCCCGGGGTCGGACGACCTAAGCCTCTACAGTCTGAGAATAGATGGCACATTCGGCTGGGGGACAATTCGATCAGTGACCTCGTGGTATGAGCGCGATGTTGATGCCCGGGCCGACTTTCGCGATATCGTCGCGCTGTTTTTGTCATTCGAGCCGGGCCTCGACCCTGTGCCTGAAAATTTCACGGTTAACCTCGATACAACCGATACCACCCAGTTTGTACAGGAACTACGATTTGTTTCGAATGACACGGGCCGGTTTAACTGGCTTGCTGGCGCGTTCTACCAGGACGTCGAGTTGCACGCGAACCAGGACTTTCCTTCGCCCGGTTTCGATGCGGCTACTGGCGGCCTAGCCGCCGATGCGGGTTTTCCGGATAACCTGAACGAATTTCGCGCCGCCTACCCAGTCGAGCAGTTTGCGTTGTACGGCGAGGGCACGTACGCATTTACCGACAAGCTTGATCTGGCAATTGGTCTGCGGCAATACTGGCTAGAGCGAAGCGAGGCATCCGTTGGTCCGGGCTGGCTGTTTCCAACGGATTACGCCGAAGAATCGGAAAAAGGGTCCGGGTTGACTCCCAGCGTCAGCCTCAGTTTCAGACCGAGCGAAAGAAGCCGCATCTACGCAAGAGCCGCCGAGGGTTTCCGGCCCGGTGGCACCAACGCGGAGGCATTTTTCGAAAGCGATGCTTGCCAGAACGACCTCGCTGCTTTGGGCCTCGATGGGGCACCCACCGGTTACGAATCGGACAGCGTGTGGAGCTACGAGCTGGGCTTGAGTGCATCGTCACGCGACGGCCGCTATCGTTTCAGCGGCGCCGTCTATCATCTTGACTGGTCGGGCATCCAAAGTATCAAGACACTGGACTGTGGCAGCAGGTTTATCGAGAACGCGGGCGATGCAACAGTGAACGGAACCGAGCTGGAATTGACGGCGCTGCCACTGGATGACTTGAGTATTTCTGTGGGGCTAGCATACCGTCGTTCCGAGCTCGCGGAAGATGCGCCGAACTTCGGCGCCAGCAAGGGAGACCGCATCCCCGGCGTTCCGGAATTCACCGCAAATTTGACAGCGCAATGGTATTTCCATCGTTTCGGGCAGTGGGAGTCGTACGCACAAGCGGCCTACAGCTACATCGGAAATTCGTTCACCGAATTCAATCAGGCGTCGCCATTTTCATTTGATATTCCATCCTACAGTATGACCCGTATTGCCGTTGGCCTGCAGTCCGATGATTGGGCTATCGATCTCTTCGTCAATAACCTGTTCGACGAGCGCGGCATTACGAATGTTGTGTTCGCGGGTGGCGATCCCTGGGTAATTACATCGCGGCCCCGCACAGTCGGAGTGGTCGTGCGATGGCAAATGTGACCTGTATAGATATGTGGAGTAGGCCGATAGCCTAAAGGAAGCCCTCGGCCTCGAGCCCCAGCCTGGCCACCAGCGCTTTGAACCGAGGTGTGTTACGGACACTGTCAAACTCGAAGGAGTGCATGATAAGTCCCGGCGCCTTCCAGTCGCCGGTATTGATCGCTTCCTCCAGGTGGGACAGGACCTGTTCTTCGTCGCCAAGCGCCGCATAGATCAGGGCGAAATCCAGGGCGGGCACGTAGTTTTCGCGGCTGCGCTTTATAAGGTTCGCAAGAATTGCCTTCGCTTCATCCATACGTCCGAGACCGGCATACGCTCGGGCCCGATACGGCAAAAGGTCGAAAGCCTCGTCAGGCGCGCGCAGTTCGATAGCCTTGTCGAGGTCCGTGAGCATCTTGCTGTGATCACCCATTGCGTCGTAGGTGATCGCCCGAATCCAGTAGGTCACCCAGAAAGTCGGATCGAGGTCAATCGTACCATCACTGGCTATGAGCGCATTTTCATACTCCCGCATTGTCGTGTATGCGAATATTCTCGCAGCAGACGCGAAAGAATCGAGTGGGTCCAGCCGAATCGCATTTTCGATATAGGGTATTTGCCTGGAAGCAGGTCCGACCGTTTGGTAGTAGGCCATAATGCCGATATTTGCCGGAATATTATTCGGATCGATATCAAGCGCCCGCTGAAATGCTTCGTCGCTCTGTTCCCATCGTTGCGTATCCAGCATGAATACCGCGTAACTGGCCCAGACATCTGCGTTCTCGCTGTCTAGGTCGAG
>Ga0255040_10000503_pt1 | contig 10211 bp, 7 predicted proteins | sample BC1_12_2_MG_FD_181711 | JGI IMG/M metagenome (GOLD analysis project Ga0255040, IMG submission 181711) | Seawater microbial communities from Strait of Georgia, British Columbia, Canada - BC1_12_2 | ecosystem: Environmental > Aquatic > Marine > Strait | place: Canada: British Columbia | collected... | reverse complement strand
AGCGCGTATTTGACGCGTGAGCGGACGACGCCGGGAATGTCCGTTTCCTGCGTGGTCGCCGAGACAACGGTCGTGTCGGAGACCGGCGCCAGATTATCGCCGAAGGCGGCACCGGACAGGATCGCGGCGAACAGCCAGACGGGGTCGGCACCGAGCATCAGCCCGGCGGGAAACATTAACGTGCAAAAGGCGACCGCCGTGCCGTAACCGGTACCGACGGCGGTTCCGAATGTCGCGGCGAGCACGAACGTGGCGCCGACGAAGTAACCGCCTGTTGCGTTCGACTGACCGCCGAGCCAGACGAGTCCGTCAACCAGGCCACCGACGCGCAACACCTGCGCGAACATCCCCGCCCAGAACCAGGCGACGATGGTGACGGTTGCCACGGGGCTCGCCATGCCGACGAAAATGGCATTCGCATAATCAGCCCACTGACTGCGGCACAAAACCATCCCGACAGTGAGGCCCATGACCATGCCCAGGATCAGGCCGTGCTCACTGGGGACGCCAGCGACCGAAATCGCAATTGCCCAGATGACAAAGAACAGCAACGGTACGGCAGCACCGAGCCGCCCGCCGTAAAATTTCAGGGTTAGGTCCATGGGCTCACCGATTCACTCATTTCTGTCGCGTTAGCGTGGCCTACTGTTTACCATGTTTGCGGCACTAAATCTGTACGAGGCTGATAGTTCAAGCGATGAAATTGCCGCTGGAATTTTATTTGCGAAACGACGTCGTTGAGGTCAGCCGGGAATTACTCGGCAAAGTTCTCTGCTCGAAGCAAGATGATCAGGTTACAAAAGCCATCATCACCGAAACCGAGGCGTATGCCGGCATACAAGATAAGGCCAGCCACGCCTATGGCGGCCGTCGCACGGAGCGAACAGAGCCGTTGTTCAGGCAAGGCGGCACCGCCTATGTTTACTTGTGTTATGGCATTCACCATCTCTTCAACGTCGTCGTCGGTGATGTGGATGTGCCGCTCGCGATATTGATAAGAGCAGGAAAACCGATGGAGGGAATCGACGTTATGCGGCAGAGACGCAAGAAACCGCCCACCGGCGAGATAAGTCTGGCGGGACCCGGAACACTGTCACAGGCACTCGGCATTAAGACGGAGCTAACGGGCACCAGCTTGCTTGAAGATCGCATCTGGATCGAAGATCACCAGATAAGGGTGAGACCCCGAGACATTACCGTCGGGCCCAGGATCGGGATCGACTATGCGGCGGAAGACGCGAAAAGACCTTACCGGTTCAGAATCGCATAGCTACTCGCCTGCCTCTAGAAAGTCGATGACGTTAGCGTCACATCCGCCTCGGCCCACAGTATCGCAAACTTGTCGCGTATTTCTGTGCTGTCTTTGCCTTGTGCTTCGAGGCTTTCGATGAGCCCGAACATGGACCAGCCATTTCTCGGGTACTGTTCGAGGTCCTTTCTGTAGGTTGCTTCAGCTTCTTCCAATCTTTCAGCGTCGAGCAGTGCCATGCCGAGGGTGTGTCTCGTGGGGTAGTACCAGAACGGGGGTTCCGTGTAGGGCAGTTCGTCCTGGGTTGCGACCGCAATCTGGAAGTGCTCGATCGCCTGGTCGGTGTTGTCTTCTGCCATTGCGATCGCACCGAGAGCAAGTTCGTCGGCGATCTTAAGAAGGCTCGTCGCGGGGTAGTAAATTGAGTCGAGGAAATGGACATCGGTTGCGTCTTTTAGCGGGACGAGCTTTTCTCGTTCTGCTTTTGCTTCTTCGAGTTGGCCTTTGTTGGCATATGCGGTCGCCCTGACGTAATGCCAGATGCCGTTGGAGAACTCGAGGTCTTCCGGTGGCCGGGGTTCCGCCAGCACTTCGTCCCAGCGTCCGAATTGTGTCAAGGCGAGCATGGGAATTGTGTGGAAGAACTCGACTCCCGGAAATTCCTCGATCATTTCGAGCTTGACGTTGGCCGCGACTTTTCTTGCGGCTTCGATGGCGACTGCACTGCGACCTTCCATGCTCGAGGCGGCCCAGAGAAAATGAATGTTGTGCGGGTAATAGGCCGCCGGGTAGAAGCCCTGCGCGTTGCAAGCCGCGATATAGGCCTCGTCAACGGCTGCCGCACGGACGTTGGCCTCGGAGGCATCATTGTAGCGGCCGACGCGCCAGTAGATGTGAGCGGGCATGTGCACGAGGTGCCCCGCACCGGGCACAAGGTTGGCTAACGTGTCGGCTGCTTTCTCCGCGCGATCCGGGCTCGATGAAGCTTCTACGGCATGAATGTACAAGTGAATGGCGAGCGGGTGAGTGGGCGAGCGCTCAAGCACGGTTTCGAGCGCAGCCAGAACTTCTTCGGTCAAAGGCCTGGGATTTTCCGGGTCCAACCAATAGTCCCAGGGCATAGTGTTCATCATGGACTCGGCAAAGAGCGACGCCGCATCATCATCGTCGGGATACTTTTGATGCAGCGTACGCATCATGTCCATGTAAGCCACGTCGAGCGAGTCTCGCGGTTTCGATATGTCGCCGTTGTAGCGCACGGCGAGGGCGTCGATGTAGCCACGTTCCTGTTCGCTTACTCCGTCTTTCAGCTCGAGTGCTCTCTGGATCGCGGCATAGGCTCTGATTCGTTCCTCGTCCGACATAACGACTATGCCGTTGCTCGTCACGTTGATGTTGGGGCCCAGAGCCAGTGCTTCTCCCCAGTAGCACATGGCACAGTTGGGATCGAGCCGTTGTGCCGCCCTGAAGGAGCGCACGGACTCCGCATGATTGAAAGCGAAATCGATGATCAGGCCCTGGTTGAAATATTGCTGAGTACCGGGATTGGCGGTCGTGATCTCGTGATGGTGGCTGCCCATGCCGTCGAACAAAGGGGCCCCGGCTGCTGCGACCAATTCGGCCTTCGCATCTTCTGTTGTCGCGGATTGTTCGGGACTATCGGCCTTATGCGAACAGGCAGTCATGGATAATAGTGTTGAAACCATCAACAGGATGGCAGCTTGTCGGGGAGTCATTTGTTTTGGCCTCTTTTTTGTGTGTAGGGTTCGCTTGTCAGCGGCTCCGGTTTCATGGGCAGACAGACAGTGTATCAGCCCTCCATAGGAGAATACTCGCCGAGAACGCTATACTCCCTATCCATCAAAGGGTTTCTGTCCGGGTAATTTTGTGAATTTATTTTTTTGGAAAAACAACAAGAAGATCGATGCATTTGCGAATGCTGTCGCAGACGAGATGTATAGCTTTATCCAACCTGATGTGGCGAAAGACCTATTCCAGAGCGCTGCGCAAAAAAACAAAAAGAAGCAGCGAAAGACTGAACAAAAGCTACACGGCATCATCAATCAGATGCAGAAGTTCAGCGAGGCCAATTCTTTGGGTGTATATGGCAAAGCACGTTTGCAAAAAGAGTTTAGCGACAGACTAATCGAGCTCGGCTACGATGGAGAAGTGACCAGAATACTTGTCGAGACGATCCTGTTTCGCAATGCCTAGTGGATAGATCTTCCGGAAACAGGCAGGACCACTCAAAGTGAACGCTACCGCTTCCAAGCGACTATTCGGAGATCTCCAAAAGGCCAACCGGGCTGTCAATGCGGGCCGGCGTACCGAGGCTTTGCTAATTTACGACGAGGTATTACAACAAGCTTCGGACGATGTTCCGCTACACATCGAAATGGGTCACCTTTGTTCCAATATGGAGCAGTTTGATAAAGCGATTGAGCACTATTCGGTTGCCGTTGGCCAGGAACCGGAAAATGCCCAGTTCCTGGGGTGTCTTGGTGTCGCGTATCAACAGAATGGACAGCCCGAAGGAGCATTTTCGATTCTTAATCGTGCAATGGAGAAAGACGCCGAGATACCGTCGGTCCTGCACGCCCTGGGCATAATCTATATGTCACGCTCTGATTACGTGCAGGCAAAAGAGTATCTGCAGAAAGCCGAGCGACTGAAACCAAGTGACGGACACGTTCGCACCAACCTCGCAATAACCTTATCGCATCTCAATGAGCATGATCCGGCATTAGAGCAAGCGGAAAAAGCAGTCAAACTCAGCCCCACCGACCCAATCGCACATTACACCCTCGGTAGAATCCTGACGGACCTGGGAAGAATGGACGAAGCGATTCGACGCTTCGAAAAAACCATCCGTCAACACAAGACGTTTGGCGGCGCATACGACTTGCTCGCGCGCATGAAGAAGTTCACGAGCGCGGATCAGGCTTTTATTGATCGAACCGAAAACATCTTGCAGCAGGGCATGCCGGCGCATGATCGCCGTTGCGTTCACTTCGCGCTTGGCAAAATGTACGACGACTGCAAGGAATGGGAAAAAGCCTTCGAACATTATCGGCAGGCAAATCTGCTGCAGAAGAAGCCGTTCGACGCGAAGCATGAGAAGCGGCAGTTTAAAAAGATGAAGAAGATCTTTAACGCTTCGTCACTTGAGCAGTATCAAGAATTCGGCCACCAGTCAGAGGTGCCGGTTTTTATCGTCGGAATGCCACGATCTGGCACCACGCTGATGGAAAGAATCGTTGCGAGTCATCCGCGAGCGGCCGGGGCGGGAGAATTGCCGGAGTTTCCCAACGTCTCGCAGGCGGCGGCGCCTTCCGAAAATCTCAATCAATACGTAGCGAAGGCTCAGCAAAACTTAACGAAAGAAAACCTGCATAAACTCGCGGACCGCTATCTGCATGTACTGATGCAGGGCCGCGAAGGTGCGAATCGCGTTGTTGACAAGCTGCCCGGTAACTTTTTTCACGTCGGGATGATCGCGACCCTGTTTCCAAACGCGACCATAATCCACGCGCGAAGACACCCGCTCGATACCGGTCTGTCGTGCTATTTTCAGAATTTTACGGACGTCCGTTGGGCCAACGATTTCAAAACAATCGGCGAAATTCACAGCTTTACTGACGAGGTAATGGACTACTGGCAGCACGTATTGCCGGATGGCGCAATTACCGAGGTGATATACGAGGACCTGGTCGAGGATACGGCGACGCAGGGCCGGCGCCTGTTAGAAGCATGTGGCCTGACATGGGATGAGAAAAGTCTGGAGTTTCATCGCGAAGAGGGCGTCGTAAAAACCGCGAGCTTTTGGCAGGCGCGGCAACCGATTTACAAGACATCAAAGATGCGCTGGATGAACTATGCGGCGCACCTCGGCGAGCTCGCAGACGCCTTGACCGGAGCTACGGGGCAAGATCTCAGTGCATGGCAGGAAAAAGGCGTTCCCGTCTCATCGAAATCCGGTATCGGATTACTGAAAAAGCTATTCAACTAGCCGAAGCTGCCTACGACGTACATAAGTTCTTGATGCTGGTCGTTACCCGGCTAATTTATTGGTTCATCACTAGAAAACTGGGGTCGAACCGAGGTTTCCATATTCAATCGCCGAGTCTCGTGTTTGCTACGTAAAGTTCCCGCTGAATTAGCCCTTTCAAGCCCAAAGTTCGATCCAGCTCCCATATCAGAGTGATTCATAGGACTCGGCGTCATAGCGCGCCTGATAATCGCAGGCATCATTTTTGCCAAAAGCTATTGACGGTCGTCACTGAGCCGAATGGCTATCACCGTATTGTCGAAACCCGTTGGGATCAGGGCTAATTTCAGATCGGCTGAATAGCCGTGATTTGCACTGCTAACGCCCTCACCAGCGAGAACCTCAATATCGTTGTCATTGCGATACCGAACCAGTGGTCCGGCCACCGGAGTGATTTGCAAGGTGCCGTCCGTTTCGAATTCGATACCATCGATATCAGCAAGCCAATCCGGGCCGAGCGTCTTCACAAAGTCGTCCCGCAGGTCCACGCACCATAGGCGCGCTCCACCAACATATAGGTGCTCGCCATCCAGAGCCATACCCAACGGCGCATCAAGACCATCGACGATACGCCAATCCAGCGCATGTCCATCTGCATCGAGGAGCGTAAGAAACCCGTTGCCACGCTCGCGAAAGTCGCAGACGTTTGATACCAATAGCGTATTGTCGGGTAACGGCAGAATCGTTTCTGATTCGCAAAATTCGCCACTTGCAACCCAGGCGATATCCGCTTCAATCGGAGTCGGGCGCGTGGCAGCGAACGTGGTGGCCGCCAAGGTGGTCACTAGAACACTTGATGTGACAAGCGCGCAGGAAACCATAATTTGCGTACGGCCTGGTCCGCCGACTTCCATAATGTTCGCAACCCAAAAAAAGTCTCTCGAGGATAGCGCTTGTCCTTCCGTCTGGAAGCGTGCCTGCTGTAGTATGCAAATTCCTTCTTGTGTTTCGGTCAGAATTGCAGAAAGATTGTTGCGATTGCGTAGGGGGCCTACATGATTTCGTTCAAGGTTAATTCTAAGCGCGTGTCGTTCGACGGTGATACGGACACACCATTGTTGTGGGTATTGCGAGACCATCTGCAGCTGACAGGCACAAAGTTCGGCTGTGGTATCGGCTTATGCGGCGCTTGTGTGGTACACCTCGATGGTCGAGCGGCTGCTGCATGCCGACTACCCGTATCCTCCGTTGAAGGTCGTTCTGTAACAACAATTGAAGGCCTTGCAGCAGCAGACGGCGAGCTCCACCCGGTACAAAAAGCCTGGCTCGAGTTGGACGTTGCCCAATGCGGCTACTGCCAATCCGGGCAAATCATGGCGACGGCCGACCTCCTCAAGCGCTACCCCAAGCCCACCGATCAGGACATCGATAACAACATGTCCAGCATGATCTGCCGTTGCGGCACCTATGTGCGAATTCGCAAGGCCATCCATCGCGCGGCTGAACTGAGCGGATCGGGAGAATGAACATGTCAATCAGAAAACCAGGCCGCGAGGACATTGACACAGGGCGCCGACTATTCCTTATTTCCGGCACCAGCATCGCTGGTAGTTTCGTGCTAGGGCTCCCCGCAATCAGCTTTTCGAGCTTGGAAATTGCGGACGGTACGGTGGGCGAACGGCAGATCGGATTCTTTATCGAGATCAAGCCCGACGGTGGCGTCATCATCGGTAGCAACCAGCCGGAGATCGGCCAGGGCGTACGCACCGCGTTGCCGATGCTTGTCGCGGAGGAGCTGGACGTCGAGTGGTCAAAAGTCAGTGTCCAACAGATGCCGTTGGGCATCGTGAAGACGGCGGATGGCTATACCTGGAAGTACGGGGGTCAGGGAGTTGGTGGCAGCACCGGCCTGACCAGTAACTGGGAATTCATGCGCGAGGTCGGTGCGACAGCTCGTCGGCAATTGATTCGGGCGGCGGCTCTGCGACTGAACGTGCCTGAGTCCAGCTGTAGCACAAGGCCGGGGCATGTAGTCTGCGATGCACGAGACGGCGAAATCCCGTACGCCGATTTGATCGGCGATGCGGCGAAGCTGGAGGTGCCCGAGGAGGCCCCGACGCTCAAGAGCAGCAGAGATTACCGAATCGTCGGTACGCGCCAGAACACAGTGGACGCCATCGATTTGGTCACCGGCAAGGCGAAATACGGCATCGATACGATAGAAGCCGATATGCGCTATGCCGTTATCGCCCGTTCTCCGTACTTGAATGGTAGCGTTCGTACATTCGATGACGCCGTAGCACGCAAAGTCGATGGCGTGCTCGACGTCTTCAAGATCGACGGACCTCAGCCTGGCGAGCCTTACGTGATTCTTGCCAATGGTGTGGCTGTCGTCGCCACCTCGACTTGGGCGGCAATCAAGGGCAGGGAAGCGCTGGTCATCGACTGGAATCCGGGCCCGAATGCGACCGACAGCAGCGAGGCATTCTGGGAGCAGAACGCGGAGAGTCTCAGATCGAATGGACAAGTCGTGACGGATGACGGCAACTTTGACCAGGCGATGGCGACAGCGGACAAGATCGTTGAGCGGCAGTACCAGGTACCGTTTGTCTCGCACCAGCCTATGGAACCGCAGAATTGCTATGCGCATGTGGAGAAAGACCGCTGCCACATTATCGCGCCGACGCAGATGCCGAGCGGCGCCTCGCGCGCCGCCGCTGCGGTTACTGGCCTGCCACGCGAGAACATTCGCGTAGACATCACCCGGGTCGGCGGCGGCTTTGGCCGCAGGCTGACGAACGATTATGTTGCAGAGGCCGCAATGATCTCAAAGCAGACCGGTTGGCCGATCAAGCTGCAGTGGACGCGTGAAGATGACATTCGCAACGATTTTTACCGTCCCGCCGGCCTGCACGAAATCAGGGCGGGCCTGGATGAGAAAGGCAGGGTCACGGCCTGGACGCAGCGCTTGGCGAGTGCCAGTAAATACTACCGACGGCCCAACATGCCCGACGAAAATCTTTGGGAAGCGGAACTCTACCCGGATGACTTTCCAAGACATATCGTCGATAACTTTCGGCTGGAGTACTTCCACAATCCCATCGGTTTGCCGCGAGGTTCGTGGCGGGCGCCTGCGCACACCGCTAACGCGTTTGTCATTCAAAGTTTTCTTGACGAACTCGCGCACGAGACCGGGCAAGATCCGCTGCAATTACGAATCGATCTCTTTGGTGACGAGCGGGAACTCCAATACAAAGGGCACGGCGGCCCGGTATTCAACCCTGGAAGGCTCACACGGTTGACCCGGTTTGTCGCTGAGCGCATCGACTACAAAAACAAAAGAGCGAATGGCCGTGGGGTCGGACTGGCCGCCCATTTCACTTTTGGAGGGTACGCCGCGCATGCTTTCGAAGTGACCGTAACCGACGAGGGCGGCTTTACGATCGAGCGCATCGTAGCGGCCATCGACTGCGGATTCGCAGTCCATCCGAATGCGGTGGAAGCTCAGCTCCAGGGGGCTACGGTCGACGGACTCAGCACAGCGATCGGTCAGGAGATCACGGTCAAAGACGGACAGGTGCAGCAGAGCAACTTCCATGATTATCCGCTTGCACGGATCGCGCAGGTGCCGAGTCTGTTCGAGGCACATATCCTTCCATACGATGACACGCCGACCGGTGTCGGTGAGATTGGTATTCCGCCCGTCGCTCCGGCACTCGCGAATGCCATATTCGCCGCATCGGGGGTAAGGCTTCGCCGCCTCCCGATCGGTGACCAGCTTCGGCAGGCCATGACTGCGTGAGTGAATGCGGTCTGTCGCCGTTTTGATACACTTTGGACTGTGACGCACGTCCCGAATTGGCGCTACCATCGCGATACCATAAATCGATAGATTTCGCGCTTCGGTATGCATTCGTGATGGGCAGATTTACAGCTGAAATATTGCTCGCAAGGTTTCTTGCAATCTTGGTACTTGCAGGGTCGCTGGTCGCCTGCGATGTGCAGACATACGATGATGCCGTGGCGAGCATTCAGGGTGGTGGTGGCAATCCGCCTCCACCTCCGCCGCCTCCACCTCCGCCGCCTCCAGGCGCGTCGTTTGGGCCCAATTTTTCCGAGATCCAGGCCGGCTTGTTCACGCCGACCTGTGCAAGCTCAAACTGTCATGGTGGCGGCAACCCGGCTGCCGGACTGAACCTGGAAGCTGCCAGCAGCTACGCCAACCTCGTCGGCATTGCCAGCTCACAAGAGGCAGGTACGCAGCGAGTGAATGCCGGTAATCCCGACGCGAGTTACCTGATACAAAAACTCGAGGGAACCGCGGCGACGAGCACCGTGATGCCCCCGAGCGGTGGAATCCTCCAGGCAGACATCGACGTAGTCCGGCAGTGGATCACCGCAGGCGCGATCGACGACACTGCCGTTGTGCAAGCCCCGATTCGGGTATCCTCACTGACACCGGCAGCGAACGCCAACCTCACCGCACCGCCAGCGCAGGTTGTCGCGGGATTCTCACGTGACCTGGACGTATCGACAGTCAATACGCTGACGTTCACGCTGACCGCGAGCGGCGGCGATGGAAACTTCAACAGTGGCAACGAAGCGCAAATCACCGCTGCAAATATAAGCGTACCGGGTGCCAATCAGGCCAGTGCGGTATTCGACCTGACCGGTGTCACATTGGCCGACGACACCTACCGAGTAACGCTTTTCGGCGACGGCGCGAACATAATCATGGACCTGGATGCGAATGCGCTCGACGGCAACGGTGACGGAACGGCAGGCGGCGACTTTGTGTCCGACTTCACGATTACGACACCCATCATGCTTGGGCCCACACTCGATCAGATTCAGGCAATCATCTTCACGCCCATCTGCTCCACTTGTCACTCAGGTGCAGGCAGCACGAGCGGCATAGCGGATCTGGACCTGACCAACGCGGACGCGGCCCTCGCGACGCTGTTTAACGTGCAG
>Ga0255040_10000502_pt1 | contig 10214 bp, 9 predicted proteins | sample BC1_12_2_MG_FD_181711 | JGI IMG/M metagenome (GOLD analysis project Ga0255040, IMG submission 181711) | Seawater microbial communities from Strait of Georgia, British Columbia, Canada - BC1_12_2 | ecosystem: Environmental > Aquatic > Marine > Strait | place: Canada: British Columbia | collected... | reverse complement strand
CAATCAATTAATGATGAAGCCGTACCAACCTATCCGGATATTCGTACGATCACTGGCGAATACCTGATGCGCGAAATCACGATCAAATAAGCGATTGAGATCGAGGGCCCTCCCGGCTTTCGGGAGGGCCGTTTTTTATTGACTAAGTCGCGAAAGACCCAATGCGTTGCCCTGGGGTCTCGAGTTGTCAACCTGTAAGGAGCTCGACAATGACAGAGGTTCCACGTGGTTCTCGAGACTGTATCTTGATCGAGCCGTTATGTGCCTCGACTATGCGCTGGCACAGGTTCAGTCCAAGGCCATAACCACTTCGGTGTCCACGTGACGGATCCAGTTTGACGAATGGCTCCAATACGCGTTCCGTCATGTCCTCGGGGATGCCACGACCGTCATCATCAATGCGAATTGTGACGGATTCTTCGCCTCGGGCTAGCCGTACCTCGACAGGACCGCTGTCTTTGAACGAGAACTTCACGGCATTATCCAGGAGATTCTGCAGCAACACTTTCAGCAATGCCTCATCAGCCTGGACACTCAATGCTTCGGGTGATTCAGCCAACACTACATTGGGATTTCGACCAACAACACTGGCAATAACTCCGCGCGTCACGGCAGCAAGGTCGACCTCTGTACGATCCGGCTGCGCGGTACGGTTCTTAATACGTTCGCGCTCCAGCAACGCCGACGTCAACGCCTCCATCTCACGAATGTCTGTTGCAATCTGTTCACGTTTGTCGCCTTCCGGCAGCATCTCCAACGCAACTTTCATTCGTGCTAACGGCGAGCGCAATTCGTGACTTACGTCGGCCATCAAACGATCATGATCATTGAGCATTTGTTCGACGCGCTCGGTCATGTGATTGAAGGCGCGTGCCACCTGGCCGACCTCATCCATGCGGACGACAGGCACGCGCGTCGACAGGTCACCCGCAGAAACTTTTTCTACACTCTCCTTGAGCCACCTCAACGGTCGCAGCTGCGACAGTTGAACGACGTACACGACACCGACGAGAAACAACAAGCCGCCGATCAGCAACCACAGCACGGACTGGTTCGAGCCGGACGCATCGCTGTCGCTCAGGTAAAACGAGTAGCCTATACCGCCATGTCCCTGGACGAGGATCGTGCGAACGTTCGAATGATTTTCGGCGAGAAACTCCGGCGTTACAGGTTCACCATCCGGGCCAAAGGCATAGATGCCCTCTCGCGTCGTTAGCAGGACCCCCATCTGGTGATTGCGCGCAGCGAACTTCGCAATTTCCGGATCCTCGCCAATACGTCCCGCGATATAGGTACTCCATTCTTCCAGTGGCGATTCGAAAGAGTCTTCAAAAATATCGCCACGGATCGCGTGAAATGAGAGGTACGCGAGCACGACGATCGCCGCGGCGAAGATTGCCGTTGACGCAGCAAAGCGCGAAATCAGGCTGGATGGCGTTTTCATTTATCGACCGCTCCGACGAATTGATACCCGCCCATGCGCACCGTTCGAATGAAGCGTGGTTGGCGTGGATCGTCACCGAGCTTTTCTCGCAGGCGACTAATCAGCATGTCAATCGACCGGTCAAATACGTCGGCATCGATACCTCGTAATCGTTCAATCAAACGATCTCTCGACATGACCCGTCCGCGGCTCTCCATCAATCCCTTAAGCAACTCGAATTCCATCGTCGTCAACTCGACATCACTACTGTCGAGTTCGACACGCCGGGTTTCGGTTTCCAGTCGCAGTCCGTCACAAACCAGCACGTCACTCTTAATAAGGTCTTTCGCACGACGAATTACCGATTGAATTCGAGCCACCAGCTCGCGCGGTTCAAACGGTTTCGGCATGTAGTCATCGGCACCGAGTTCCAGACCCATGACGCGATCAGCCACCTCGCCTCTGGCCGTCAACATGATAATGGGCAGATCGTACTCGGCGCGAAACTCGCGGCATAAGGTCAGCCCGTCCGTGTCGGGCAGCATGACATCGAGAATCAACAAATCGGGCAGCTCACGACGTAATCGTCTGCGTCCGGCCTCAGCTGTCGTTTCGCTCACGAGCGTGTGACCGAATCCCTGCAAGTACTCGGTCAACAACGCGTTCAGATTGACGTCGTCGTCAATGATCAAAATCCTGAAGGTTTCGGATGTAGCTGCGCTCACCTTGTCAGCCTCGCAGTGCCTGTATCGGATCGAGCCGTGCCGCACGCAGCGCCGGATAGGCACCGCTCACCAGCGCGAGCCCCAACGGAATCAGCATTGAATAAAGTGTGTTCAAACCTGTGATCTCTATCTGCCAGCCCATCCACCATTGGCCGAGAATAATGCCTATACCTCCGACGAACAAACCGCTCAGCGCGCCCAACACCGCTATCATTACTGCTTCCGAAAGAAATTGCGCCAGTACCTGGCGTGGCAAGGCACCAACGGCCAGGCGTAAACCAATCTCCGCATGCCGCTCACGCACCGATAACAGGCTCACGGCGAGCAGGCCAAAGCAGGCCAGCGCGAGTAACAGTGCCGACAGTCCACCGAGAAAACTCTGCATTGTGTCGTCACTGCGGCGAACAGTGCGCACCAGTTCGGCCTGGTCCCTGATCGTAAAATCGTCGGGATTATTTGCTTTGCCCAGTCCGTGACGTTGGCGAAGCACATCAGTGGCGCCGCGGATTACCTTGTCGACAAGATCTCTCGATTGCGCCTGTACGAAAATACGGTCGACAAAGTCGACATTGAGCAAGCGTCGCATCGCTGTCGTCACTGGTACCAGCACCTTGTCGTCTTGTGCCATACCACCCGCATCGGCTCCTTTCGACCGCAAAACGCCAATCACCTCAAATGGCGCCCCAGCGATCAACACCGTCTCTCCGATCGGCTGTTCGCCATGAAAAAGCTCCTTAGCGATCACCGAACCGATTACGGCCACACGCGACTGATTCTGGACGTCGAAGTTGTCAATGAAACGACCTACTGACGGCTGCATTACATTGCTGTCCCGAAACTCCGGTGTAGTGCCAATGACCGTCGCGCCGGTTTCCTCTCCGCCGTAGCGCAAGTTAAAGCTATTCATCGCGATCGGTGCCGCTCTCTCGACGCCCGCCACTTCATTACTTAGCGCACGCCAGTCATCCAAGGTCAGGGTTTGAACCCGCCGCCCCTGGCCGCGAAGTGCGTCGGTTTCTTTTCGCACTGAACCGACTGCAAGCAGGTTCCTGCCCATGGACGACAGTGCGTCTTCAAAGGTTTTTTCGGCACCGGCCGCCAGCGACAACAGCATGAACATCGCGGCAATGCCGACCGTCATGCTACTCGCTGAAAGTAGCGTTCGTGTCCGCGCCCGATTAAGAGCGCGGACCGAAAGTCTAATATTACGAAACCATCTCACCGCAGGGCTTCAACCGGGTCGAGGCCGGCCGCGCGGCGCGCCGGGATGATGCCGGAAATAATACCGACTACCACAGACGCCAGTACGGCAAGCAGTACGGCGAGAACCGTCAGATCCATCGGTATGTCGTAACGTTCAGCGATGAAACTCGCGACGCCAAGCCCAAGCGCGATGCCGAGCCCTCCGGCAACCAGCGATACCACGGTCGACTCAAACAGAAACTGCGTCGCGATCGAGCCTCGCGTGGCGCCCACAGCTTTGCGTAGACCGATTTCCGATACGCGTTCGCGCACGACGACAAGCATGATGCTCGATATAACCACCGCAGCAACGAGCAACACGACTACCGCAGCCACGATGACATAAACACTCAGCATACGCTTCGCCTTGATGGCCGCTTTGCCAGCAAACTTCGAGGTGTAGATGCGGAATGTATCCGGCTGGCCATCGGCAATTTGGAAGCGCTTGCGCAGAATCTCGGCAACCTGATCGGCATCCTGTTCCACGTTGTCTGCATTTCCGACCACGAGTTTGCCGTTGCCAATGATGTCTGAGTTGACGAGACGCCGCTGCGCCGTCGAGATTGGCACGTACACATCCATGTCCCGATCATCACCGTGCGGATCAATCCCCATGGGATCCAGGATGCCAACCACTTCAAACGGCACCGAATCGATCTGGACTTCTTCTCCGATGGCGTCGGTGTCTGCGAACAGCGCATCCTTTAGCTTCGTACCGATCAGCGCGACGCGCTCAGCACGGTCGACGTCTCTGTCGGAAATATAGCGACCGTCAATAACGCTCCGGTTCCATACATAGTCAGCGTTCGCGCTGAATCCCGAGACGGCAGCCTGCTCGCTGGTTCCCATGAAATCAATGGCCATTTCACTCAAGCTAAGGCGCGGCGCGAAGGCGACAACCTGGTCCATCTCCTCAGCAACAGCCGTAAGATCCGGTAGTTTCAATTCGGCCGAGCCAATCAATATCGTGCCGGGACCGAACATCTGATCGATCTGTGCGCTGATTTTTTGTGCCGCACCGTTACCCACTGAGCTGCCCGCAATAAGCGTTGCAACGCCAACCGCCACGCCGATGCTCATAAAAAAACTGCGCATCTTGAAGCGGACGAGATTCTTGAGGCTGCTCCGTATCAGTCGTGAGGCATTCATGACGCCACCCGCGTTATTGCTTCTGTCAATTGCCCGTTGTCGATGCGCACTACCCTCGACGCCTCATTGGCGACTGCATCGTCGTGAGTGATGAGCACGATAGTTGAGCCGTTGCGATTTAGTTCACGAAACAAGCCCATGATCTGTCTTCCCGATTTCTGATCAAGATTTCCGGTCGGCTCGTCGGCCAGCACAACAGCTGGATCATTAACGATCGCCCGAGCAATCGCGACACGCTGCTGTTGACCTCCCGATAGCTCACTCGGGTAGTGGGTCAGGCGTTCTTCAAGGCCAACACGGCACAGGGCCTCGCGTGCCCTCTTGCGAATATCCGCGTCGCTGCGCGAGCTGTAGAGCATTGGCAGTTCGACGTTTTCAGTCGCCGTCGTTCTCGGCAACAGATGAAACTGCTGGAACACGAAACCGATCGCCTCGTTGCGAACTTTCGCTCGCTCCTCAGGCGATAGTTTTGCAACCTGCTTACCGTGCAACTCGTAATCGCCAATGTCGGGTCGATCGAGCAAGCCCAGAATATTCATTAGCGTGGTTTTTCCCGAGCCCGACGGCCCGATGATCGCGACAAACTCACCCTTGCCCACACTGAAGTCCACCTCGTGCAGCACTTTCAGCAACGCTTCACCCGGCCGCTGAAAAGACTTGCACAGATTCTCAATCTTAATCATGTCGTACTACTCCTGATTTGTTGATCCAGTTAATTACGTGCGTTTAGTTCCAGCACATCGCCTTCACGAACGCCGGAGAGAAATTCCACTGTTGATTCCGAACGCCAGCCGGTTTGCACATCCTGTTCCGCCCACTCACTGTCTCTTCGGACCATCACGTACTGTCTGCCGACAGTGCGTTTGATGGTTGTGCGTGGCGCCGTCAACACACCGTCACGCTCTTCAACGACGATGCGCACATGTGCCGTCATCTCGGGTCGCAGGATGAAGTCGGCAGAAGGCTCGAACTCGAGTCGGACCAGGTAGTTGACGACGCTGCCCTGCAATTCCGCACGCGGTTGAATGGCCTTTATCTCGGCCGCGAATTCCACGTCAGGAAAGGTATCAACGGTGAAGGTGGCAATCTGGCCGACGAACACGCGGCCTATGTCGGTTTCATCGACATAGGCCAACACTTCGAGGCGGTCCAGATCGATGATGGTGACAAAATTGGGCGCTGCAAAGGCTGCGGCTACCGTCTCGCCTTCGCGAGTTGAAACTTCGGCAACCACGCCGTTAATAGGTGCGGTAACCCGCGTGTAGCTGAGGGCGATCTCCGCAGATCGCAGCCGTGCCTGGTCTGCCTGCAACTGAGCACGTGCGACGGCCAGATCATTCTCGGCGGTATCAAGATCCTCGACTGAGGCCAGTCCGTTTTCGGCCAATCGTTGGCGTCGTGCCAGAATCGACTCGGCCAATAGAATCCGAGGACTGGACAATGCAACATCGGCGCGAGCTTCATCTGCCTGCGCTTCCAGTGCGGTTGCATCCAGCTCGGCCAGGAGTTGACCAATCTCTACCTGATCACCAACCGCGACTTGGAGGCTGACCACCGTGCCGGAAATCCTCGAGCCGACGTTAACCTCGGCGCCCGTCACCGGCCGAATCACCCCTGTCGCCACGACGGTCTCGTTCAATGTCCCCAAGCTAACCGTGGCAGTCCGCCGAAGATCAGTGTTTGACTCGGCTGCCTTGTCCGGCCATGCGTACAAGGCCACCGCAGTCGTTATTGCTATAAGAGTGGACCCAACGGTCCAGTAGCCTTTTTTCACGGTAAAGATCTCCTGTCATCCATGGCAGGTCAATCTATAGAGGCTATGTAATTGCGAAATGATGCAATTGTCACAAGATGTCACAAAGCCGCTGTTACATTTCGTGACCATTGCGACAAACGTGGTCGATACTTCTCGCCTAGCCTGTGCCGCATGAATACTAAAACACTGATATCGATATTAGCCCTGCTCGTGGCATTGCCCGTTGCAGCCAATGAACCGACAATGCGTTACGACCTCTCAGGCGGAATGCAGCTAAGCATGGAGCAAGAGATCTACGTTCGCGGTCACGATGAGGCCATGGCCACGAGAAATTTCTCGATGACTTTTGATTTAGGCGATGGCAAAAGCAATGACGAACTACGGGTCAAACTGGCCTCGATCAAAGCCAATTACTCGGCGCATGGAATGAACCAGCGCTTACCCACCTCACACCTGACCGGTGGCGAGTTCATATTACTCGGCGACGGTCACTCATTCACGTCACAAGAAGGCGGCGGCGAGGTGCCACTCGGCACAATTACGGACGGCGGCCTCAAACCATCTGAACTACTGGCTGGTTTACTGCCGGCCTTGCCGGACGGACCTGTGTCAGTCGGCACAACCTGGGATTCAGACCGCAGCATCGTAAGTCTCGAAGGCTGGGCCTGGGCCGGCGGCGAAATGCAGCACCATCACGAGGTCACTGACGTCCAATTGGCGGATGGACGGACAGTCATTCACGTTAAAACGCATGGCGAAACCGAAATCACAGCGGCTCACGGCCATGACGGATTTCTCGGCGCGGGAACACTGGCTCAAAGTATTGATTGGACATTCGATGCCGACAGCGGTCAGCTGCTATCTCTGTCTGTTGAACGCGAAGCCAGCGGCATGAATCTGTTGCCACAAGGTGAAATCCCCGTGCGACAGATAGCGCGCTATGAATTGCTAAGCGCCCGTTGATGTGACTTCCGATTGCGCCTGGCATATCGACGATGAAGAAAATTCGCTGGGGCGTCTTAAGTACTGCACGAATCGCGCACCAATTTGCCGAAGACTTTTCACACGTTGAGAACGGCAGCCTTCTGGCTGTCGCGTCTCGTTCTCTGGATACCGCCACAGGATTCCCCGCCAGGCACAGCATAGCGAAAGCTTATTCGAGCTATGAGCAACTCTACGCGGATCCCGATATCGACGCGATTTACATTGCGACGCTATGCTGCTGTTTTCAATTTGTTCAATCTTGGCGGCATTTAGTTGGCGCGAAGACCTATCGATATTCTGAATTCCGTTCCTTTGCGTCTTGGAAAATGCAACGCCGGTGAACGGAGCGCGCTCATTCCTTGATGAGCGACGACACCCATAACTGTAGCGCCGGCGTCGGCCCGGGTTGGGGAACCTATATGGGTTGCCCCTGGAATACTTCTGACGGCATCGGCAAAATCCAGGCATGCGCTGAGACACGTATAATTTGTCAGCAAAAATACTTTTGCCTTAGGCGGTTCCGGTTTTTGATCCTTAAAAACGATTGTATCGGCCTTTTGAAGGGCCTCCGCCATTTCTCCGATGGTTTTGATTATTCCCTCTGTCTTTATCTCGGTCTATTTACACGGAAACTACACACTGACACACGGGCGTCATTAGCTCGAAACCGTATCTTCTAGTCACCCTTTGGACGTGATTTCTGCGGCTGACGCCGCTCATACGCGTCGCTGTGACGAATAATGTTCCAGGTGCCGAGGTGGTCACCGTTCTCGAATTGGGGCCCTCTCGCAGTGACCTCAATCATTGCCTGGCCGATTTGCGTTGCCCTCACCGCCGCCCCGATAGGCCTGAAAAACCAGTAGAGAAAGTCTTGCCCAATGTGCGCTTCTTCTTTCGTTGGTCCGATGTAGTCCGGCCGGTAGGCAATCACCCGAAGGTTCGTCCCGTCGGCGAACTCGAATAGCGTGTTCTCGGCGCGAACCTTTTCGCGCGCCCACATCATGCGCGAGTCCGCCGATATATCGCTGGAGCTGATGTAGTGAAATGAGATGTCGGGTTTGTCGCTGACACTCGCCCACTCCGCAACAAAACGCAACGGGAAGTCAACGTGAATCATGCCGTAGGTTTCCTCATCGACGCCAACAGTGCTCGTTCCAATAGCCCAGTACACGGCATCGACTTCCGCTATTTGCTCGCGTATAGCCGAGTAATCGAGATAGTCCATGTGCAGCGTCATTTGCACTTTGCCCGAGGCTACTCCTTCCTCAATCCGTAGCGTTGCGCGACGCGTAATGACATGGATCTTCTTGATATCGGGATTGGCCAGCGCAGCTTTCAGTACGCCGTCGCCAGCAGTTCCGCTTGCTCCGAAAATGGCAACCATTGCGTGTTGAACGGGCGCTTCTTCCAGAACCGAGATCGAATCATCATTGAGCGCCAGTGTGATGACCCCAACGATGTACACCAACGTAAACAAAATAAGCGGTGTGAGCAGAATTGTCCGCAAGCGGGGTAGCTTCATGGCGGATCGATACTAGCACTGCTGCTCTGCCCTGGCACTTCGCGTGCCCGCAACCTGCCGATCATGATCCATGCCACTGCGGTCTGTGACATACCGTAGCCAACACACGCGGATTTTCAGTGAGCAGATTTCAAGGCCCTACATGACCCACGGTGATTCAAGAGCAAGTAGCGCGTCAGATTTGTGACCCGGTAGATACTCTTGAGTAGCGGCAGGTGATGCTGAATTGGGCACTAACGTGGACAGAAAAAAAGCTGGAAAATCGATTCGACCCCTGTTTTCATGAGACCGATGAAAGTACTTAACACCCTCGTATTCCTGGCATTGGTGGCCGGCTGCGCCGAAGACCCCGGCGAGGCCGCCAGGGCCGAAGACGCCAGCCTGATATTGACCAATACCCGCGTCTATACGCTCAACTGGGACGAACCGGGTTTAGATGGCACTGTCATGCCCAATGCGCCGCATGATGAGAGCGGCTGGCACCCGGATGCCGAGGCCATCGTAATCAAGGGTAGCGATATCCTGTTTGTCGGCAGCAGCCACGATGCTATGGAGTTCAGGGGGGGCTCGAGCCGGGTTATCGACCTGGCGGGCGCCACCGTGCTTCCGGGCCTGGTCGATTCGCACACGCACACCTTTGGGTTGGGAGCACTGCTGGATCAGGTCAATCTGGTTGGTGTCGCCACTGAGGAAGAGGCCGTTGCGCTGATTGTCGAGCGAGCGAAGTCCGTGCCAAAGGGCGAATGGATTGTTGGCCGGGGCTGGGATGAAGGCGCCTGGGCAAACGCCTATCCCGACAAGGCACTTCTTACTGCGGCTGTTCCCGACCATCCCGTCTTCATGGACAGCCTGCACAGTTTCGGTGGGTGGGGTAACCAGGCGGCGCTTGATGCAGCGGGGATTACCGCAAAAACGGAAGTGCCCGTCGGCGGTGAGATGCGGCTGGGAAGCGACGGTCAGCCAAGCGGACTGTTTTTGAACCAGGGTGTCGAAATGCTAAGAGATGCCGTCCCAGAGCCGTCGCGAGAGTCCTTGGCGAACCAACTCCTGCTTGGCCTAAATCAAATGGCGGCGGACGGATATACCGCGGTACACGATGCGGGCCTCGATACAAAAGCGATGAGTATTCTCGAGGAACTCGAAGCCGCCGATAAGTTACCGATTCGGGTCTACGCAATGTTGTCATTACGTGATGAAGATCTGATTCGAGAATGGATCGAGAAAGGTCCGGACAGCGATACTGACAGCATGCTGGTTACGCGCACCGTCAAGGCCTATTACGATGGTGCGCTTGGTTCTCGCGGTGCGCGCCTCCTTTATGACTACGCGGATCAGCCCGGTCATCGTGGTATCAGCGGAGATGGTTACGGCTTCAACCAGGCGCTGAATGCAAAAGCGATGAAAGCCGGGTTC
>Ga0255040_10000500_pt1 | contig 10245 bp, 9 predicted proteins | sample BC1_12_2_MG_FD_181711 | JGI IMG/M metagenome (GOLD analysis project Ga0255040, IMG submission 181711) | Seawater microbial communities from Strait of Georgia, British Columbia, Canada - BC1_12_2 | ecosystem: Environmental > Aquatic > Marine > Strait | place: Canada: British Columbia | collected... | reverse complement strand
CGAACAATGCCTCATTTCCCGTTGCCTTCACTTTCTTCGTAATGCCGCGATGCGCGTAAATATCGGCGATCTTTCCGATGCTGTAGACGTCGCCGCCACTCTTAACCAGTTTGTCGAGCACAGTAGGCGCGTGTGGTGGTGTTGTCAGGTCGCGCCGATTACCGGTGCGAACGTAGCTGTCAGGGCCATCGCCGACAAACGGTCGCGCGATAACCCGACCGATGTTGTACTCATCCACCAGCTCTCGGGCGATGTCGCATAGATCGTAGAGTTTCTGCAGGCCGAACGCCTCTTCGTGGCAGGCAATCTGGAATACGCTGTCGGCCGATGTATAGACGATAGGCTTGCCGGTTGTCACGTGCTCGTCACCCAATTCGGCAATTATCGTCGTCCCCGAAGAGTGACAATTGCCAAGCACACCGGGCAACCCCGCCCTCTCGATGAGACCCTCGAGTAACGCCGGCGGAAACGTGTTGGTCTTCTCGGTGAAATAACCCCAGTCGAACAAAACGGGCACCCCGGCAATCTCCCAGTGACCGCTGGGGGTGTCTTTTCCGCTCGACAGCTCCGCAGCGTATCCGTAAGCACCGATGATCTCGACATTCGTCTCAACACCGGACGGGAAATCACCCGTACTCTCCTTGCTCGCATGAAACAGGCCCAGCCGGGAGAGATTGGGAAGCCGCAGCGGACCCTCGGCCGAGGCGGCGCGAACGCGCGCGATATTGCCAAGCGTATCCGAGCCAACATCGCCAAATGTATCGGCGTCAGCCGTCGCGCCGATGCCGAAAGAATCGAGTACCAGGATGATTGCCCTTGCCATCTAGGGCCTACCAACACTTGCCAGATCGCTGCGTTGCTGGCCCAAATGGTGCCAGGCAAGGCGCGAGGAGTGTAGTTTGGTCGTTCCAAATGAATGACGAGCAACGCGGCATGGGGCCATTTGGGCCAGCAACCCGAAGGGACGGGTCCCATTTTGCCCACTACGGCGTCTCTCTTCACTCAAGTACCTAAAGTACATCACGTTCATCTTCCTTGTATTGAACAAAATGGTTTCCCGTCGCGGCGATCTGGCAAGTGTTGGCAGGCCCTGGCTACTCCGAATCACTGCAGGGAGAAAAAGAACCCGGCCAGCGAAGCGTTCATGAGATTGACCAGTGTACCTGCAATAACGGCCCGCAGACCAAGCCTTGCGATGTCGTGGCGCCGGGATGGCACCACCGCCCCCAATCCACCGAGCAGGATGGCGATGGAGGCCAGGTTGGAGAAGCCGCACAGCGCGAACGTGATAACCAGTTGCGTATACGGCGACAGCGAGTCTTTGATCTCAATGAAGCTGACGTAGGCGTAGAACTCGTTGATCACCAGCTTCTGGCCGATCAGGCTGCCCGCCTGCGTCGCCTCCGCCCACGGCACACCCAGCAGGAACGCAATGGGCGAAAACACTTGCCCCAGCAGCCACTGCAACGTCAGGTCTTCAAAGCCGAACCAGCCACCCACACCAGTCAAGACACCATTGACCAGGTAGATCAGGCCAACGAACGCGATGAGCATGGCACCCACCGCCATCGCCACCTGCATACCCGTCATCGCGCCGTTGCCAATCGCCTCGAAGATATTGACGGGCTTGTCCGCCTCGTCAACAAGTTCTGTATGCGGCCGCTCATCATGCGGCTCGGTCTCCGGCATGATGATCTTCGCCATCATCAGGGCGCCGGGCGCGGCCATGAAACTGGCGGTAATCAGGTACTTCAGTTCCACACCCATCTGCGCGTAGCCCATCATCACGGCGCCCGCAATCGTCGCGCAGCCGCCGGTCATGACGGCGAACAGCTCGGACTGCGTCATTCTCGCAAGGTACGGCTTCACGACGAGAGGTGCGTCCGTGTGGCCTACGAAAATATTCGAAACTGCAGAAACCGATTCGGCATGACTGGTCTGCAACAATTTGTGCAGCCCGCCGCCGAAGACACCAACAACTCGTTGCATCAGCCCAAGGTAATAAAGCACCGACATCAATGCTGCGAAAAACACGATGACCGGCAAAACGTTGAAAGCGATCGTGAAGCCGAGCGTTGCCTGAACGTTCGAGCCGAACACGAACTCGATGCCGTTATTGCCGAAGTTGATTACGGTTTGCACGCCCTTTACGACCTTATCGAGCACGAGTCCGCCGGCCGGTACGAACAACACAAGCGCCGCAATGACGGTTTGAATCAGGAAAGCCATTGAAATGGTCCGGCGGTTTATGGCGCTCCTGTTAGTCGACAGTAGGACTGCGATCAGGAATATCGTAGCCATACCAACCAGACTCATTACTACCTGCATGATGTTGCTTCCTGAAAAACGAAAAGGGCCCGATTCAACGGGCCCCTTGAAGAATCAGAGCAGCGGCTAATGATGCGCTGGGGTCTGCGGCTCCATCGTACTCTCACCGTAATACTCGAGGCGAGTATCCTCGATGTACAAGCCCTCATAGGACATTAACCAGATCAATACCATAATCACGACGGGTGGGCCCATAATAGCGAGCTTCAACGCGAGACGCTCCCACTTCATGTGCATGAAGATGGCGACGATAAAGCCGGCCTTCACGAACATGAAAGTCAGAATCAGGGCCCAGCGCAGCGTCCCCTCAAACTGCAGGTAGTCCACCATGTAGGAAAAGAAACTGACCACGAAAAGCAGTAACCAGATCCACAGGTAGATCTTGATTGGATGTTGCTGCCCCTGTTCCGCCATACCGATGACTCCTGAAGACTTTTACCAGAGATAGAAAAACGCGAAGATGAAGACCCAAACGAGATCGACGAAGTGCCAGTACAAGCCGGCAATCTCGACAATTTCATAATTGCCGCCGCGCCGTTCGTAAAACCCGGTCTTGACCCGGAACGCGACGACCAGCAAATAGATCACACCGGCTGACACGTGCAGCCCGTGGAATCCGGTTATCATGAAAAAGCTCGATCCAAACTGCGCGGCGCCGAACGGGTTACCCCATGGACGAACGCCTTCCATGATCAGCTTCGTCCACTCAAAGGCCTGCATGCCCACGAATGACGCGCCCAGCAGGGCCGTCGCCACCATAAGCCAGAAGGTCTTGTTGCGGTCCTTGCGGTAACCCATGTTCACCGCCATGGCCATCGTTCCCGACGACGTAATCAGGATGAACGTCATGATCGCAATCAGGACTAGCGGAATCGGCTCGCCGCCGAATGACAACGCAAAAACTTCACTCGGTATGGGCCACGGGTCGGTGGATGTGATTCGCACCGACATATAGCCGACGAGAAAACAGCTGAAAATAAACGTATCGCTGAGCAGGAAGATCCACATCATGGCCTTGCCCCAGGGCACGCCAAAGACCTGCTTGTCACGCGAGAAATCGTCGGCGACGCCGTTGGTGCCAGGCGCGTCTATTTCTGCTCCACTACTCAGTACCGCTTCAGACATACGGACCCCTTAGGTCGACAACAGCAATCCAAAAAGAACCAGCCAAACGAGCAACAAGAAGTGCCAGTAAATCGTGCACAGCTCGATGCTGCGAGCGATCGTCGGGTCATCTCCCTTTCCAAGAACAACTTTGACGGTCGCCCTCGCCCACACGTACATACCGCCTACTATGTGCACGGCATGTGCGCCCGTCAGAAAGTAGAAGAACGCGTTTGCTGGGTTGTTCGTAATTAACTGCCCGGTCGCCTGCAGCTGCTGCCAGGCAACGAGCTGCCCGACGATGAAGGCAGTCGTCAGCAGACCCGTCAGGATTAATCCGGGCGCAAGCCTCGACAACTGGTCGCTTACCGCCGCATTGCGAGTCCACTGAAACACGATGCTTGCCAGGATCAACATGACGGTGTTTGTCCATAGCAGCTGCGGCTCACTCAACGGCACCCAGTCGCCGAGCTCCATGCGCAACGCATAGGCACTCAGGATCAGGGCAAAGAACGAGGACACGACGGCCAGTAGCGTGAGCAGCCCGATCAGCCTGGAATTGGTACCCAACGGCCCTTGATTCGCCGTCTCGCCAACCGTCTCGGCAACCCAGGGCTGGGTATTGAACGACTGCTTCAATAGCCAGCCGAGCAACGTGGCGAGGATGATCGCCAGAAAGCCGAGCGCGATAGTCATTGCCGCTCCTTGCTACGCAGGAACAGCGTCACTAGTGTGCACCGCCATGATCGCGGCCTGCCGGTGCGTCATCCGGAGAGACGTTCTGCGGAATAAAGTCGTCCTTGTAGCCGGGCACGCTGTAGTCATACGCCCAGCGATACACAACCGGCAGTTCGTGACCCCAGTTGCCGTGTTTCGGCGGATTATCCGGCGTCTGCCATTCGAGCGTCGTTGCATCCCAGGGATTCGGATCCGACTTCGGACCCTTCGCGAGGCTCCAGATAATATTGACAAAGAACAACACCTGGGTCGCCGCCACAAACAACGCAGACATCGTGATCCAGGCGTTCAGGTCCTGTGCGGAATCGGGCATGAACTCGGTGTTGCCCATCGCAAAGTAACGGCGCGGCAGACCCTGGAAGCCAAGATAGTGCATTGGCAGGTATATCGAATACGTGCCCAGGAACGTCATCCAGAAATGCCATTTGCCGAGCGTTTCGTTGTACATCTTGCCGCTGATCTTCGGCCACCAATGATAGATGGCTCCGAACACAACGAGCACTGGCGACACGCCCATTACCATGTGGAAGTGCGCAACAACGAAATAGGTGTCCGACAATGGCATGTCGATCGTGACGTTGCCGAGGAACAACCCTGTTAGACCGCCGTGGATAAAGGTAAATACAAAGCCGATCGCGAACAGCATCGGCACCCTGAGATGAATATTGCCCTCCCATAGCGTCAGCACCCAGTTATAGACCTTGATTGCCGTCGGTACCGCAATAATCAGCGTAGTTGTTGCGAAGAAGAAACCGAAGTAAGGGTTCATGCCGCTGACGTACATGTGGTGCGCCCAGACGATGAAACTCAATCCACCGATCGCAACGATCGCCCAGACCATCATGCGATAGCCGAAAATATTTTTGCGGGCATGCGTGCTGAGCAGATCGGACACAATACCAAACGCTGGCAGCGCCACGATGTAGACCTCAGGATGACCAAAGAACCAGAACAGGTGCTGGAACAGTATCGGGCTGCCGCCCGTATAGCCCGGATCCGCACCCATTAAGCTGATGGCCGGCATAAAAAAGCTTGTGTGCAAGATCTTGTCAAACAGCATCATGATGGCGCTTACGAGCAACGCCGGGAACGCGAGTAGTCCGAGGACGGTCGCGATAAAAATTCCCCACACGGACAACGGCATACGCATGAGTGTCATGCCCCTGCATCGCGCCTGAAGTACCGTCGTGATGTAGTTCAGGCCACCCATCGTGAACGCGACGATAAATACAGCCAGCGACGCGAGCATCAACAGAATGCCCCAGTCGACCCCCGGTGTACCCGCCATGATTGCCTGCGGCGGATAAAGCGTCCAACCCGCTCCCGTCGAACCTCCGGGAACAAAGAAACTCGTGATGAGGATAATGACCGACAGCAGGTAGACCCAGTAGCTGAGCATGTTCAAGTACGGAAATACCATGTCACGTGAACCGCACATCAGTGGGATCAGGTAGTTGCCGAAGCCGCCCAGAAACAGTGCCGTGAGCAGGTAGATCACCATGATCATGCCGTGCATGGTGATGAACTGATAATAATTTTCCGGGTTGATAAACGAGAACTGATCCGGAAAGCCCAGTTGAAGTCGCATTATTGCCGACAAGCCCAGAGCGATCAGGCCGACGAAGATCGCTGTAATGCCGTACTGGACGGCGATGACCTTATGGTCCTGGCTCCAAACGTATTTGGTGATAAACGTCTGTGGATCGTGATGTTCAATTTCGTGATCACGATCTGCAATTGCAACGTACGCCATCCAGTTCCCCTTGTACCCGTTAGTTATGCACTCGTCTGTTCCGCCATTCGTTCACTGCGAGCGGTTTATAGCGTGTTGATGTAAGCGATCACGTCATTGACCGCTTGATCGTTCTGCAGGACGTCGGCCATGAAGCCCATCTGCTTGCCTTGGTAGTCCTGAAGATGACCGCCTCGAACCTCGTTCTTGAAATTATGCAACTGTCTTGCGAGATACCAGTCGGACATGCCGGCGGCGCGTGGCGCATTCATTGCTCGAATACCCATGCCATCCGCGCCATGACAATAAGCACAGATGTTGTAGTGCTTTTGCCCTCTGCCAACATCCCCTTCAATCGTCGAACTCACAGCCGTATCGGGAAATGTCTGAATATGGGCAACCATGTTATCGACGGCCTGCTCGTCAGCCAGCGTTGCAACCATGCCGATCATCTGCGCGCCGTAGGTGTCATCTGCGTGTGTGCCGCGCAGGCCCTTTTTGTATTTCATGATCTGACGCTTCAGGTACCAGGCGCTTTGCCCTGCAATCTTGGGGGCGTTCATGGCAACGATGCCCTCGCCCTGCTGGCCATGGCAGGACGCGCATACCGCGTACTGCGCCGCGCCGAGCATGGCATTGCCCGCGGGCGCGCTATTCAACTCCTCAAAAGTCGACTGACTTGCGAGCCAGGTCTGGTAGCCGTCACCCTCCTCGACGATAACGGCGCCGCGCATCGTGTAGTGAGCGATACCACAGAGTTCCTCACAGAGGATTTCGAAGCGCCCGGTCTTCGTTGGCGTCAGCCACAGAAACGTATTCGTACCCGGCACAAGATCCATCTTGACGCGAAACTGGGCGACGGCAAAATCATGAAGCACATCTTTTGAGCGCAGCAGGAACTTGACCGGCTTGTTGATGGGTATGTGTATTTCCCCGTCGTAAACGAGGACATCATCCTGGCCGTTCGGATCCTCGGGATCCATGCCGAACGGGTTCGCATCCGTGATTCGCTCGGCATCGACCTCGCCCAGCTTGCCGTCTTCACCGGGAAGTCGGAACGTCCAGTGCCACTGCTGTCCAACTGCCTCTACAACATGGGCGTCTTCAGGCACATCTACGAAGTCGGCCCAGACAAACAATCCAGGTGTAAGCATGGCGGCTACGCCGATAGCCGTAAGACCTGTCAGCCAGCTTTCGAGCTTCTTGTTTTCCGGCTCATACGTCGCTCGAGCGCCTTTTTTATAGCGGAACTTGATGACGCAGTACGCCATAAACAGGTTGACCGCCACGAAAACGAAGCCCGTGACGTAGATCGTAATGTCAACCGTGAAATCCACCATTCCCCAGTTAGAGGCCAGGTCGGTAAACCACCACTCATAATTCTGGCTGTATACGTGAAAGATTACAGTACCGACGACGAGCAGAATCAAGACAACAGCGAAAGGCATACCTGATGCATCCTTTGGTGGTCGTTATAATTATTGGCCTCGGTATCTCTTTATTGCGCTGGTTGTATTGGATACCGGCGAACCTACCCCGCGTACGAGGATAGTGGAATCAGTAGGTATTTTCCACAATATCAGAGGCCGATATCGTCCTTGACTTTCCTTTCCGCTTTCTTGATGTCCGATTGCAGGGCATCAAGTTCCTGTTGGAGCTGGCCTGTCAACATCGCAGTCTCAGCCTTCCAGTCAATGGCCGGAACTGCCGCCGCAATGCTTGCCGGGGTCGCCGTCACAGTCGTTGCCGGAGTCGCGGGCGCCGGCACTTGAGATGTTCCAGAGTTGACGATAATGATAACGGCAGCTGCAGCGGCGATGCCGGTAAGGCTGCTTGCCCACCAAAACAAGGCCGGACGCTGCGACGTCACGATCGATTCAGAATCCTGCTGTGGCGTCACGCTTCTTAACGAGGCGGCGATGCGATGGTCCAATTCGTCAGACACGGCAACCTCGATGTTGTCCGCATCCTTCCGTAGTCGATTGGCTAGCTTATCCATAGGCTTCACTCTTTCTGTTAGTACCGTTAAGTTCGGCATCCAGCGCGCGCCGGCCACGCATAAGATTGACCTTGGTCCAGGAAGCGGAGCGATCAAGCGCTTTCGAAATGTCGTTTACGGACATATCTTCGGCGTAACGCAGCCACATCGCGGCGAACACTTCATCGTTCAACAGGTGCCGGGCGCTATTCCACAGATTCTCGGACTCCGAGTCTGCGATGCACTGCAGCAGCGGGTCATTCTCAACATCTCCGAGCTCATGAATTTCGAGCACGTCTGGAGTACGCAGTTTGGCGGCATTGCGGATGGCGATTCGATACAGCCAGGTACTGAACCGCCATCGTGGATCATAACTACGAATGTACCGATAGGCGTTGATCAACGTATCCTGGAGTGCGTCTTCAGCATCCGCATAGCTCGCGCATCGCGTTAGAAGGAAACGCAACAAGCGATCACGATAATGGTGAACGAGGTCTGCAAAAGCATCCGCAGACCCCGCTTGTGCGGCTTTTACCAGTTGTGTCTCAGTCCTCAAGAGCAGATACAACGGTATCTGGATCAAGAGAGAGAGATAACTTCAACGTACTGCCCGAGACGTCGACCTTGGTGCTTTGCAGAACGGCCGCAATCTCTGTGTCCATCTCATCGTTAAACGCCTGCAAACCGATCAGGCCTCTGACGATACTGGCCAGGGAATTCGCCATCTCCGGTTCGTTCGCCATGAGCTGAGCTTCAAAGCCTAACTTGTCGCCCAGATCGGCCATCATCACAGCGACCTGTTTGGTATTGCGCAGAATTTTGGAATCCCAATCGTCGTCGTCGTCCATCTCATCGGCATTTACACCGGCCTGAATCAAGCTGCGTTCGGCTCGAAGTACAAACAGAGAATTCTTGTCCGTTTTCGTAGACTTTATCTTGCCATTGTTCGCCAGTAGCGCCTTCATCTGGTCGTGCGTGTTTGTGATCACGATTTTGTCTTTCAGCGAGAAACTGACGTAGGCCTCTTTCTCCAGGGACTCGATGTCGATATCGATATCGCCCGTATCCGCTCCGTCTCTATCACCATCAAAAAAGTAGTAGGCCTTTCCGGACGATTTGAATGTCTGCAATTCACCGTCGGCGGCAGCGATCGCCATGATCTTGTCTTTCGTGTCCTGGCTGATTTTTCCATCAAGGAGGATCACCGGCCCTTCGCCGACGCTGGAGAACGCGGTCAGGCGCTGCGCCTCCTGGTCAAAATCGATACCCACTTCACCGCGGATTTCCTCAAATACCTCGGCATTGAGCCAGTCATATATTCCTCGGCTCGACTTGCCGTCTCGCATCGCGTCGAAATCGGCGTGGAAATACCAGGTGGCCGAATCCGGAATCCCGCCCACGTCAGCCGTGGCCAGGGCCGGAACGCCCAGAACCAACACAGCGGCCAACAATTTGAATTTGCGCATCGAAAAACCCTCTTTAAGTGATGTCATACACTGTTATAGGGCCTTTACGCCTGTTTGGTTACAACACGCGGCTAATTTTCCGCCCGACTGGTCAGCCAACTCACGGCGAAGGTCAGCACCATACCGGCAAGGAAGCCCGGGATCGCCTCGTACAGGCCATGATAATCCGCCTTGAACCAGGTCAACCAGACCACGCTGACCAGGAACCCGCCAATCATGCCGGATAACACACCAGCCCACGTAACTCGTTTGTAGTAAAGGATGCCGATCATGACCGGCCCAAAGGCCGAGCCCAGCCCGGACCAGGATGCAAGCACGAAATCGAAAATCACGCGCGGCTCCTGAATCCCGAGCACCAGGGCGATAATGCCGATAACCACGGTGATGACCTTGCCGTAATTCGACAGAACCGAATCACTTTTCGTGCTGCCCATGATCTTCTGGTAAGTGTCACGTACGACCGCCGAGGAAGCCAGCAGCAGCAGCGAATCGACGGTCGACATAATCGCGGACAACACAACGACGAGCAGCATGCCCGCGATAATCGGCGGGAACAAATTATTCGACAGCACCGGGAAGATCGTCTCGCTATCCTCCAGACCAGGGTAAAGCGCTCGGCCCGCAACACCGGCCGTCACTGCACCCGCCGTGAAGATCAGCAGCACGACGAGCGACATGATTCGCGCTTTCTTGATCTCGCCGTCATCGCGCGCCGACATATAGCGAATGAGCAGCTGTGGGACGCCCATGAATGGTAAACCTATGGCCACAAAGCTGGCGATGCCGATCCAGGCGGGCGCACTGGAAAACGCGAACATGTCGAGCAACGCCGGATCCTGCAGCGCCAGGGTGTTTTTCATCTCACCCCAGCCGCCAGCGGCCAAGACGGCCGCAGCGGG
>Ga0255040_10000499_pt1 | contig 10275 bp, 6 predicted proteins | sample BC1_12_2_MG_FD_181711 | JGI IMG/M metagenome (GOLD analysis project Ga0255040, IMG submission 181711) | Seawater microbial communities from Strait of Georgia, British Columbia, Canada - BC1_12_2 | ecosystem: Environmental > Aquatic > Marine > Strait | place: Canada: British Columbia | collected... | reverse complement strand
AATTGTCGATACCCTACTACCAGCTCACAATACACCAAATAGTGGCATCGGCGGAAACAGTTGGTGCCGGGACGGCTTGTAGCGGAGGCAGGATTTGAACGTACAATCCCTGCCTTCGGGAGGCAGTGCTCTGCGAACCAGATTTGACAATGAGCTATCAATCCTGACTTGGAATCAAACAGGATGGGAATTCGACGTCTACAGTGTGATCGCTAACAAGGTCTTTGAACGATAACCCGCTGTTGACGATATAGAACAAATAGTTGACGTTACACTGAATCTAGGCAGTGAATACGCCACAGAGACACACTGAAATAGCGATATTTAGGGTCAAACCGGTACGACTTTCGGTATGGCCACTATACCCACAGATATCACATGGTTACTGCCCACGGTTTATTAACCTATTGATTTTCCGCAGTATGGGCGGGCTTGCCCACGCGATACGTAGCTTCAGGTGCTGGTCTACGTATGTAGGTGGAGGTTCAAGTCCTCTCCTGGGCACCATTCTCTTGATCAGGCTTCACCAACAAGCAAGACGAAGGGATCTTCTTTAGGCGTCAGAACGGTGGCGTCGAGCAACTACAAACGAGTCTCCGCCTCTCCGCCTCTCCGCCTTCGTCGTCATAGGTCGTTACCGGCACAACAACGTGATCACCGTCCGGCGCTACCGCGGGCTGGGCGATCAATTCTTCGCGGATGCTTTGGAATTCTCGATGGACGAGCGGATAACAGCAAGTTCCGGCTTCTCCGCGGAGAATACTGTCAGCGTCTCGAGAAGTGCGACCCGGAAACCGGACGATTCTTCGGCCTTTTCCAAAACTGTTTTTGTATCGACCAGATTCCGTAGTACGGAATCGTACGAGACTGTGAACCAATCGTTGAAAGAATTCGCCTCGTTATCGTCTGAGCGAATGCCGATGATATTCAGATTGTGGCTCGGTCCACTGTCAAATACCGCGTAGGCTTTTGCTTTCATTACGGCAATGATCTCTTCGACGCCCGGACATTGAAATCTGCTCACAATCGTCTCCTGGTCACCCGGCTATGGCTGCGCCGACAACTGATCGATCATGTCAGCAAGGGCATTGATTGAATCGAGCGCCCCATCGATGTCATCGACAACGCCGACAATCGGATTTGCTTCAATACTCGCGCGAACAGACTTAAGCCTGCCTGTCACCGACTGCAGACTGGCCGTGCCGGCGCTAAAATTACCCTGGATTCGATTGATATTTGCTACGTCCAGTGCGGCCATTGCAGCAGCAATCTCGTCATCTTCATCGCTTCCCGGTCGGACCATGTTGCGGGCGCTCTGCAATTTGTTCCGCGCGGCCTGATACTGCGCGTTCATGCTTTCCGAGTCAGGCATTGGTTTATCTCCCAAGATTTTTGATTATTGTCGTGCAGTCTTGTACTCGAAGAATGAGTCCCGAAGATTGAGCGCCACGTTAAGCAGCCGTCCAGCCTCAGCTTCAATGCTTGCCGGTTGATTCAGATTCACTCGTGTAATGATCAGGCTGGCCTTGGTCTGCCGGATGCTCACGGCGTAGGCCCCCATCAGGTCGTAATACGCATTCTGCCTGGCGACCAGTTGGGCATCAGCGTTTGCCGCATCGCCAATCTTCTGGATCTGAATCAACACCTGCCGGTGCGCATCCTCATCATAGGCCGATTTGTTGTCATCAAATTTAAACACCGCCGCCAGGATATTACTCATGTTGGTAGATTTGCCCACAGAACTCAACTCGCGATTGAGCCGCTTCAGCTCGTTTTGCAAATTTGGATCTGTCGGTTCGGCATACTCGCCAGTCAAATCCTGTATCGCAAATGCGGCCGTGCGTATGTCGGTCTTGGGGCCCGAACGATCGTTGTTTGTGACAACTATGCTCGCTTCATAGTATTGAGTTGTGTCCGCCTCAAGTTGGTCCAATATTGCTTCTACCAAAGGTTGTCCAAGCTCCAGAGCACGATCGAATTCATTTTTGTTCAAACCATCCTGGATCAGTTTCGTCAACTGGGACGCAAGCGGAATAACAGCCTGAAGACCAGGAATCGCAGAACCGCCAAGTGATTCCAGTACTAAGCCGGCTTTGCTCCCGAATGAAGACGGCAACGCATTGATTTCCGATTCCGTCTGCCCTGTCGCCAATGCGACCAACACATTATTGTAATTGGCGACTATGATCAGTGCGTCACGTCTTGCCTGAATATCACGCCCAACGCCACCCGTTGAAACAGAGCTTGCAGTCGCAGGATCGAAGGAATACGGGTATGAGTCAACGACCACGTCAGCGCTGGTCAACGACGATTCCAGTTTCCTTTTGAGTTTGTCCACGGCCGCGAAATCGACAAGAAACTGATCTGTCGCGATATGCACCTGCTCCATAGCGGTCGTATACGCGACCAAAGACTGCTTGGTCTGCCCGCTTATGCTGCAGCCGGCCAGCAGAACGGAGAAAACGAGCAGAAAGACGCCAGGAAATGATGTTCGAATTCGCACGTAGGGGTCCCCTCGAATTTATTGCTTTTAGTTGCTCACGTTTTCGGAAAGCATAGTAGAAAATTACCAAATATGGACTTCACTATGGACCTCGGCATCAAGGCAAGACCGTGGAACCAGTGCAGTGATAATTGGCAATCCTGCCTCGTTTGCCGTGGCCGCATTCCCCCATCTAGAAGAATTTCACCAGTGAGAACGAATAGGCGTCGGCGACGTCGGAAAAATTTGCCGCGAAATCGAGTTGATAGTCTTCCTTAATCACCAGGCCAAAACCGAGCGAGAGATGGAGAACGTCGTCGGGTTCACTGCCGAACAGCGCCAGGAGATCTCCATCAGTATCGTTGGGATCCCCGGTGTATCGAGGTGCGTGGTCCGGCTCGATCCAGGCGCCAAAGCGCGCCGAACCGACGAACAACGACTCGACCACCAGAACGATGCGCTCGAAGCCGAAGTGAAACTGGTCGACATCATCGAGGGTGTACGCATCACTGAATTCTCCAAGGTTGTTTGTGAAGTCACCGAGCGTCTGAGAGTAAAAGACCCGGTTCCAGTCGAAGGAGAGTTTGGTTTTGCCGTCGGCGCTGCGGTAGGCTACACCCAATCCGGTCACATCGGGTACAGTGAGCGTTCCGGCGACTGGGGGCTTAATATCCTCTGCCGGATCGAATCTGTCCGCGGCGACAAAGGTCGTCTGTACGGTTTCGAAGGCCGGTCCCTCGCGGAAGACACCCCCGACGCTGAAGCGCTGTTCCCTACCGAATTTCCAGAGGAATCCCAGGTTTATGCCGAACGCCGTGTCGTTCCCAACCTCGTTGGTTATCGTAAAGGAGTTGTCGAGACTGAAGTCGGCAGGTCCGTAGAACCCTCCAGGCATGCGGCTCCGTGATTCACTCTGGGTGCAGGGAAAGTCAGGGTCATCGCCAATCGGATCGAGGGGCTCGTTCGCATCAAACGTATCGAAGCGACATGTATCGAAGGTCTCGTTGCGCCGATCTATCGCACCCTCGTAGTAGGAGATTCCAAGTCCCAGCGAAAGGTTACTCGCGGAGCCGACGTCGAAGGCGTAGGCTGTGGAGGCGCCCCAGTTGACGATCTCCAGGTCAATGCGTGAGCGGCTCGGCTGAACCCGGAACAGCTCACATTCGCGGCCCTCTGGTTGGCGATATGCCGCCTCCCCATTGGGGCCTGTAATTGGGCCTGGCGGATCGCAATTGTCATCATTAAACAGGCCCTGGGCCTCGAAGCTACTCTGAAAGTTGCCCAGCTCGTGGCGGTAGAGCGCCATCGTGAGGCCACCTGGAAACACGAAACCGTATGACAGAAAGGAAAGGCCGGTCGTGTCGCCTTCCGCCTCGCCCAGGTGGATACCGTCCTCGAAATCCTGTCCCACGTTGGTGACGTGCGTCGGCAATTCCGGCGTGGTGTTAAAGTGGCCTCGATCGGCGAAGGAGCTGCGGAACTGCGCCCCACGGATCTCGACCGCCACCTCCGATCCCCCTACCGCCAGATTGGTAAGGCCCGCCGGGTTGGTGTAGGCGGCAGTGGCGTCGTCCGCGAGACCCAGGAATGCACCACCCATCGCCAGGCTTCGGGCTCCTGGCGGCGACAGGCTGAAATTGTTGGCGGTGGCCGGATCGCGGAATCCTGTCTCGATTTCGAATGGAAACCCTCCCGGTACGCAGGCGGCGGAAGCGGGAACATACGGGTTCGTGGGGTCTTGCTGACAAACAGGTGTCTGCCCCCATGCCGGGCCAGCACTAGCGAACATCGAGCTGAGCAGCAGCACCCAGACTGACATAACAATTCGGCGCATAATCAATTCCTCGGTTATCATCTTGCCACCACGGCCTGACGGCGCAGTCCCTCGTATGCCTTCTGGCGCTCACGCTTCAACTTTTTATAGCGCTTGTCGTCCTGAATCACGCCCTGGGCCTCGGAACGATCAAACTCGCGAATTGCATCGCTGTATCGTCCCTGGTTCAGAAGCGCCAGGCCCAGATGGTAATGGGGCAAATAACGTGTGTAGCGCATGCCCTCGAGATGTACGCTGCCGCCCCCCACCAACTTCTGCGCAATTGCCTGGCGCAGCAGTTCTTCGGCCTCGGGCCAGCGGCGGATGCTGACTGCCCGCATCGCCTTCTTGTAAACAAAAAAGGCCAGTTCGGACATCTGGCTGGCGTTTTCCAGGCATTGCGCCGGCACCCACTTGTCGATCACCGACAAGACTTCGTGGTTGTTGAGCGTCTGCGCCTTGCCGTACCACTCGCCGTCGGCCCCGTCGGGGGTTTGTTCGCCGGGAACCCGCTGCAAGTTGATGCCGATGAGCTCGCCGTGCTGATTGAAGAGCGGACCGCCGGAGAAACCCTCGTGTACCTCTCCCGTGTGGTACTGGAACTTGCTGCTGTCCATACGGCTGCCGACGAGTTCACCGTCCGCCCGTGCCCAGGTTGTCCCACGGTCCTTCCAGAAGCCGTGGGCCGAGACGGTCTGCTCATCGGCGTCGGAGGGCGGCGGTGACAAGGATGCCGTGGAGGGCAACCTTTGTGTCAGCGGGACCGATATCAGCAGCAGGTCCTCGGGTTTGAACGTGTAGAACTTCATTTGTTTACGCAGGAAAGCAGTATCGGCCTCGACGGCCGGCGGCGAGTTACGGTAGAACGCGATCGTGGCACGTTCGATCCGTCGCAGACGAATCTGCTTCCAGGGCTCGGTCGACTTGCCGGCGAAGACATGGTTCGCGGTAAGTATCCAGGCGCGGTCGTCCTCCTGGCAGAGCAGTACACCGGTGCCGTACTCCGCCGGCTGGCCCTTGCTGAAATTGACGGTGATCATCACCGTCGTCTCATTGAGCAACTCGTTGTGCAACTCGTTGACTTCGTCGTCGGCTTGCTGGGCCGTAAGCGGCCCGATCGGGTAGAGCAGCATCAAGAGGCTGAGGCTGACAATCTGGGTTCCTTTCATCATCGATTCTCCAACTTGTTCATTGCAGACTCGCGCGGTGCCAGAAGCTCACCGTGGTCACAACCGGTCGCAGCACCTCCGCCAGCATTTCGCCGTCGATCGTCAGCCGGTAGAGGCCGTTCGCTGCGGGTTGGCCAGCCTTGTCGTTGCCGTCCCATTCGACGGTCACCTCGCCGCCAAAATCTTTGTAGCACTCGAAAGCGGCAATCGGCTCCGATCCGCCGTCCGGGATGATGCTGCAATCGGCGTCGATGCCAGCACCACTTTCGAACACGAATGCGTAGCCGGAAGCCGCCGCCGGTGAGCCGTCCATGGTCAGCAGGCCGGGGATGAGGTTGCCGCCGGCCTTGACCTTGGCGTGCAGATTATCGGGGTTAATGCGCAGTCGCTCGATCACGGCGCGAGGCCAGGTGAACTGCTGCAAGCCCGCATCGAAGCGCTTGCTGGCCGGTTCCATCTTATAGGCCACGTCGTCGTTGCTTGGCGATGGCAGAGGCTTCCACACCAGTAGCTCATCGAGCTCGCCCGCTTCAGGTTGCCAGAAAAACAGTTTCAGGTCGGAGTCTCCGGAACCCAAACTCGCCCGGTAGCGCACCGACATCAGTTCGAAACTGCCGCCCGAGATCATCGAAGCATCTTTCCAAACGCCTTCACTGCGATCGCCGCGCTCACTCCACTCGCAGCCGTCGCAAGTCTGGGCTTGGATAAGCGGCGCTGCGAGCAGCAGTAGAATCGCCACAATGCCTGCGAGTGTTTTCATGATCCGACCCCCCCACTGCCTGATTTTTGCGTCTATTTGCAGCTATCGGTCGCCTTGACCCAAGGCAAGTATCGTCGTCGTTCCTCGTCGCTCAGGTTGCGGCGAGCGAGGTGACAGGCACGATCATGCCACGATTTGGGATCTACGTCCCAGTTTCGGAGAATCCCGTCAATGCTCACCGAAGTGAGCGTTGTGCCGGTGGGGTCGAAGAACAGGGCGGTGATGGTGTCGTCGTGACCTTGCAGCGGGCCGGCGTAGACCTCTCGTCGGGCCATGTCCCAGAGCAGGATTTGGCGAAATGAAGTGGCGGTCGCCAGCGTGGCACCATCGGGGCTCCAGGCCAGGAGCGTTACCGCGTCCAACTTGGAGCGACCGACGAGTAATGGCTCACCGTCCGGGGCACCGCTCGCCGCGTCCCAGAACCGAACCGTCTGATCGCGGCTGCCAGAAACCAGAATTGAGCCGTCGGGACTCCATGCCAGGCTGGTTACCTCATCGGCATGCCCAGTCGGCTGCTTGGCCGACATATGGCCGCTTGCACCGTCCCAAAGCCGCAGCTTACCGGCCGAATCGCCGGAGGCCAGTCGGCTGCCCCCCCTGCTCCAGGCGAAGCCTGTAATTCGCGCCTTCGAGCCCTCCTCCGGCAGCGTCAGGATTTTGCGGTGCTCGGTATCCCAAAGCTCCACCCGACCGTCGCGGTCGGCGGCCGCCAAGCGCGTGCCACCACCACCCCAGGCTAGACGTCTGAGGCGAAGGCCCTGTTCGAGCTCGGCGTCCCATTCGTCCAGGATGCGGCCGCTACTGACCTCCATCCGGCGGACCGTGCGGTCCGTGGTAGCTGCGTGCAGGTATTCGCCATCAGCGCTCCAGGCGATCTCCGGTACGCGGGGGCCCAGGCCGCGCATCTCGTGCAGCGGCTTTGCGCTCCGAGTGTTCCAGAGGCGTAGCGCCAGGGTCCCGGAATACGGGTCCTTGCCGGTTGCCGCCAGCGTGCTGCCATCGGGACTCAATGCGGCGCCCCTCAGTTCGGTCGCTCCCAGGTTGAGCCGCTTACCCAGGCGCGGCCCGGAATCGCTGCGCCAGATAGCGACGACCGGGCCGTTGCCGGACGCCAGTCGACGGCCGGCAGGGCTCCAGGTAACACCCAGCAGTGAGGCGGTTTGTCCCGCCGATGCCGAACCGAGCGGTGACCGACGGCGGAAGTCGCCGACGTCCCACAGTGCGATCCGCCCCTCACGGCCCGCCATTGCGAGCCTCTCTGAGTCGTTGGCCCAAACCAGGCTCGTGACCTGGCCGACCTGCGGGTAGACGCGTTGATGCTGACGCTCCTCTGTCGCCCGGTCGGGCATCACGTCCCACAGACCAACACTGCCGTCGAGGCTTCCGGAGGCCAGGTAGCTCCCGTTTAGACTCCATCCCAGGCTCATCACGCCCTCCGAATGACCGGTCAGTGGAACCTCCACCGCCGCCCCTGTGTTTGCGTCCCAAAGCCGGACCTTGCGGTCCATTCCGGCGGCCGCAACGATGTTGCCATCGGGGCTCCAGGCGACTGTGCGCAACTGGTCGTCCGCACCCTCGAGCATCGGACCGGCGGCCGTGCCGGCCGCCACGTCCCAGAGCTCAACCGAGTTATCAGAACGGGCCGCGGCGAGGCGCCGGCTGTCGGGGCTGAAACGCACGGCAAAGACCTCTTTCGTCGGATGTGCCTCATTGATCAGTCGGCGCGGCGCCGCCGGCGGGCCGGCGGCTTCCCACACCAGCACTGAACCGTCCGCTGCGCCGGCCGCAAGCCAGCGACCGTCAGGACTGAAATCGATGCTCCACAGCCCGGCCTCGGCGCCCGGTAGCGGTCGACCAGCGGGGCTTTCGGTAGCGATGTCCCAGACCAGAAGTGCCGGTGCGGCGCCGGCCGCCGATGCCAACAGCAAGCCGTCCGGGCTCCACGCTACCGCCCGCACGTCGTCGGCGTGCCCTCGCAACAGGGTCTCGAGTCTGGGGCTGGACTCCAGGCCCTCCCAGAGCAAATGGCGCGCCTCGAAGTGATTGCCGCTTCGATCAACTTCGAGCGCCAGCAGCAGCGCCAGATCCAGGCTGTCGTCCTGGCTTACGCGCGACTGCATCACCAGCGCCTGGGTACGGGCCAGATTACGTTGCTTGTCCGCAGAAATTTTGGAGACCCAAGCCAACACACCGGAAACAAGGACTGCCAGGACGGCCGCAATGCCGACCGCTCTCCAGATACGCTTGCTGCGCTCGCGACGAGCTTGTTGTTGTCGGCTGGCGGCGATCAGACGTTGTTCGTCCTCGCTCAGCGCGCGCGTACCGGCCTGCCCCTGCAGGACAAGCGCAAGATCCGCTGCATCCAGCGGGGTTCCAACCTGTTCTCCCGCCCAATCGACCGACCGATTGTCGAGGATGCGCCGCGCACGTTGCCCGGGTTTGTCCGATTCGTCGAAGCGTTCGCGAATCAGCGGCGCCAATGTGTCGTGCGCCAGTCGCGTGGTTTTGTCACTGTCCTTCTGGTTGCTGGCAGCCACGGTCAACAGATGCAAGTTCTGGCACTGCTGCAACAGGTCCGGCAATGTTGCGCCCAGGTGCGCATATTGTTGCTGCAGTTGTTCCAGATTGCACTGCCCCGCTGTGCCCAGCGCGGTAGTGTGCATTGCCACAATATCCAGCAGCATTCCTGAATCCACAGCCTCGGGATAACTTTCTCGGAACGCGGCGATCTGTTGATTCAAAAAGTCACGCAGCAGGATGCCGTCGCGTTTCAGGTCCTGGTAAAGATTCTGGCTGAAACGCGGGTGTTCGTAGTTTTCTTCCGCCGCTTTGGACCACAATTTGGTCAGCAGGATCTGCAGTGTCGGTGCGATGGCCGAGTCGCGATCCTCCAACAAATCGTCGGCGATAATCTCGGCGAGATCATCCTCCACGTTCAGTCCGTAGTGTCCGCGCAGTCGTTCGTACCGGGCCGGTCCTTGCACCACCTCGATGATGCCGCGGCGATCGAGAGGCTCCAGAAAGACCTTGCTGCGAGGAACCTCGTACTCGATCAACTGCGTTTCGAGTTCCGCCAGCCATTCTTTGCGAAAGCCGAGCACGAGTTTGCCTGTTGGCCGCGTGTTCGGATTGTTAAAAGTCGCTTGCAGCGCGCGCAACAGTTGATCCAACTCGTCGGGGCAATCCGGGCTTGGGTGCGTGTAGAGTTCTTCGACCTGGTCCAGGAACACGATCAGTGGTTTGCCGGTCTGTTCCTCCATTTGTCGCCAGGCCGCTTCGACCAGGGTGTCCGAATCGTCAGGCAAGAGCGCTGATCGAAGCGTTTCAAGTAAGCCGTTTTGGGCGCGCCGCAGGTAACGCACTTCGTAGTCCTGCTGCAAGCGGGGAATCAGTCCGGCATCGAGAATCGACGATTTGCCTACGCCCGATTGGCCGTAAAACAGCATGACCGGTGCCGTCTGCGGCGCGGTCAGCCGGTCGTAGAGTTCGCGGATCTGGTGGCCGCGACCGAAAAACACCTCGGCGTCCTTGTGGGTGAACCAGGTCAGGTGCCGATACGGACTTTCCGGCAGGTCCTGTTCGGGCAGCGGTGGCAAACCAAACAGCGGGTCGTCCACAGCTTCGGGTAGATTCCACTGATCGGCGGCCTCGGATCCTTCGCGAAGATACAGCTCCCAGGGCCAGTGATCCGCCGCCAGTTCATTTTGCGAATCGTCCTCGTCACCGAAGTATGCGTCCCGTGTATTACTGCCTTTGGCCGTCTGCACGGAAGCTTCGGCTTCGTTATAGGCCGTGCGAATACTCGCGCCGCCCGCGAGTCCCCGATAGAACAGGTGGGCAAAGTCCATCGCCACCTGGTCTTCGATGGAGCGTGAAGTTGAGATCACAGCCGGGATGTTGGCATCCAGCAGACTCTGAGTCTGCATCTGCGTCGAGCAGCCATTTAAGAACACCAGTCGCAAGCCTTGCTGCTGAGCGAAAAACGCGGCCAGCCCACCGGCGTCAGCCGCTGCCGCCTGGCCATCTGCCGATTCCAGCAGCAACTGGTAGC
>Ga0255040_10000497_pt1 | contig 10283 bp, 11 predicted proteins | sample BC1_12_2_MG_FD_181711 | JGI IMG/M metagenome (GOLD analysis project Ga0255040, IMG submission 181711) | Seawater microbial communities from Strait of Georgia, British Columbia, Canada - BC1_12_2 | ecosystem: Environmental > Aquatic > Marine > Strait | place: Canada: British Columbia | collected... | reverse complement strand
GTGAAGAAATTTACCGAGGCAGTTGATTGGGCAATGCGTCAGGTGGGCCTGGACTATACTTCCTCCAAAACCCTGGCTGAGCTACGTGCTCATGTTCGGGAGTTTTTGGAAGAAGAAGGAGTCGATTACGAAAGTAAGAGGCTTTCTAGCCAGGTTCACCCTAAATTTCTGTTAATCGCCAATTCGGCAATCCAACACTATAAAAAACATGGAAATAGAAAATTAGAAGATGTCATAGCATATACGATAAAGCAAAAGGGCTATAAGTTCTCAGAGGAAGAGATGGAGCAGCTTCTAGAATTCGTAAAATACCTGCTAAAGCGGCTTGGGATCGATTGGGAAGTGCTCTCTGGGGTCAAATTGCAAAAATCTTTACCCCTATGTATAAGACCTGAAAATAAAGAGTTAAGTAGTAAAACGGCAGGCCGTGGTAAGAGCAAATATGCCCCTAATTTGGTCAAAGCAGTCTTTGCTATCCTCAGGGGGAGAAAGAAGCTTTTCGGATTTGGACGATATTGGCCGCAAAACGATGAAGGTTGGGTCACTTGTCAGTCGCTGCATTACGACAATTGTAAACTCGTGTTTAACGAGAAGATCCTCTTTAGGCCGGTGTATGAGCTAATTCAGCTGGGAGCTAAGGCAAAAGACATCGTTTGTGAGTACGGTATCCTGCTCCATAAACACCACGGTTTAGCAGTAGACAATGAATCTTCTGCCTGGCAGCCAACTGGGCTAGCAAAAGAACTTAAGGCAAATGTCTGCCGGAAATATTTAGGGCTATGAAATGAAAAACAACAAATGCTCATAGCCCCAAACAAGTACGTCTCTACGAACCTCAACCCATAACAAACCAATGACCCAAAGTCAAAAACTGACCACCGATTCCTACGACCAGCAGCTACGCTTCAGAGAAGACCTAGTAAACCAGCACTACACCGACTTCTTAAACTACGCTTATCACATCACCAAAGACCCACACTTAGCAAGAGACCTCGTCCAGCAATCTCTCTTCAGATTCTTCAAAATCAACAAAGACCAAGAGATCACAGAAATCCTAGAAGCCAAAAAATACCTCATCCGGACAATCAGAAACCAAATGCTTAAAGAAAAAAAAGCCCGCAACTCATTAAACGTCATTCCCTTTGAAGAAAAACACGAACAAGCCCTCTGCCAAAAAGACCATTACCCTGCCTTAGGCGAAGGGAAAACTTCCCCTTCGTGCCCATTAGCTTATCATGCTAACTCAGCTCCAAATCGCACAACTACCCGCAAAAAAAAAATCGCAGCCATTATGGCCGCCATGGAAACACTCCCCCAAAAAAAGAGAAAAATCATCCAACTCCACTACCTAGAAGGCTACAGCCACAAAGAAATCCAAAAGATGCTAAACATGAAAGCAACTGCCGAATGCCAAGCCTGCCGAATTGCCAAACTAAAAATGAAAGAAAAGATTTTTTTAAACAGTCACCTTTCATCCTAAAAACCACCACAAAACCATGAAAACAAAAACACTACCAACAATCGAAGAAATCGTCCATATACTACGGTTTCAGCATAACACTATCGAACTCGCTCAACCCGCGATAAAAGACCCGATCCTCTACTATTTCTCCCAAATACCCAAAGAACACCACGGCAACTTTAGCCCCAAAAGGCTCAAAATTAACAAAAAGCTATTCAAAAAAGAAAACCTAACCGTAAAAGTCCTATGACCAGTCCAGAACAGAAAAACCCGCAGATCGCCCTTAACCAAGTACAAGCGACCAAAAAAGTGGTCATCGAAGGCCCGGCCAAACTGGCCAACAGGGTCAACAAAGACGGCAAAGAATATACCGTCATCGACATCCTTGGAGAAAAGCTCTTCCCCAGTAACCCAAACAAAATCCCCGATGGCATATACATGAAGATCGTCACCAAACTTAATTCCGGCAAAGACAGACTATTTTTGGGAGAAATGCTCTCCGCCAATTAAAAACACCCACGAAATAATCGGCATCACCGCCCCTAACTGGGGCATGATTCAATAGGTGATGCTCTCGGTTCTCACCCTTAGAATCTCCTTAAGCATCATCAAAGCTTTTTGGAAAAAACAAAGAGATGACAACCCCTGACCCCTACCATTCCTACGACCACAAAGGACTACCGGTAGAGCTTACTGCTTGGGACGAAGAAAATACCAAGGAGTTAAAAGCGGAAATCGAAATGTCCCTAGAGAGCTTTACCTGCAAGGTCAAAAACCCCTGGGCAAAGGTCAGGCGAAATGGCCACAGCGCCAACAAAAAGCCAATCTGGGGCTTCTCAATGAGCTCTGCTAAGTACCTAAGAAAAATCCTCTCGATGGTGACCAGGGGCGACCGCCCCTTCATGATCAGTCTGACCATGCCGCAAATCGTCGGCTCCAGAAAATTCAAAAAGTATCTCCAGCAGTTCGCGGACTACTTTCGAAAAAGACACCCCTCCTATGCAGTGATTTGGAAACTAGAATTCCAAAAGAGGGGCGCTGCCCACTTTCACCTCTTAGTTTGGGGCGATGACCTAACTCAGCTAATGGGCGTCCACCCCGCCGATGAAGAACATTGGTCATGGAACTGGACCTGCATCCTAAAAGACGACCTAACCCCAGAACAATACTACAATACCGTCAAACACGGACTCAAAGTCTCTGAGCCCAGCAACCCAGAAGGTGAAGAAGCGATCAAAAACTACATTCTATCAATCACCAAAAAAAGCGCCCACCATCTAAAAAACAACCAGACTAGAAGCGATATTCATACCGGACGGTATTGGGGCATATGGCGAAAATCTAAGCTCAACCTCGCCATCATGAATACCGCAAATAGCTGCCAAAGAAAATTCTACCAGTTCCGCAGAGTTTATAGGAAGTACCACCTGGCCCTAGCCAAGAAACTCGGCTACGCCACATCCAAAGGCACTAAAGCCCTGCAAAGGCATCTCAAAAAGCAAAACCCAGGATCTTTCACTGGGTACTGGTACATTAGTCGTACCGAAAGACTCTGTGATCTACTCGGCATTAACTGGGTGATTAAGTAGTGCTAAAAAAGCCCCGAAAAGGGGCCAAGAGATAACTATGCCCTGATATATGGGTAAAAAGGCCAATATTTAGCAAAAACCTCCTTAAACGGCAAAATATGCCCTAATTTGAAGGCCAAATCCCAGAAGATATCGGCGAAAAAGGATTTCATTACGAAATCCTGCCCTTAAGGCAAAAAATGGGATGCAAAAGGATTTAACCAAAAATGCATAACACCCTAACAAACAATAACTTCTGAGATATACGACTAATACCAAGTTATATACTATACGCGCGCGCGCGAGGGCCGTCGGATTTGAATTTCCTGCCAATTTTTTCTCGTCGCTATATCCGTCGGTCGCTCCTCGAAAAAATGGGGCTGCAAATGAAAATCCTAGGCTCCTCGCCCTTCGAGCTTAACGTATACTACCTCGGTGGGGGGCAGGAAGGTGAAAGCACCGGCAAATTGAGCTGAAACAGACGGGAAGGCTCAAAGTACTTTGATAATGCCCGCCGGGCTATGGGGATCCCCACTGCATCATCAAAGCGATCCTTCCCTTACATCTCAAAGTATATGGTAGCCAATGGATGCGATTATCGAACTCTCTCTTCAGAAACAATCTCCTTCATTCACGGAGAAGAGTGTCAATGAATGAAAAGGTCAACTTTAGTTGAATTTGTTCCATTTGTATGATTTTGATTATCGCTAGAATTCAAGTAGTAATGATAATAATAATATACAACACCGCCCCCACCAGCCAAACCTACTACGAAAACAATGGTATGTGAGCAGCAAATTATCATATACCTTTTGTTTATACAGAGAAATTTTTTACGGGAATAAGATTCGCCGGAACTTGATAGATCATCGTAACAGTCTTCCATGGGGCTTCGATGGAATAAACGTTCGTTATTTACTAAATTCTTTGTATCGATAATACATCGATGATCAATGCCTTTGTCTCTTTCGTTTGTGTCACAAACTTCTGCATCCTTGTCACTTTCAAGACAAGATTCTGAAGCCCCATCTTCTGAAATACTGTCTCTTTGAAGGATGACTTTTCGAACGGAAATAAAAGAGTCATCGAAATCAGCCTCTCCATTTCTTACATTTCTATCCTCTATATCTACATTTTTAGAATCAGAATCGTCTGATCCCATAGAGGATAATAAAGGGGTACTTCTTCGATGTCGGGGATAAAAAACGACTGGGACGGCATCGACTTTTATTAACCTGTTTTTTTTAAAACTTCTTTTTCTTGGGGATTCTGTTGCCATAACATCAACTGCCAAAAACAGGTTTAACAGAGACATAGTTAATAGTGACGCAAATATATTCAATTTGATCAAAGTCATTATAAGAATATAATTAATACTTTAATTGAACGCCAGATTATCCTGTTAAACCGGATTATTTCTCTAATGAAGGTTTTACACTCCCCTTCATTCATGGCGGAGAGTTTCAATGGAGCGATCCTTCCCTCACTGCCTTTAGTTTTAGAAAGTATAAAGAAACGCTCGTTTCTTAAAACACGGCCTTGAGAAAAATTTTCTCCGCACCCAAGGCTTAATTTCTGTTGTTAAGCAGTACATTCAGAACCAAAAGACTCCTGCAACCTAAATGCTTTGCTTTATCACCTCCCTAAACGAAGGTGTCTGGCAAAGCTCTCTTCGATCACAGTGATATAATAACGACATGAGTAATCTCTGCTTTCTTTAGGAGAGCTTATTTGCTCCGATAAGCAACGTTTTGGCAATAGGGACAAGCTTGTGAAGCATTACTTTGTGATAGCTCGTCATGCGGATTTTAGAGCTTTGTAAACTAATTATTCTACAGCCCCAATATGTCTAAGCTTTAACGGAACAGTAATTTTTTAAGTACCCATTGACTTCCGTCAAAAGCCAAATAGGTCATTATTCCTTTTGAATTAACCATGAGTTGATCGAAAGTAACAGCTGTATCGATAAATATAGGCATTATATTAGAGTCGCGAAGCGCAATTTTAAGAGTTTCTAGGTTTTCATTATGGTTTTTGACCACATAAGCCAAAGCTCCTTTGGGCAAAGCTAATATTTGAGAGAATTGACCATCAAAATGAATTGACTCAATAACTGTTGCCACAGGTTGTTGAATTAGAGGATCCCAATCCACTCTCTTGAGTTTTTTTGTGCTCCCGAAATAAGCTGCATAGGCTAAAGATCCCTTTGATAAAGCTATTGTTTCAAGGATATTAATGAACTGATGATCTATTGTGTATATTATATTTTTTCTTATGTTTGCTATTTTAAGTATCGATGGAAATCCGCCACCACGAATGACATAAGCCAATTGATTATTTGATAAAGCTGTAACAGCTTCAATAGCATCAGCAACTTCTATGACTATAGGCTCAGTATCAGCACGTCCTCTTAATACTTTTAGAGTCTCTTGATTAGTTAAAGGGCCATCCACGACATAGGCGGTCGATGCTCTTGAAAAACTAATAAGATTTTCGATTTGATTGGCTGTTTCTATAACTTCTATTCTTGTGGCAGAAGTTGTCCCAACAAATCCACACAATATTAATAATACTATCGTAATATTATTGCTTTTATACATATATTATTATATACCAACATTGGTTGAATTGTCAAAAAAGTTTGTGACATTATCTTTTCCCTAAGGAATACCTTGCCAGTGGGAAGCAAGTTACAGCACCAAAAATTGGAGGTGTTTGGATTCAAGAAACTCTAGCTGCCGAAATATTTAAGACTTTGTTTTTCAAACCGTTTAACCAAACTGAAGGATGCCCAAGGCATCGTAACATTAAATTCAAGAGCCCTAATTCAAAGAAACGAGCGTTTCTTAAAACTCTCACCCGAGAAGCAATTACTCAGTTTCCAAGGCTTAATTTCGTTTGGTTAACTTGTTTAACAAAACAAAGTCTTAAATATTTCTGCTGCTAGGGTTTTTTGAACTCTAAAACGGATGAATTGAGTGAGGTCTTGCCCTGAGAGAACATCTTGTCTGAGAGATCGCCTATCTTAGTCAGAAACAAAGGGTTAAGTAAAATGTTTTTCTTTCAGTATAGAGGAAAGGCACAGCATTTTATTGTTGTGCCTCCCTTGGGAGAGAGCTTATCCTCTCCACGCTTTCACTTAAAGATGAGACATATACCACAGCTTAAGCTGGGATTTCAATCATGGAATCCTGAGGGTCTCGAGTTAATCGTTGATTAGCTCAGGACAAATCATGCACTGCCCGCTGGGCAAGCGGATCCAGGATATTTGTGCCTGGAATGCTATGCATGGGGAAAATGTTTCCAAACATAGACATTCCTGGGAAGAGTGGCGTGATCTACTTAATGCCAAAAGTCACCAGGAAAAAATCTATAACTGGAACGGCGTATCCTATCAAGTATTAGCCTATATTTTAGGTAAATGTCCGGTGAAGAAATTTACCGAGGCAGTTGATTGGGCAATGCGTCAGGTGGGCCTGGACTATACTTCCTCCAAAACCCTGGCTGAGCTACGTGCTCATGTTCGGAAGTTTTTGGAAGAAGAAGGAGTCGATTACGAAAGTAAGCGGCTTTCTAGCCAGGTTCACCCTAAATTTCTGTTAATCGCCAATTCGTCAATCAAGCACTATAAAAAACATGGAAATAGAAAATTAGAAGATGTCATCGCATACACCATTGAGAAAGAGGGCTATAAGTTCTCAGAGGAAGAGATGAAGCAGCTTCTAGAATTCGTTAAATACCTGCTTGAGCGGCGTGGGATCGATTGGGAAGTGCTATCAGGGGTCAAATTGCAAAAATCTTTACCCCTATGTATAAGACCTGAAAATAAAGAGTTAAGTAGTAAAACGGCAGGCCGTGGTAAGGGCAAATATGCCCCTAATTTGGTCAAAGCAGTCTTTGCTCTTCTCAAGGGGAGAAAGAAACTCTTCGGATTTGGACGATATTGGCCGCAAAACGATAAGGGGTGGGTCACTTGTCAGTCGCTGCATTACGACAATTGCAAACTCGTTTTTAACGAGAAGATCCTCTTTAGGCCGGTGTATGAGCTACTGGAGCTAGGGGCTAAGGCCAAAGACATCGTTTGTGAGTATGGAATCCTGCTTTATAAGCACCACGGGCTAGCAGTAGACAATGAATCTTCTTCCTGGCAGCCAACTGGGCTAGCAAAAGAACTTAAGGCAAATGTCTGCCGGAAATATTTAGGGCTATGAGATTTTTTGTAACAACCCATACAACAATATGAGCGAACTGAAAAACAGAGCTAAGAAGATAAAAACCACTATTAATGCGGTTAAATATGAGGGAAAGTCTCCCAAAGAGGCATCCGAGTTAACGGGCATTGCTACAGCTTTAGCAAGGAAATGGCTGCATATAGATGCCCTCATTAGAGCAAGGATGCCTAAGAGCAAAAAACCTAGCGGAAATACCAGTCAGTTTCATGACAGAGTATTCAATGTCGACCAATGGATAACCGCTAAAGAGCCCAAGGACTTTGAGATTGAGGCTAAGTTTTGGACTTATGAGGCGATCGAAAAGCTCATCGAACAAAAGGTGAAGCCAACGAAACCTGCTAAATTCTCTAAATCCTCCAGGCGATAATTTTTAAAGATAGAATCTGAAACTTATGAAAAGCGAAAAGGAACACTTATATAGAGACTTCATGAACGATCCTTCTGTCATGAAGAAAGAATACCAAGCGTTTTTGGATGCTATTTATGCTCTTAAAAACACAAGGTCTTGTATCGAATTATCCAATGAAACATTGAGAAGAAGATTAATAGAATACTTCGAGTGCTTATCCAAACAACAGCAAGGTAAATTCGATACAAAAAGACTAACGACCAATCCTAATCTTAGGGAATCAATGTGCCGGATTATGCCATATACGCTTCGTAGGAATATGAGGTTAGCTTCATGATTAAGCAGCAAGCCTTTCAGGATTTATCCATTTCTCCTAACCAGGAGATGGACATAAACCTAAAATATATGGAGGGGAGGGATGCTTCATTCCTCTCCTTTATTCCAAAATTCATCAATTTCTTCAATATAGGTAATATTATGTGTTTTTTTATATAAGTATATATTGGTATATACCTAGGTGAAAATACCTACCGTAACCTTTGTTCTTTAAATCGGTTTATTTATCTTTTAAATAGTTTATTAAATGACACGAAAAGCGACAGATACTTTAAATATGGGCACAAAAAAATCCCCTCAGTTTTTCCGGACTCCAGGGATTTTTTCAAGTGCTGGCTATTTTAACTTAGAAGTTCGAAATGAACCTCAAGCCAATTTCAGCTATGGAAAATGTTATATTTGAACCAGAATTAGTCAAAAGGAAAATACCGCCTTTAGGAGAAGAGATTCCTGGATTTGGGCGCTATGCCGCCTATGACGATCGCAAATTTCCTGTTCAACTAGATCGCTACCGTCAGGAGTCTCCTTTAGAAGCAAGCTATGAGGTCTTTTGGAATGTGCTTAAGGTTAAAGTTAGGAGGCCTTTAAAGCGGATTTCAGAGTCAGGTCGTTCGTGGCGAAGAGGGCTTACTATTGGGTTTTCTCGCCCTTCACAAAACCGTCTTACTGAGCTGATTCGGATGGTTGCTAGAGATGATGTGCCGTATCTACTTACGCTCACTCCTGAGTGCAATATGCAAGATTCACGGATATTTAAGCGTTGGTTGCATCGTTTCCACAGGGAGTTTTCCAGGCAGTATCCTGATACTCCCGTTGTTTGGCGGTTAGAATTTCAAAAGAGAGGCGCTTTTCACTATCACCTGCTCATCTGGTATGATGATGATCCCTGTGCACCAAGACTAGGATTTGAGGATGAGCTGTGGATCAAAAATACCTGGATGAATATTACTGGTGCTAATTCCCCTAGTGCTTTTGAAAGGGGAGCACAGCTGCTTGACCCGATGAACAAAAAGGATGCGCCAAAGATCATTAACTACATGGCTAAGGTCCGTATGGAGATAGACCCCTTAGTGGAAGGGCATACCGTTAAAGGCAACCAGATTAGAGATGATATCCATACAGGCCGGTATTGGGGCGTGTGGTGCAAAGATGAGTTAAAGCTTTATGAGTTTTCTACGGGTATATTAGACAAGCTCACCTTAATCCAGCTAAGGCGTATTGGCAGAAGATACCATGCATCCATCGCTAGGAAATATGGATTTCTAAAAAAGGCCGGAACGAAGTATTTCCAGCGTTACCTAAAGCGTATGAATGCGAATTCTTTCAAGTTGTATATTCCATGCTGGGAAATGGAGAGATTGCTGGATTTTTTGGGGATTTCTAGAGATCCACCTAATTTAAACCCGATACTAGAGGGAGATATGCCGTGAGTGTATTGAAATTCTATTTCTAAAAACTTTTGGCTCATCGGTGTGGGCCAAGCTTACAAATAACTAAATGAAAGGATAACTATGAAAGAAGTAAGAGATACTAAACTAGAAACCACTGCAGCTGCTTTGCCTCAGCCACTAGATGACGATGACCTCGAGCTAGTGATAGTGTACTTGTTGGTTCGCTTAATCTAACGCTCAATGAACAAACCGTTTCTAGGCCCAATATTCCTATTCTTAAAAACTTGTTTAAGTCTTCCAAAAAGCAGAACAAGCATGTTCAGTTGCTGATACTAGTTACTCCTGTAGTTGTATTAGGAGATGCAGTTGCTGAATGAAGAATTGTTTCATTGACTATTAATTAATACTATTTATTAAGGACGTATGAAATTTAAAAAATTACATCCATTACTGCTAATATTATTAGTAGCTTTTACGAGCTATGGCTTTGCTATTGAAGAAAATATGCAAAGAGAAGCTCAAAATTGTCTCGATCATCTCATCATTGCCAAATTGTCTAAAAATGAAATTGAGAAGAAGTTAGACAACCCAGAATATCAATCGAAAATTTTAGATACAATCATTTCTAAGATTCCTCAGGGTATGGATCAGAGGACAGCAATGATACTTGTTTTAGCAAGTATTGAAAAAGAGATATCGGATAATGAAGAATGTGTTCATCAATCGATAGAACAACAAAAGCAATCGATAGAACAACAAAAGCAAGCAATTAGTGCCCTCAGGGAAGAGATAGAAAAAATTCAGGAAAAATATCAGCATTTTAAAATACCATCTATATCAGGAGTGATTAAAGGCTCTATAGAAGGAATCATAAGTGCTATAAGATTTGTGGATAGTATTGTAGATTCCGCAGACGGCTATGTATGCTATAAATTGAGTAAATAT
>Ga0255040_10000492_pt1 | contig 10342 bp, 9 predicted proteins | sample BC1_12_2_MG_FD_181711 | JGI IMG/M metagenome (GOLD analysis project Ga0255040, IMG submission 181711) | Seawater microbial communities from Strait of Georgia, British Columbia, Canada - BC1_12_2 | ecosystem: Environmental > Aquatic > Marine > Strait | place: Canada: British Columbia | collected... | reverse complement strand
GTTATCGCGCCGTGCAGGAAGTAGTGTAAATAGGGGTCGAACCGAGGTTTATGGAGAAATTAGGGGTCGAACCGAGGTTTATTGTTTCCAATAAACCTCGGTTCGACCCCTATTTCGCTATTAAGGGCTAGTCGTTGTCGACGAGTTTCTGAAGGACGGTCGTGTCCTGACCAACGACATCCTTATCGACCGTCTTGAAAGGCTCGAACTTGCACTTTCTTGAAACTTCCTCGCGCAACAACCCCAGGAATCGAGGCGCAGCGATCAACGCATAGTCCCGACAGCCGCCGCTGTGCGTTGCTTTGCCAATACGCTCGGCTACTTGTTTGGCAAAAGCAGTCGCAGCGTGCTTCTTCGGGTCTGCTTTTTCTATCGCCATCGTGTGACGGCCTGCGCCGAAGCTATCGAAGCTGCGGCCGCCACGGTCCGCCAAAAGCTCGCCTTTCTTTTTTCGACCCGCTGCATTCTCGAGCGAAAGAAATTCGTGTAGCGGCGCACGCATTGTGTCTCGTTTGTAGAAAATTGCCTGCGCTTCGTCTGCGGCGACGATCCAGAAGGTCTTTTCGGCATGCTGGGACGTACTTGTCATCGATGCACCTCCGCTTTGGTCTACCCACGTACACTATGAACCCGACCCGGCCGGGGCGCAATCCGTACATCCACACCCCTGCCTAAAGCTCTACCATCAGCTTGCCGGTGTTACCGCCCGTGAACAGCAGGTTAATGCCCTCGATAGCGCTCTCGAGGCCGTCGAGCTTGTGCGCGCGATACTTGAGCTTGCCTGCCTGGTAATAGGCCAGGAGTTTCTTCGACATTGCCGGCACGTTATCCCAGTGATCCGGCATCGCAAAACCCGTAATCGTCAGGCGCCGCCTGATCATGTTGATCCAGTTCGGGCCGGGCGACGGCTTGTCGGTGTTGTAATCCGCAATCATGCCACAGACGATGATTCGGCCGTGCGCATTCATGCGGCCGAAGGTGATGTGCTGCACCGCACCGCCCGTGTTTTCGAAATAGAGGTCGACGCCGTCAGGCGTTGCGTCCTTTAGCTGCTTCGCGAGATCGTCGGACTTGTAGTTGATCGCTTTGTCGAAGCCAAGCTCTTCCTCAAGCCAGCGGCACTTTTCGTCCGTGCCGGCCGTGCCAAGCACCCGCAAGCCTTCTGCTTTCGCGATCTGTCCCACCATCGAGCCGACGGAGCCCGCCGCACCGGAGACCACGAGCGTCTCCCCGGCTTCGGGCTTGCCGATCTCCATCAGTCCCTGGTAAGCCGTCAATCCGGGCAACGACAGGACGCAAAGAACCGCCTCGGCCGGCACGCCCGGCGGCAATTTCTGTAGGCCCTGGCCCGTGCTAACCGCGTATTCGGTCCAACCCATCATGCCCGATACCTTGTCGCCGACCGAAAACTTCGGGTTCCTGGACTCCACCACCTCGGCGACGCCGCTCGATCGCATTACCTCGCCCAGTTCCACAGGCGGGATGTAACTGTTCCTGTCCTCCGTCATCCAGCCCTTCATGGCTGGGTCAAGCGACATGTGCGTTTGCTTCAGCAGCATTTGTCCGTCTTCGAGCTCGGGAGTTTCCAGTGTCACGACCTCAAACAAGTCAGGTGTGATATGAAGTTCGGGTCGTTTGACGAGCTTGATGGCTTTGTATTGCATGATTATCGGATTTCCGGGCTGATTTGGCTGTTTGCGAATAGTACAGCTAATTGTCGCTTGAAACTTATCGGCCCAGCTTTGATCATAAGCTCAAGATAACGCATTGAAGAGCAGAGAATGATAAGACGGTTTGTCGACCAGGTCGTTCAGGCTATTTCGAAACCTCACACCACCGATAGCGGGGGCGAGGATCGTGAGGCCGCCCTGCGTATGGCGACCGCCGTGCTAATGCTCGACGTCGCTCGCGCCGATCATGTGTTTGACGAGAGCGAGTTCGAGCGCGTTCTGGACCTGCTCCAGACACACTTCAGGCTGCCCGCGGAGGATGCCGCTCAGCTGCTTAATGCAGCCACCGAAAAGGCCGAAGAGGCGGTATCCGCGTACGAGTTCACCCAGATGCTGCACGATCATCTGGATGAGAATGAGAAAGCGCGTATCATCGCGTTGCTTTGGCAAATCGCCTACGCCGATGGCCGGCTCGACAAATACGAAGACGCGTTCGTACTGAAGATCAGTGACCTGCTGCACGTCAGCCGCGGCCGCGTGATGCGACTAAAGCACGACGCGGAACGCGGCGCATAGGCGCAGCAAAGCGGACAGCTTTAGCCCTCACTCGTTCGTTACAAACGAATCGGCAGATCCCGAACCCGGGTGCCTGTGGCAGCAAAAACGGCGTTGCCAATTGCCGGCGGCACCGCGACGAGCGGTGGCTCACCGAGGCCGGTCGGAAACTCCGCGCTCTCCATGAAGCGGATGTCGAGGTCAGGCACGTCTGCCATGCGAAGCGGTCGATAGGTATCGAGGTTTCGGTCTTTGACCTGGCCGGACTCAAATGCCGTGCCTTCGTGCAACGCGAGGCTTACACCCCACAATGTCGCGCCCTCAGCCTGCGCCATCGCGCCATCCGGGTGCACGACGGTGCCACAATCGATGGATTGCCAGATCTTCCTGACGGTAACGCCCCTGGTCTCAGCGTCGACAGCGACGTGTGCCACACAAGCCGTCCACGTCGGCATATTGCGCTCCTGGCCGTGACTTACGGCGACGCCCATTGCTTCGCCGGCCGGCAGCTCCTTGCCCCAGCCGGAGCGCTCCGCCACGTCTTTGAGCACGCCGGCGAGCCGCGCGGCGCCGCCGACCGAGTTGGGCGTTGTGCCCGCGTTCTTACCGGCTGCATCGAGCCGCGCCAGCCGAAACTCGACCGGGTCTTCGCCACTCCTCGCCGCCAACTCATCCATGAAGCTCTCGACGCCCCAGCCGATCCAGCCGGGCCCGACGGAACGCAGCCAACCCGGTAGAAAGGTTCTTTGCGCCAGGTCATTGTTGATTGCGCGGACGCGATGGCTCGGCAGCGTGTACCAGTGATCTGCACCGCTGATCGAAAACGTATCGAACTTGCCGTTGCCGTCAACGCCATCCGCGAGGAAGCCCGGCGCCATTGCGAGCGTCGGCCAGCCTGCCGCGGCCGCATGCTCGATACCGGTGAGTGCGCCATCCGCGTCGAACGATGCGTCGAACTTCGCAACTGACGGCGACCGTACGCAGTCGAAGCGGCTGTCTTCGGATCTTTGAAAAATCAGCTTCACGGGACGACCCAGCTCGCGTGCAGCGAGTGCGGCGGGAATCATCTGGTCGCCGAACAGCCTGCGGCCGAAGCCGCCGCCCAGGTAGTACTGGTGAATAACGATGTTGGATTCATCGACCTCGAGCGCTTTGGCGAGAAACGGCAAAATCAGCGATTGCCACTGGTTGCCCGAATGGATATGAAATACACCGTCGACGTACTCCACCAACGCATTTTGCGGCTCCAGTGTGAAGTGCAATGCCGTGCTGGTGCGATAGGTCGCTGTGTGCGTTTTGGCAGCGGTATCGCGAGCGGCCGCAACGTCACCATCATTAACGACCATAACCCCACTGGATGAATCCGCTGTCAGCTTCTCACCCTCAGCCAGTATGTGTGCCTCGGTGACAGAAGCCGTAGGGCCGGGTGACCATTCAATTTCAACTGCCTTTGCCGCCTTCATCGCCGCCGGAAAATTTTCGGCAATAACCAGCGCCCAGCCCTGCACGATCTCGCTCGGGTCATCGAGTTGCAGCGTTCGTATATAACCGGGAATGTCTTTCGCCGCATTGTCATTGATGGCATTGATGGTGCTGCCATAACGTGTCGGCGGAATCAGCGGGTGTGCATAAATCATGTCCGGCAGTTCGGCGTCCAGGCCATAGACCGCAGCACCAACCGATTTATCGGGAATATCCAGCGCCCTTGCTTCTTTACCCACCAGTAGCCGTTCGTTCGCCGGTTTGATCGGCATAGCGCCGAGCTCTTCGTCAGTAAAGCTTCGGCTGATGTCGGCCTTCGCAACGATGTCGGCAAACGACACCTGCTGCTCGCCAGCGATAACGTTGCCGCCCTCCGCCTTGCACTGCGCCGCATCGACGCCGAGCATCTTGGCGCCTTCCTCGATGAGCACGGTGCGTCCGGCGGCGCCGGCTTGCGACAACATGGCAAACGTCGTGAATACGGACCACGAGCCGCCGGTCACCATGTAGCCCCACTTCGGATCGCTGTCGACATGCTTGATCGACACGCGGCTCCAGTCGGCGCCGAGCTCGTCGGCAACGATGCGTGCCAGTGCGGTGCCGACATGCTGGCCCATTTCGGCTTTGGCGATATTGACCAACACGCCGCCGGTGCCATCCACCTCAAACCAGACCGCTGGGGAAAAACGTTTGCTGGCGCCCAATGCCGCCAGATCACCGGCCGCTTCTTCGCGACTGCAGCCCGGCAATACGCTGCCGATGCCCATGACCAGCGTTGTGCCGACCGTGCCGGCAAGGAACGTGCGACGGCTGATTGACGGCGTCTGTTTCGCTAATGCCATGATCAGACCTCCCCGCCGTTTGCGGCGCTCTTGATCGCTTTCTTGATCCGCGAGTACGCCATGCAACGGCACAAGTTACCGTTCATCGCGGCATTGATGTCGTCATCACTCGGCGCCGGTTTGTTCGCGAGCAGATGAGCTGCCTGCATGATCTGACCAGACTGGCAGTAACCGCACTGCGGCACCTGCTCTTCGACCCACGCTGCCTGCAGCGCTTTGCCCGCTTTCGAGTCGAGGCCCTCGATGGTTGTAACCGCTTTCTTCTCGACAGCACTCAGCGGTATCACGCAGGAACGCGCCGCGGTGCCTTCAAGATGTACGGTGCAAGCGCCACATTGCGCAATGCCGCAACCGAACTTGGTGCCTTTTAGTTTTAGTTCGTCTCGAATGACCCACAGCAGCGGCGTGTCCGGTGAGCTGTCGGAAGTTACGGTTTTTCCGTTCAATTCAAACTGAATCAAGATACACCCCCTGATCGGTATATTAATTATCGGTACCCTTTATACATCCAGCGATCCATCGACGCGAGTCGTTCGGGGCCCGGCGCTTACGATACCCCGCTACTTAATCATGTCGTCCTGGCCCGTCATTTCCCAGCGGCCCAGCGAGATCGGAATGCTATCGATGGCGTTTAGCCGATCGAAGAAATCTTTTAGCTGAAAATCCTCGCCACGCTGCTCAACCTGTTTCGCAAAGTCGGCAAGCGTGCGCTCCAACAGGTACTTGCCGGTGATGTAGCTGGTCCCATAACCGGGTTGTCGCAAATACAAGTGTTGCTCAAAGATGAGCAACTCCTTTTCCGTCTTCATCCAACCCCGCGGTGTCCAGTTCATGTGCACCGACCCGGCCTCTTCCATCGTCATTTCGTTCGCATGTGCATATAAAGAACCGAGTCCACGCGCCGCACGCTGCGCCGCCAAAATCCAGACAAGCTCACGTGAGCGAGGGCGATCATCGTACAGTCCCGCATGCATGAACATTTCTTCCACACCGGTCGCCGTGCCCTCGTTGCGACTGTCGAAGATGTTGTACAACAGCGCACCCTGGCGTATCGGGCTCTCGTGCGGGTTGCTGTCCATGCGCGCCAGTTCGAACCAGTGATAAAAATGTGTAAACAGAGGTGCCGGATCGTAGTGCGCCGTGATCGAGAAGAAATTTCGCGTTTCTGCGGGTACGAACGCACCCATGTGTTTGCGTAGCGCCGGCTCCATGTAATCAGTGACCGTGACTATGCTCTTGTCTCTCAGAAAGTTCATGATGCGTTCAATCGCATCGTTCGCCATCGCGTCGTACTCGTCGGGCGTGCTCGCGACAACCATCGGCGGCAGCTCGCGGTTGTTTTGTTCTTCCAGCTTCAGCGAAGACCAGGCGCGGGCGAGTTCGCGCTCAAGCAAACGGACCTCGTCCTCCCATGTCAATGGCACCAGGTGTACGTTCTGCTGGTACCACGTGTAGTTGTCTTTGCCGATGCCCGACGGCCCCGTTTTCGAGTCGGCCTCGGCTTCGAGCCAGGCAATCAACTCATCGGTCGCGACTTTCGACGCCTTGATAGCGTCGGGCAATTCGCCACTTGCCGCGTCGCCAATCATCTCTTCGAGTGCGTCCAGCCCCGAGCGCTGCTGACGAATATCCCGTATGCCGGTTACCCAAAGATCGCGGGCTTTGCCGGTCAGGTTGCTCCGAGCCTGCTTCATTAACGGCGGAATGACCTTCAATTCCGCAATCATGCGCCGTTGTTCCGGCTCGCTCAGCGGGAAGTCGTAGTCCCAGACTTCGATCAGCGCGTGGTGCGTCGGCCCCTCATGGCCCGGCACGTCGCTCCGGTACATCCAGATCGAGTTATAAAACGCAGGGTCACGAAACCACGGCTGCAAGACGCGTTGATTAAAGTCGTAGCCGTTCATTTCGGCGCGCACGAGGTGCCAGTCTACTTGCCGCGGAATCGGCCAGTCGTTGATATCAAAAGACTGCAAGCGTGCACGCAAGGCCAGAAAGTCATCGTTGCGGGCCGCGAACTGCGCAACGGTGTAATCGGGGGCGCCGTCGCGCAGGGGTGGCGACTCGAACTCACGCCAGTCGGCGAACAGCTCGAGCAGGTCATCGTACGTGGGGTTCGATTGCGCTACAGCGTTTGACACGGCCCCCGCCAATACAAGGGCTATACAGACGACCAAGAATACAGGAAGCTTCGAAGATACCATGCGATTCCACCTTTAGTGATGGCCATCGATGTCTGTCTTGAGACCACCGACAATGGCCCGGTGCTCGCAAGTCTAAGCGTTGAGCGCGCCTAAGAGTAGTCGGTCGGAAAAGCAGTCGACCAAGCGGTTGATCGACGGGCGCCGATCAGCATCAGGAAAAGCAATGACAGCCAGCCGAAAGAGCCGCTGCCGCTATCGTCGCCGCCCTGCGAGCTAACTCCTACAGTTACCTGGCCGCTTACGTCGTTATTAGCGCCGTCACGATCGGTTTCGGCGGCGCTTACGCTCATCGCGTAGCTCCGGCTACCCTCGCTGGTGCCCGTTATTCCGATTTGCAGCATGTTGTTCGACTGCGCTGCGAGGCTGCTCGCGTCGCAGGTTGCGACGTTGTTGGCGATGCTGCAGGTACCCGGCGACCAGCTCGCGCTATCGATGCTGATACCGGCGCCCGGAGTCAATGTCACGGTAACATTGGTCGCCGCGATGGAGGAGCTGTTTCGGACGCTTGGACGAATCGTCGTGCCGCCATTGAGTGCAACCTGTGCCGTCGCCGCCGCGACAGAGATCATGTCGACTGCCGGGTCAATGTCAAACTGAACCGTTGCCTGATTGTTGTTGCCGTTCTCGTCGGTGTTCGCCGTAATCGTCGCATCGAAGGTGGCACTGCCAACCGTTGATGTCGTCGCAGTGAGAGTAACGGTGGCTCCGGATCCCGCCGTTATCGTGCCGATCGCGCAGTTGGCAGCGCCAGCGCCGCTGGTGCAGGAACCTGCTGTCGTTGACACCGAATCCAAGGTGATGCCCGCGGGGATCGTCACGTCAACATTGACACCGTTCGCGGTATCCGTGCCCACACTGTTCGCGTCAAAGGTTACCGTCGCGGAGTCGCCCAGGAGAACCACGCCCGGCTGGCCGCCGGCGACCAGCGCAACGTCGGTGCTCGGCAATGGCGTAATACAGGATGCGCGAGCGCGAGTCACGTCGTCTTGCATTTCTGTGATGCTGCAGGACGAAAACTGGTCCTCGCCATTGATTCTCGTCGCCATCAGGAAATCGCCCGTCTCGGACTCACAGGCTGAACCGCTGTTGCCGTCGTGCGGCGCGCCGAAATTATGGCCGAACTCATGCGCTGCGATCAGGCTATCCGTTGTTACGTTGTGGGTAGCCTGCGTCAGACTGGCGCCGAATCGCCGCTGGCAGAGCGCCCCTGTCCAGGCGATGCCCACCGTCGTCGTATCGAGGTCTCGGCCCGTAAACAGGTGCGACAGGCCGTTCGCATTTTGAGCCGGCGTATCTTCACGATAGTCACTGAGCTCGTCGAGCAGCGTTCCCGCATCCAGTTGATCCGTAAAAGGATCGTTGTTCGAAGAGAACGTATCAATGCGGCCTACATTGAACTGTACGCCGAGCTGCATACTAAAAATACCGTCGACATTGTTAATACGCGTGATCATCTCGGCATCGGTGCTCGCACCTTTGTCGCTTGTAAACTCAAAGTCGCCGATAACCGCGATATCAATTTGTGACGTGGCCCCAGGACCCTGCGCCGCGTTCACGCTTATCTCTGACATGATTGCTTTCGAAAATTCGGCGCCATTCTTCGTCGTACCAATTCCCGAACACGAGAGAGTGCCGGGAGCGATCAGCAAATCACTGAGGCGATACATGAATGCGCTTTGCGCATCTGTCGATGGATCGCTGGCGACCTCAATCGCCCATAGCTCAGCGCCATCCCACAGCATCCCGCGCGGCAAGTCATCAGCGATCACCAGGCGGACCCATGAATTCGGAGTACCGGAAATATCACCACGATAGATCTGGTAACGGTCACCTAGCAGCTCGCGTTGTCCAGCGCTGAGCAGGCTGCGATTTTCCTCGAGGTTGATGTCGAAACGTCGGCCGAATGCGTCGAAGCGCAGGGCCCGTGCGAGAGTCGTGCTGAGTTTTTGATCGCCGAAAGACGAGCCGTAACCCAGCTGAAGCTGTAGAAGCGGCTCCTGGTAAGTGATTGTCACCGCGTCTTCCGCGTTCGCGGGCGATACCAGAATGAGGCCGAACAAGACCGCAGCAATGCTTAAAATTTGGGCACGCATTCGACCACCTGAGCAAGAATTCTCCCAAGGATCAGCTTTGCAGAAAATCGCCCGCGGAAACAGGGCACGCGTCGTCGCAATGTCGCGCCATCACACCTAATTGCGAGCGCTGGTTCCCATTTTCAGAAATTTCCGGGCCAGCCGACCAGGTTTCCTAGGAATCTGCGGCAGTAAACGCGAGCGCACATTTCGGCAGTTCACCACCGTCGAGGAACGCTTTATGTTGCTCTGCATCCAGCAAATAGCGTTTTCCTGCATGCTCGACAATGAACCAGTCATCCAGGCGCACGTTGTCCTCGGTAACGAGTTCCAGCTTATCCGCCGCAACGCGATATGAGCCGGCCTTGGGGAACCCTGGAAACGGTTCGACGACATTGCCTGCTTCATCGACGGTGCGTTCGTCGGTGTAGCGTTGCCATGTGAAACGACCGTCCCGAAGTTCGATCTTGTCGCCTTGATACGCGATGCATGCGGGCTCGTACATGCCCTCGTGGTTCGCGCAAGCAGAAATGAAAAGCGCAAGGACAATCGACATTGTGCGAAAAAGAGTCACGATTGAGGTACGCCCGTGGTTGGATGTGGTCGAGCCAGGAGAGTCCAGTCTACCGCGAACATCGGACGGACGGATAGCAACAATGGATCAGAGGTTCCCTATCGAACTGCAGATGCGAGCGACTCCAGTTTCTGTTGGAAGGATTCCATGATGGCTGGCATTTTTTCGTCGGTCAGCTCGAGGCGCTTTGCCTCGTCGGTGTCGTGCCAGTCGTCTCCTTCACCGTTCAGCGACCGCTTCGCCGTCGTTACAATATCGGCAAGATTCGCTGTCATCCGGCGCCGCGTCGTCTCTACCTCATCCGGGTTGAGCGTTTCCTGGATTTCTTCCGAGAAACCCCAATTGGCAACGATACTCTGCCCAACGGGCGCCGCCCATTCGCCGATAAGACTGTTTCGAGATTCAGCATCCTGCAGCAACGCTGGATAGTCGTTGTACTTTGTATAGAGATACAGGACGCCGATACGGTGCAACAGACCGGCGATAAACGCGCTGTCGCCGTCCAGTTTCGAGCACCGCTCGAGGCCGCTTTTCGTGCTGCTTTCGGTGGTGAGAGCGAGGGCGATATTCTGGGCCTCGGCTTTGACTCATCCAGCAATGCTCGTCTGCGTGGCGATTTCACTACGATTGATCGCCGTGACTTCACCAGCAACCTGCAGCGGCGCGGCAATCTCGTGCGCGACTTTCTCGCTGGCAAGAATGACGAAGTTGGATCCGTTAAGGGCCTGTTGGCGGCGTCCCAGCAAGCATTAAACGCGGTCAACCAGTCGCTTGGGCTCTCCGGTACCTTCGTCGATACTTACGCTTAAAGAAAGAAGCGTTATCATGGCTGCGCCGCCGTGAAGAGAAGTGAACCGATAATGCGCTTTGCCAGAAACCGATTGCTGCCGCTTGTTGCTTTTATTTTGTTTGCGGCCTGTTCTTCCGACGAGCCTGAGCAAGCAAC
>Ga0255040_10000491_pt1 | contig 10348 bp, 6 predicted proteins | sample BC1_12_2_MG_FD_181711 | JGI IMG/M metagenome (GOLD analysis project Ga0255040, IMG submission 181711) | Seawater microbial communities from Strait of Georgia, British Columbia, Canada - BC1_12_2 | ecosystem: Environmental > Aquatic > Marine > Strait | place: Canada: British Columbia | collected... | reverse complement strand
CCGGTACTTGACCGAATCGTTAAGGTGTTGATGGCTATTCTCGCCGCGGCGACCTTGTTGGCAACCGCCCTCGTCATTCCGCAGATAGACTGGGCGATGTCGGCTTCGCTGTTGCCGGCAGAAATCGGGCCGGCCGATGTTTTCTTTATTGTCGCGTTGCTCGGCTTCATGCCATCGTCCGTCGATCTCTCTGTGTGGCACTCCCTGTGGTCTGTTGCCAAGGCGCGCGACAGTAACAGAAAGGCGACGTTGCGAGATTCGCTGGACGATTTTCATATCGGCTATTTTGGCACCTTTTTGTTGGCACTCTGTTTCGTATTGCTTGGTACGGGCGTCATGCACAATTCAGGCGTCCAGTTTGAATCGAGTCCCGCCGGTTTTGCCACGCAACTCATCAACCTGTACCAGCGAACGCTCGGCGACTGGAGTGGTCCTTTAATAGGCACTATTGCAGTAGCGGTCATGTTCTCGACGGTACTGGCCGGTCTCGATGGATATCCCCGTGCCGCAGTCAGCATATTTCGCATGTACGCATCACGGGAATCGGCCGATGAGCAGCGTGCGGCAGTCACCGACAAGCGAACGTATGCACTGACCGTAATCGTGCTGGCACTCGGGTCGCTGTTCATATTGTATTTCCTGGTATCGTCACTGCAGGTCGTCGTCGACGTTGCCGCAACAATCATGTTCCTGTTTGCACCCGTCGTTGCCTGGTTGAATCATCGCGTGATGAAAAGCCCCGCAATTGCGGCAGATGTGCGGCCTGCCCGCGGCCTGTTTGCATTAAGTCTTGCGGGCATCGTCTGGCTGGCCGGTTTTTCCGCTTATTTTCTTTATCTGCGATTCCTGGCCTGAGTTACTGTTTGCGGATCTACTCGTTGACCGGAAGCGCCAGTCGGGAGCGATCGATCCTTTGGCCCCCTTTGATGACCTCCAGAATTTCCTTGGCGTTGTTGATGTCCACCGTAGGATCCGCGCCAAGAAGAACCATATCGGCGATCTTGCCTTCTTCGATTGAACCCATGTCCCTTTCTTTTCCGAGGAAGATCGCGCCGTTAAGCGTTGCTATGCGAATAATCTCCGAGGCCGGAATTCCTGCGTCCGCCATCAATTCCAGCTCACGGTGCAATGCTGGTCCTGACGATTGATCCGTCCCTGCAACCAGGACACCGCCAGCATCGTTGATCATCTGCAGATTTTCCTGGGCAATCGTGGTCATAATCTTCATCCACCAGGTCCACTTCCGGTCCTGGTATTCCTGCCGCCGCTCAGTCTTGAGCATTTCGATTTCTTCCGCTGGCACGGTCGCCTGGTACAGCGGCTGGTCGAGGTGTTCGGGATGCTCTGCCAGGCGGCTGTAGTTTTCGCCGATAGTCAGCGTCGTCACCATCGGAATCTTCTTGGCGCCCATCAGTTTTGCAAAATCTACGGTTACCGGTCCCTGGATGATCGGGTGCGCAAGCGTATCTATGCCGGCGTAAATAGCCTGCCGTGCGCGATATTCGTTTGAGGTATGCACCGTTGTGCGAATGCCGCGTTCGTTGTAGTACTGAATGATATTCTGCATCAGGTCGAGTGGCAGAATCGGAATCATCTCCCTTGCGCCCCAGCCACGTTCCTCATAGGTGAGTTTCAAAACGTCGGGTTCGCGTTCTATGTGGGCATCCAGCGCAGCTTTTGCTTCCGGCCAGTCGTCGACCAGCGTGCCCCATTCATTGCCGCCGTGGCTCCCGGGATAGGTAACGATCGCGCCGGTCGCGAAAATCCGCGGGCTGACAAGAGCGCCGCTGCGCTCGTCAGATCTCAGGCCGAGTATGTAGTCCGGCACGTTGCCGGCGTCATAGATCGACGTTACGCCGGAGTAGAGGTAGCTGTGCAGCATGCGCACGCCTGTCGTCCGGTCTGTTGTTACCTCGAACAAGCCCTCCGGCGTCAGCTCGACGCTGCCGCGCAGATGAACATGCATATCCATCAGGCCAGGCATCAGGAATTTTCCGGAGCCGTCAATGCGCTTCGTGCCGCGCGGTGCATCAATAGAACCACGCGCAATCCGGCTGATTCGGTCGCCGTCAACCAGCACGGATGCGCCGGCTACAGATGGCCGTCCCGTGCCATCAATCAGAGTCACATTTTCGATCAAAAGCGTGTCGGCAAGCGTTGCCGGTGCAATACCCAGCGTTGCGGCAAGCAGCATACCTGCCAGGATTCGAACAGGAGTCTGCAGAGTCATAGTGTCATCCCGTTTAGTGCGGTCGTTTGAAGACAACGCCGTCACGCATGATGAATTGCACGTTCAGTACGGCGGTAATGTCGTCGAGCGGATTTGTAGGCATCGCAACGATATCGGCGGCCTTGCCCGGTTCCAGTGAACCTGCCTTGTCAGATATTCCACCAGCCTCCGCGGCGTTGACGGTGCCGGCCATCAGCGACTCCATCTCGGTCATGCCAACACCGACGTATTCGACAAACTCGTTGGCATTCTCGCCGTGTGGCGACACGCCAGAGTCGGTACCGAGGGCAATCTTGACGCCCATGCTGTGCGCCAGTGCGGTCATTTCCTTCGGTTGCTTGCCGAGCCGCAGCAGCTTCTCCATCACCGGCGGCGGCATGTTTTTGAAGGGTCCCTCTCTCATTTTTTCGGGCGTATCACCAACCGCCGTAATCGGATACACAGTCGGAATCATCCAGGCGTCCTGATCCTTGAACAGCCTCATCGTGTCCCTGTCTGCCCACATTGCATGTTCGATCGAATCGAAACCCGCACGCAGTGCTGCTTCGATACCTGCAGCCTCGTGCGCGTGAGCCGTGACTTTTCTACCAAGCGAATGCGCGGTATCGGCAATGGCCTCCAATTCCTCGTCGGTAAATTGTTGTCCGGTGCCGGTTGCGGTTTCGCTTAACACGCCGCCGGTCGCCGTGACCTTGATGACATCTGCACCTCGTTTCACCTGCCGCCGTACGGCGGCCCGGCAACCATCGGCGCCATCACACACTCCGGACGATGGCAGCACATCCAGAACTTCCTGTCGGAACCCGTGAATGTCTGCATGTCCGCCGGTCGGCGTAATCGAGTAGCCCGCAACCAGAATTTTCGGTCCGGCGACTTTGCCAGCCCTGATCGCATCGCGCAGCGCAAACATCGCAGTACCACGAGACCCCAGGTTCCTGACGGTCGTAAACCCACCCATCAACGTCCGTTTCGCATACATCTGCGCGGTCAGCACCGCATCGGCATCGGTATTCTCGACAAAATCGACTTTGCTGCCGCTCCCTGCCTGACCGGTGAGGTGAACGTGCAGATCGATGAAGCCCGGCATGACGAACTGATCGGACAGGTCGATGATTCGGACCTCACCGTCGGATTGAATATTCGCCGTAGCAAAGCCGTCCCGAATTTCTACAATCCGGCCATCCCGGATCACGAGGCTTTGCTCCGAGGCAGGGGACTCACCGGGAACCGCCAGCAGGGTACCGGCATGAATGATCGTCGTACCGGCCGGTGTCGCGTACTCGGGTGGTGCGTAGTAATTTGCGGCGCTGGCCGCGAGGCTAAGCAGGCAAGTGGCTAAAGTGGAGACGAAAATGAGTATTCGGGTCTGACCGTGACGTTCGGACTGACGCATGATTTTTCCCCTGTGTGCGGATTCATCGGCCCTGTTATTTTTTGAATATGCGATACCAGCACATCAGCCATCGTTTTGCCGGGCAGGCCTGCAGACATCGCGAGTCGAATGATCGAGGTCAGTCACCGGGTAACCGGTGACTGACCTCTGTGAACATGCTGCCCGGCAAATAACGCCGGGCGATTTTGCCGCTAGTTCCGTCCGAAGCCCTTGGTAACGCGGACACCGATAGTACGTGGGCGATTGGTTACTTTCGTGGTCGGCTGTGCGCCGGCACCGCCCCCGATACTCACGTCACCGTCCTCATCGAACAGGTTCTCAATAAACAATCCCAAATCGAGGTCCAACTCGTCATTTCGAAAGTTGGCGCGCGCGTTAAAGATCGAGTAGGAACCCTGGTAACGGTTTTCCTCGGAAGTGGGGCGAAATTGGGTGAACGAGTCGTCGGTATAGCTGCCCTCAACGCGAATCGCGCCATCCCAATCCTGTATCGGCAGTTGGTAGGAGTATTGAGCCGTAAACCCTGCGGTTATTTCCGGAACGCGCGGAATTTCATCGCCCGCCAATCCAGCCGCTATGACTTCGGTCGACTTTTGGTCCTCGGTCAACTCCTTCTTGGCAAGGTAAGTGACTTGCGCGGTGACATAGAAGTTGTCACCAAGCGCCGTAGCGAGCTCCACCTCAGTACCCTGAACTTCGGCTTTGCCGGCATTGCCGATGAAACCGAAAGCGCCGGTGAGGTCCCGGCCCGCGACCTGAAGGTTATCCCACTCCATGAAGAATACCGATGCGTTCAAAACGGTCCGACTGTCTCCCAACTGCGTTTTGACGCCGAACTCGTAGTTGACTAACTCGTCGGCCTGGAAACTTTCGGGAATGACAATATTGCCAATGCCGCGATTATTGGTGCCGCCCAGGCGGTAACCAATCGCCGCTGAACCAAATAGCGTGACATCGTCGCTGGCATGCCAGGCGAGGGCGACTTTCCACGGCACCTCACTATCACTCAAATTATTAAAGCTGGGCGGTGTCGCGCCCGTCGGCGTGGTCGGATCCGGCGGGTTGCTGCCAAAGGCGGCGAACTGGAAGTTTGTGAATCCTTCCTCTGTCTGGTCGACGTCAAACCATCGGACGCCAACATTCAGGTTCAAGGAATCACTAATCGCCCAGTCGATCTCGCCGAAGATCGCTAGCTCCTCGATGTCCTTGTTGTCCGTTCGCGCGAATACGCAGGGATGACAGTCCGGAATGCCCGAGCCGATTATATTGGGGGGCGGCAAAGTGGGTGGTAGGGGCGGGCTGAACGTCACACCCTTCTCGTTGACCACCGGCACAAAGCTATGGAAGTCACTCTCGCGCTTGCGGTAAAAGCCACCGGCCACCCATTTGATCGGCGAGTCCGAATCTTTCGAGTTAAAGCGGAATTCGAAGGCATTCTGTTCCACAGACTGCCGCTGGTCGGTCAGCGCGTAAACCAAATCTGCCCGAACACAGGCAGGCACGGTCTGGCCAGCCGTCTCACAGGCTGGCAGTCCCGCCAATAAGCCGGGCGACAGCAAGGCGATAACCTGCCAGGTGGAATCGAACTTGAATTGGTAGTCGCGCTCATAATTTGACACCGTCGCCGTCAGATCGGCGAAAGGCAGTTCGAATTCGCCCGTCAAGCTGTATATGGTTTGCTCATCGGGCTTGGGCGTCAGAGCATAGTCGCCGTTCCTGAACTTGCCTTCTTCGAAAAAGGTGAAGCCCAGTACGTTTGCGCCTGTAGGACTTGAATCTGAGTTACCTGCGTACACAGGATCCGTCGGGTTCAGGTTATAGGCATCGAAGGGGTGATAACGTGAATCGCCGCCGGTCTGGCGGTCCTGCCACCAGAATTGCCCCTTCAGCCTGACTTTGTCGCTGACTTCCCACAGGAGGTTGGTACGAAGTCCCGTGGTCTGTGCCCAGTTGTAGTCCTGTTGATCCAGGCAGGAAAGTTGAGTGCCTGGTTCCCGCGGATCTTCTGCCGGATCGGTGGCGCGGCATCTATTATTATCAATGTAGCCGGCGTCTTCACCATCATAGACGAGCACACGGGCAGCAAAGTTATCGCTTAGGGGTAGATTAACAACGGCCTGATAGTTCCAGTTGTTGTCGGCGGAGGGAGTCGTCCGGGACAACTCGCCGCTGACATAGGACTCGAACTCGCCGAGAACAGGCTGTACCGTGATGAAGCGCACTGTACCACCCTGGGAATTGGCGCCAAAAACAGTACCCTGCGGGCCGCGTAAGACCTCGACCCGCTCCATGTCATAGAGCTTCAGGTCGGTGGTCTGGGACCCACTGTCAGAGGTGGAATCCTGTACGCCCGGCAACGGCACTTCGTCGTAATAGACTGCGACCTGTTGCTGGCCGGCCGATTGAATGCCGCGAACAACATATTTTCGTTCGCCGGGGCTGGTATCGAGAAAGGTCAGTCCCGGGACCTGGCGGGCAAAGTCCTCAAAATCGGTAACCATCATATCCTCGAGCGCCGTTCGGTCCAGTGCAGTGATCGCTGCGGGAATTTCTCGCAGGTTTTCCGCCCCGAGTTTGCGTGACGTTACGATAATTTCTTCGATTTCGTCTGAGCCGGCCTGCGCAAGCGCCGGACCGCTGGTCGCAAATAACACAAACGCAATCAACGCATTCATGGCGAAAGCAAATCTGTAATGCTTCATGATTTCCCCCTACTCGATTAAATGTCTGCCTGTTGCTTAGGCGCAACAGACTTGTGTAACTCAATTTAGAATATGCTGAATCATATATTTATTCAACCAATAACAAAGACCGCATCACCGCTTGATTAGTTCAGTTTCAAGTGAATTTATTACAACTGAAAGCTCGCGTGCAAAAGGCGTAGCCTAGTGATCAAACGGCGTTGCCTTTTCGACAAAAGGTGGCCTCCAACCCGGAAACCGGATACTGAAAATATCGTCACGCCCGTAATGCTCTTCCAGCAATCGTCCTTTTGCGGTACCGCCATTCCACAAGTCATATTTGGGATCGGCATGCTGGCCAAAATATTCAGTCAGGCGCTTATCAAGTGCCGCAACAATATCTACATGATCGGCCGAATCAACAAGGTTCCTGTGCTCGCCGGGGTCTGCTCGCAGGTCATATAGTTCTCGTGGATCCGCGGGAGGGAAGCGCTTGACGAATTTCCATTTTGGCGTCTCGATGACGCGGACAGTGACGAATTCGAAATAAACGGTGTCGTCCCATTCAATGTCTTCGCCTTCCAGCATTGGCGCAAAACTCTCGCCCGGACTATCCGCGATTTCTGTGTCGCCAAGGCCAATGTAGTCAAGAAGTGTTGGCAGGAAATCGACCTGGTTGATCATTCGCTCATTTTTTACGCCGCCGGGGATTCGGTCAGGATGTCTGAATATCAGGGGGATCTGCATATTGATGTTGTAAGCGGCGAAAGGAAATGACCACGAGGTATTGCCCCACAGTCCGTGATGGCCGTAGGACGCGCCCTGGTCGGAGGTATAAATGACCAGTGTGTTGTCGTCCAGTCCGCGGGCCTGCAAAGCGTCCAGTACTTCGCCAACCCCGTCGTCGACCATTGCGGTTTCAGAGGCGGTGTTGACCATCGCCGTTTTGTTGTTGAGTGCGCCAATCGCGGTCCAGGCCGTGGTTCCCTCGCGAACCATCAAACCACTGGGTCCGCGTCCGGTTGCCCAGTTCTCCAGGTACGGATGGACCGGCTCTTGCGGAAATGCTGGCGTGTGCTCAATGTAGTAGTCCGCATGCCGGTTCTTCGGTTCCATGGTCACCGTTGGCGGCAGCATGTATGGACCGTTGTATGTCAGGAGCAGGAAGAATGGCTGTTCGTCCGATTGCTGCTCAATGAAATCGACTGCCCGCCGTGTCCAGAAATCAGTCAGGTGTCCAGGATTGCGGTAGGTGCTGCCGTTATCGATAACGACTTCGTCATAAAAAGTTGTCGTATGTCCGCCCGGGAATGTCACCCAGAAATCGAATCCGAGTTGCGGTTTCTCATCCGCCCCAAGGTGATATTTGCCGACCAGCGCCGTGTTGTAGCCCGCTTTCTCGAGTGTTTGCGGAAGATTGCGGAATTCCTCGATCGCCGACCAATCCTCGACATCCACATTGGTGGGCAACGCAACGTGCACACCTGTTTGTGACGGCAACAGGCCGGTCATTAATGTCGCCCTGGTGGGTGAGCAAACCCCGTTTACCGAAAAGGCGCGATCAAACTGGATGCCTTCGGCGGCCAGTCGATCGATGTTCGGTGTGAGTATCGCGTCGTTGCCATAGGTCCCGAGCAGGCTCTGGCTTTGATTGTCAGAGACGATCAATACGATGTTAGGGGGTGCATCGGCAATGGCGATGTTGGCTAGAGCCAGCAGTGCAAGCAAAGCGATACGCGAACTCATTCGTCTGCTTCGATATTGTCCTGAATACGGCGCAGATATCCGGTCAGCGTATCGATCTCTTTTTTCGAAAACCCGCTTAATGCCCGCTGCTGGTGCTTTTGCGCCGTTGGATAAATTTCCTTGAATGCTTTTTCACCGGCGGCGGTGAGGCTGACATAAACCACCCGGGAATCCTCGGAAGACACTTTACGCTTCGCCAGGCCCTCGCGCTCCAGTTGTGACACGATTCGACTGATCGATGGCTGCTCCATCACGGTCAGTTCGACAATTTGACCCAGGTTTAACTTGCCATAAGCTCGCAGTACCGCAAGGACACGCCAGCGCGCGAGATTTACGCCGGACTTTCGGAGTCGCGTGCGAATTCTCTGATTGAGCTGGTTTGATATCCGATAAAGAAGATACGGCACAAATGTCCGTAGCCATTTGTCACCGTGTCCCGCTATCGGCATATTGCGCTCCCCAGAATGTCGTTGTGCTTTGAGAATATATCTGATTTCATGTATTTTCTCCACGCAGTCATTTTGACCGACAAAGTTGTTGCATCCAGTGAATTCCCGACCCGACATCAGTCCAGGCACCGCAGAACCCGATTGGGCGAAAATTCGTTCTGAATTTCCGGTGCTTGAAAGGAAAACCTATCTAAACAGTTGCGCCTACGGCGCGTTAGCGACAGACGTTACTGATGCACTTCACTGTTACATTCAGGATCGCAACGAGAAAGGCACCGACTGGAACTACTGGGTCGAACGCAATGACAGCGTGCGCAATTCCGTTGCGAATTTCCTTGGCGCAGCTGCGGATGAAATAGCGATTACTGCATCTGCTTCCGCGGGCATTAATTCCATCGCCAGCGCACTGAAATTCGACCAGTCGCGTTACAAGGTTGTCATCAGTGATTTCGAATTTCCTACCAGTGCGCAAATCTGGCACGCACAGGAACTTCGTGGCGCAAAAGTTGTGCATGTTCCGGAGAAAGACGGTTACATACCGGTGGAGCATTTCGAAGCCGCCATTGATGACGAGACTTTGATCGTTGCAGTCACGCAGGTTTGTTTCAGGAACGGCGCCAAACTGGATATTCCGGCCATTGCGGAGATCGCCAGACAGAAGGGCGCGCTGTTCCTTATGGACGGCTACCAGGGTTTCGGCACGATGGATTTCGACGTACACCAGGCCGGCGTGGATTTCGCCGTCGGTGGCATGCTGAAATACCTTCTTGGCACGGCCGGCATCGGTTTTCTCTATGTGCGCGAGCCTTTAATCAAAAAACTCGTGCCGACGGCGACAGGCTGGTTCGCGCAGGCAGATATCTTCGCCATGGATACATCAGGCTATAACCCGTCGCCGACCGCGAGGCGCTTTGAAATGGGGACACCACCCGTACCGAATTGCTACGCAGCAGAAGCCGGGCTGCAAATCCTTGAGGATGTTGGGTTACCTGCGATCGAATACCGGATCGGAGAATTGACGGCAGCAATAAAAGCCGAGGCTAGTAAAGCAGGTTACTCGCTGGCGGTTCCCGATGATCCCGCGCGACACGGTGCACTAATTACGCTGCGCACCCACGATGAGTATGCATTAGTTGAAACCCTCGAGAACCAGGGCATCGTTACCTCGAGCAGATTCGGCAACTTGAGAATCTCGCCGCACTTCTATAACAATCAAGACGACATAGATTCCCTGTTTCGCGCATTGCGTGAGCAAAAGCATCTGTTGGTCTGACAACCGACGTCTTGCAGGACAACGCCATGCCGTCCCCGACAATCGCACGTCGCAAACCTTATCTTGTTGAAGTCAAGGAAGGGAAATCCTACTTCTGGTGTGCCTGTGGTCTGAGCAAGAAGCAGCCGTTCTGTGATGGTTCGCACAAGACCACCGAATTCAAACCGCTCAAATGGGTTGCGGACGAAACCGGAGAGAAACTTTTTTGTGGTTGCAAGCACACTAAAGATCAGCCAGTTTGCGACGGTTCGCACAACCAGCTTTCTGATGTCTATGAAGAGGCGAAAGAAGGTGACGGCGTCAACGCGCAGCTGGTTGACTATCATTCGGAGGAAGGCGGGGCACTCAAAGCCGCTCTGGATAACGGTTGCTACGTCATCCGGGTGCCGGATGGGTCCATGCAGCAACAGGGAACACTGCGCTTCTATTCGGTCGTCGGCTCCGCTGGTGGCACCACGCATTTGTCCCAATATGTAGCGACAGTTGGAACAGGGGAGTCACCCGTTTTGCGGTATCCGGGAAGCGACGTGGTGCTTTTTGTTGGGTCAGGGAATGGCACTGTCAATATAGGTGGCC
>Ga0255040_10000488_pt1 | contig 10354 bp, 9 predicted proteins | sample BC1_12_2_MG_FD_181711 | JGI IMG/M metagenome (GOLD analysis project Ga0255040, IMG submission 181711) | Seawater microbial communities from Strait of Georgia, British Columbia, Canada - BC1_12_2 | ecosystem: Environmental > Aquatic > Marine > Strait | place: Canada: British Columbia | collected... | reverse complement strand
TGCCTCGGCGACGACGCAGTTATCGTTATCGGCATAGCTGACCGCTACATCTACAATTTGAAGATCCTGTCCGGCTGATGCGGCGACAACAAAGGGAGGAACGCCCTGGCTCACTGAAATGTGTACATCGCCTGAAGCCATTGCAGCTGACATCGCGGTTCCGGTGTCGAAAGCAACCCATTTGATCTTGGTGCCCAGTTCCTTCTCGTAAGTACCCATCACCTTTCCGTATTGAAAAGGCATAGGCCATTCAAGAAAGTAGGCGACAGTAAGCTCGTCCATCGCTCGTGCCGGTTGGGTGGAGAGCAAAATAGATGCGCCCACAATTAATGCTGTTAAAAGTTTTTTCATGATCGAACTCCTCAGTTTTAGTATTTCGTTATTAGTGCTAATTTTGTAATAGCTGGGTCAAAGCCTATAGACACTGTCACCTTCACACAAGGCATTTGAAAGGCTCCGTGGAAGGTGAATCGGTTTCAAAATTAATATGCTCACCGTGTTCAGGGTATAGTTATTATTTAGAAGTTCTATATTGCAGAACATCGGTGTTACATTACAAGACTATACGGGATTGCAACAAGCTGTCAATGTGTAACGCGGCGCTGTTTACGCTTTCAGGGGAGGTCACCGTATTGTCGTTCGGCTGCTTCTGATCCGCTAAACGGGAGAGCTGGATTTTGTTATCAATTTGAATCTATGCGTCCAGGAGCATTGCAGTATGGCTCGATCCAGTGAGAGTTCTATTGTCGCCAAGTGTGCCACCGTCATCGACGTATTATCGACTTCCAGGCGTCCGCTCGGTTTCAAGGAAATTACCGACAGCTCCGGTCTGGTCAAAAGTTCGGCTCATCGAATTCTGTCGGTATTACTGAGCGAAGATCTGGTTGAGTATGACCCGCTTAAAAGGGTCTATCGCGTTGGTCCACGGTTAAACGCCTGGGGAAGGTCGATCTGGCGCCGAATGGATATGCAGACGGATCCGTCCGCCGAGCTCGAGGCACTGTGTGAGCGATCAAACATGAATGCCGCAATATCGATTCTGGATAGCGATTCGGTGCTCTACATACGAACTTTGAATTCAGTTCCCTTTCGTATTGCCTCACATCCCGGTGATCATGCCCTGTTACATTGCACCGCCGCGGGCAAGGTGTTTCTGAGCGCAATGTCGTCTCATCGATGTGAGCAAATCATGAATAAAATGCGTTTTGAGCGCATGACCGAATACACCATACAGGATCCTGTAGGCCTAAAACCCGAACTTGAGCTTACCCGCAGTCGAGGTTATGGCCTGGTGGTTCAAGAAGAGCATTTTCAGGTGATCGGTATGGCGGCACCGATTCGCGATATTCAGGGTGATGTCACAGCCTGTCTTTCGTTGTGGTCGCTGGTCGATCGAACCAATGTCGAGGAGGTCGAGCGATTTGCACCGGAACTGATTGCTACGACTGAACGGATATCAAGACAGGGTGGTTACGAACCAGTATGAGTTTCTATTCAACATTGAGATTAAAATAGGAAGCACGAAATGAGCACGCAGTTTCCAGATTCGCTCTGGGTCAATACGGCAACACCGCTCGCACCGAATCCGGCGCTCGAAGGTGATAGCTCCTGTGATGTTGTCGTTATCGGTGCGGGATTCACAGGGCTGCGCGCGGCCTTGCAACTCGGTGAAGCAGGGTCGCGTGTAATTGTGCTTGATGCCGGAGATGTCGGTTGGGGAGCTTCCGGTCGCAATGGCGGGCAGGTCAACCCGATGTTACCTTTTAATACGCCCGACAAGTTGATGCAGCTGGTAGGTCCGAAATATTTCGATCGTCTGACTGAAACATCACTTGATTCTGCGGATGCTTTATTCGCGTTGATCAATCAATATGGGATCGACTGCCAGGCCCGTCAAAAGGGATGGCTGCGCGTTGACCACTGTGAACAGGCACGAAAAGTATCGGCGAGCAATACTGAAATCTGGAATCGTTACGGTGCGGATATGCAGGTGGTCGAAGGCGATGAAGTTGCGCGCCTGAGCGGCAGCAGTCATTATCGATCCGGTGTTGTCGCACCCAGGGGGGGAGCTGTGCAGCCGTTGTCGCTGGCGCGGGGACTCGCACGTGCTGCAATGGAAGCTGGTGTCACCATTCATGGTCAGACAGCGGTAACCGGGTTGAGTGAGAAGGGCAAGGGCTGGACAGTCAAGACTGCTTCCGGCAAGGTTTCTGCCGAATGGGTAATATTTGCGGCTAATGGCTATACCGACGGACTGTGTGATGGTCTGGCCCAGAGTATCATTCCCCTTGTCTCGATACAGATCGCAAGCGATCCACTGTCACCCCGACAGATCGAATCGATTTTGCCTGAAGGCCATACGATATCCGACACCCGGCGTGTCATTATGTACTCGCGTCGCGAGCCCGACGACCGTCTCGTGTTCGGCAGCGTGGGTAAACTTGGTGCCAACGAGCAGTTTGCGGGATTCGAATGGTTGTTGCGCGATGCCCGGCGTGTTTTTCCGCAACTAGGTGAGATCAACCGGGGTGAAGTCAACTGGCGGTTTCGCTGGGGTGGGAAAATTGCCATAACCGAGGATCGATTGCCACATTTTCACGAGCCCAGGAAAGGCTTGATCGCCGGGTTGGGTTATAACGGGCGTGGTGTCGCCATGTCACATGTGATGGGTTTGACTCTGGCGCAACGAGTGCTGGGTGCAGTGCCTGAAAGCCTGCCGTTTCCGAGCACTGCGATCAAGTCGATACCGTTTCGTGCCATTCAGATGATGGGTAAGGGATCGGTTGTTCAGCTGATGCGAATGCTGGATTACCTCGAGTCACGCTAGTATTGATTGCTGATTAAAATGGAGTAAGCAATTGCTGCTTCTCCCGGCCAACGTTTGATTGAGTGGTCGATTGAATTCGATATACTTCTGCGAGTTAGAGCAAACAGGGCCATTCAGCCCGTCCATCCAACGAGACATATCATGAGTGAAACTATTCCCGAACACATGGTGGCGATTTATCTGACGGGCCATGGTGGTCTCGAGAGGTTGGAATATCGCGACGATATTCAGGTGCCCGTTCCTGACACTAACGAAGTGCTGATCAAGGTTGGTGCTGCTGGAATCAACAATACCGATATCAATACTCGAATCGGCTGGTACTCGAAGAAGGTCGATAGCGACACCAATAGTGGTGGTGCCTCCGGTTTCGACGAAGTCGACTCCGAGGATGCCAGTTGGTCAGGCGTACCGCTGCAGTTTCCGCGCATCCAGGGAGCGGATTGCTGTGGCGTCATCGTTGCGGTCGGCAGCGAAGTGGACAGTGCTCGCATCGGTGAGCGTGTGATCGTGCGTAACATGTTGCGCAGTTACGTCGACTATCGGCCTTTCGAGTGCTGGACCTTCGGTTCGGAATGCGACGGCGGTTTCGCGCAGTTCGCCAAAGCGCCTGCACTCGAAACTCACCGGGTCGATTGCGACTGGTCGGATGCCGAGCTCGCCTCGATACCCTGCGCCTATTCCACTGCCGAGGGCATGCTGCATCGGGCCGCGGTCGGTGCCGAGCGAGTGCTGGTAACGGGTGCCTCCGGTGGCGTGGGTTCGGCTGCCGTGCAGCTGGCGAAGCGCCGCGGTGCACATGTAACCGCTCTGGCGAGCACGGCCAAGCTGGAGGAAGTAAGGGCGCTGGGGGCAGATGTGGTTGTTGATCGCAACGCTGACCTGGTTGCCAGTATCGGTGCAAATAGTATGGATGTGGTGGTCGATCTGGTCGCAGGTGACGGTTGGCCGGCGTTGCTTGAGGTGCTAAAACGCGGAGGGCGCTACGTCACAGCGGGCGCCATCGCGGGTCCGTTGGTTGAGCTCGATGTGCGTACGCTTTATCTCAAGGACCTGACCCTGATTGGATGTACCTTTCAAGATGACGTGGTATTTGAGAATCTGGTCGGTTACATCGAACGTGGCGAGATTCGACCGCTGGTGGCAAACACCTTTGCGCTTCAGGATATCGCGCTTGCGCAACAGACTTTTCTCGACAAGCAGTTCATCGGCAAGCTGGTTTTGATCCCGCCCGTGTGACGCAGTTTGCCGAGGCATAATGGTTGCTGATTTACTCATGACGACAATTTTTTTGATCGCCATGGGAGCAGAGAATGAAGAAATTCGCGCAGTGTGTATCTTTACTGTGAGTGAATCGAGTCCTTCGCTGCGGAATGGTCTAGTCGAGTGCCTTGCTTGAAATTCCACCACCCGACAGGCTTTGCTGCCTGCCGGGTGACGAGCGTTACGGTTCAGGTGATTGATGCGGTCTGCCGTGCTGCGGGAATCCCGATGGATGCAGCTTCGCTTTGCGCTGCGTCGCGGTCGATACCAATGTCTAAAAGCATTTCAGCGGACATAGATGCCAGCTCCATACGCTCACGCCGAATGCTGGATCTGAGGCGTTGATTTTGCAACCACTGAGCAACCATGCGCGTCAGGAAACCGGTGAATCCTACAGGGATTTCGGTGAGGGTTTGCGGGCAATTCTGGCTGTAGTATGTCATGATAGCTCCTATCAAAATTCGTGAAGTCATCAACCAATTGATTAACGAATATTGACTATAGTAGAACCTACTGGTATAAGTGAAACGAATAATATTGATCATGAGTTCCACAAAAATTGATGACTACCAATCGCCTTAGAAATCTCGACCTGGGTACCCTGCGCAGTTTCGTTACGATCGCCGATTCTGGCAGCATGACTCGTGCTGCCGGACGTCTGTTCATGACTCAATCTGCTATCAGCATGCAAATCAAGCGATTAGAATCCAGTCTCGGGCTGAGCGTTTTCGACCGCTCTTCGCAAGGTATGAAGCCGACTACCGAGGGTGAGCAGTTATTGCAATATGCCAATCAGATGCTGGCGTTGAACGATGAGGCGATGGGCCGTTTAACTTCACCTGATTATGAGGGTGTGATCAGACTCGGCGCACCGGGTGATGTCATCTATCCTCATATTCCCGGAACGATACGGGAGTTCGGTCGCGATTTTCCACGCGTTCAGATAAAGTTTTCTGCGGCGGGTACGCTCGCCCTCAAACAGCAATTCGATCTGGGTCAGCATGATGTCATTCTGACAACAGAACGCGAGCCCGGACCTGGTGGAAGGGTTATCAGCACGGAGCCCTTAACGTGGACTGGGGCGCAGGATGGGGTTGCCTGGAAAAAACGTCCATTGCCGATGTGCTTTTCCAGGAATTGTGCGTTTCGCCCAACAGTGACTGCCGCACTCGATGCTGCGGGTATTGGCTGGATTGACGTTGTCTCGTCGGATGACGATGTTGCCAGCGATGCTATGGCTGCGGCCGATCTTGGCATCAGGGCTGAGATGGATTGCGTAATAAATGTCGAGCGCCAGGCGATCGTGCATGCGGGGCAGTTACCAGAGTTACCCTCATTTTCTATCGTCCTTTACACCGACGAGAAGCCGAATAATCACCTCAACGATACCCTGGCCGACTACCTTGCAAGAGCCTACAGCTAGCGCTTGCTGTGGTTGTGGCAGATTTTTTACATCCGGGTAACGTGCTTTACAGCGATATTGTTCACGATCGCTGATGATAGCGGTCTGGATCTTCTCATCAATGCGGGGACAAAGAAAAGGCGCTGCCCGGGGACAGCGCCTCTGGTTGCCTTGTCTAACAGTACGCCTTAGCTATAGCGGTAAGGTACGCCTGCTTTCTCCATAACCGCGGCATACTTCTTGTACGCATCTACTACCTTGCGCGTGCGCGGGCTGATCGAGGCCAGCTCTTCCCAGAATTCGGCAGAGTCGGCGACGACCTGGTCCCATTCGTTGGCGGGAATAGTGGTCAGCTCCATTTTATTACCGTTGACCCGAAGATCGGCTTCACCACCCCAGTACCAGACCTGGCGATAATAGTGTGAATCATTGCACGACATACGGAACAGCTCCTGCAATTGCGGTGATAGTTTGGCCCAACTCTTGGAGTTGGCGAAGTAAGAGCCACACCAGGCGCCGGTGACGTTATTGAGCAGCGCGTAGTTACAGACGTCGGCCCAGCCGACTTCGTAGGCTTCGGTAAAGCCACACCAGGCAACACCATCAAGCTCCCCGGTCTGCAGTGCGACTTCGATATCATCCCAGGGCAGGGTGACGGGAATCAAACCGTAGCGCGATAAAAACTTACCTGCAGTGGGTACGCCGAACACGCGCTTGCCCTTCATGTCGGCCAGTGAATTGATCGGATCCTTGGTGAAGATGTGACAGGGGTCCCAGGCACCAGCGCTGATCCATTCGACGTTTTTGACCTCGCCATAGGCTTCGGCCCAGATCTCATTCAGTCCGTAGTATTTGAACAGAACAGGCATATCGAGGCTGTAGCGGGTGGAAAACGGAAAGTAGCCACCGAACACGCTGATGTCGACCGGTGAAGCCATGGTGGCGTCATCGCTTTGCACTGCATCGATGGTGCCGTTTTGCATGGCCCGGAACAGTTCATCGGTCGGTACCAGTTGGTCGGCGTAGTAGAGTTCGATTTCCATCTGGCCATGCGCTGCCTTGTTGAAGGATTCGATCTGTGGCTTGATAACGTGAGCACCAAGTGGTGCGCCGGAATAAGTCTGCAGGCGCCACTTGATCGGGTTAGTGGCGGAGTAGGCGTAAGGCGCGGTGCCTGCCGCGAGAATGCCGGCGGTTCCGGCGCCAACTTTTTTGACAAAGCTTCGTCTGCTAGCGTTCTCGGTTGTCGCCTTTGCTGTGATTATCTTCTTGTCATCTTTCATACTTCATCTCCTCGGGTTTAGGATGCGGTGATATTTTCGCGAGATGCGCGCTGGCTGCTGCCGTTACTTCCCATAAACATAATGCGGTAACCAGAGGGCGATCTGTGGAAAAACCATGACCAGGACCAGTGCGAGCGTCATGACCATGACAAAAGGAATTATCGATCGATAAATATCCATCAGTGAGATTTCGGGTGGCGCCATCGCGCGCATCAGGAACAGGTTGTAGCCGAATGGTGGTGTCATGTAAGCGATCTGACAGGTAATGGTATACAGCACACCGTACCAGATCGGGTCAAACCCCAGTATTTTGACCAACGGCACGTAAAGTGGAGCGACGATGACCAGCATCGCGGTATCGTCGAGAAACATGCCCATCACCAGGTAGGAAAGTTGCATCATGATGAGCACTTCCCAGGGCGTCAGATTCCAGTTGGTGATAAACAGTGATTCGATGGCGCGCGCAGCACCGATACCATCAAATACCGCACCGAAAGCGAGTGCGGCAAGAATCACCCACATGAACATACAGGAAATCCCCAGCGTCTTGCGGATGGTTTCTTCCATCACCTTGCGGTTCAGACGTTTGCGAACAAGCGCGGCAAGCGTAGCCAAGGTGGCGCCGACCGCGGAGCTTTCCACCAGACTGGTTTTGCCCATGATGAACAGCCCGGTCATGAAAAAGAAAATCAGAAATGGAGTGATGCCGGCTTGTAAAAATTTAAGTTTCTCCTTCATCGGGATATCGCGTTCCTCTTTGGCGATAGTCGGCCCGAGATGCGGTTGAAAATGGCAGCGCACGACAATATAGATAATGAACAGAGCCGCCATCATCAGGCCAGGGAGGGCACCAGCCAGCCACAACTGACCGACGGGTTGTCTCGCGATCATGCCGTAGAGAACGAGTACCACGCTCGGCGGTACCAGGATGCCGAGTGAACTACCGGCCTGTACCACCCCGGTGATCATGATCTTGTCATAACCTCGCTTCAGCATTTCCGGTAGCGCAATGGTGGCGCCAATTGCCATCCCCGCCACGCTCAGACCATTCATTGCCGATATCACGACCATCAGCAAGATGGTGCCGACCGCCAGGCCACCTTTGAGACCGCCGAACCAGACGTGGAACATCGCGTAGAGATCATCGGCGATACCTGATTCGGAGAGGATGTAACCCATGTAAATAAACAATGGCAGGGTAAGTAACGGGTACCAGTTGAACAGTTTAAAGGCCGCGTTAAACGGCATCTCAATGGCGCCATCGCCCCACAGCAACAGCGATGCGACTGCTGCAACGACGCCGATTGCGGCAAACACGCGCTGGCCGGTCAACAGCATCAGCATCATAGACATGAACATGAAGATAGCGATTAGTTCGTAGCTCATGACAGTTCGCGTCCTCTGGCTTTGGCCAGATCCTTGAAGAAGGTCGAAACGGCCTGTAACAGCATCAAGGTAATGCCGAACACCATAATCAATTTGATCGGAATCATCGATGGATTCCACATGGAGAATTTTCGCTGATCATATTCAATCGCGTACATGGTGCTGGAGATGGCGCCTACCAGTAGACAAGCCAGGTAGAACACCAGAAAAACGGCGGTACAACAGTCGAGTCGCGCCCGGTTGGTTGGCGAAAAACGCGAATAGAGCAAGTCCATTCGCACGTGACTATCGAGTTGCATCGAGTAGGGCCCACCCACAATGTAGTAAGCCGCCAGGGTGAACTGCGCCATCTCAATACACCAGGAAAGTGGTATTTCAATCACGTTACGAGTGATCGCATCCAGCAGCAGGGTCGCAATCATCACGAAAATCAGATACATGGCCATGCGCCCGAACTTGGTCGACAGGTAGTCGACTACCCGGACATAGGTAACGATGAACTTCGGCACTACTCGGATTCCCCTCCGCGATTGTTATTATTGCCCACTTACCTGCACCCGGGCCGTGGCTTGATGCAGCATTTGCATCGAGACTAGATTACGGTTACTCCGGCCTGATTGAGTCGTTGTGCCAGCAGGTCGACTGGTGTCTCGTCGCAGACCAGTGTATCGATTTGCTGGAAAGAGGCTACGACAAAAGGTGCAACCCGGTCAAATTTGGAGGCGTCCGCCAGGATAACGACCCGATCTGCACGCGCGATCATGGCACTGGCAATGCTGGCTTCATCGAAACTGTAATCCATTACGCCAGCTTCCCCCGAAAGCGCGGCGACCGCCAGCAGCGCGATGCTGGCGTGGAAACCTTCGAGCTGGTTCAGCGCTATGGCGCCGCAGGTTTGCCGGTTATCCACGTTATATGCGCCCCCAAGCAAAAACATTTGTGCACTGCTGTTGGCAGTGCTGATAGTCCGCGCGATTTCCGTCGAGTTGGTTATTACCGTCAGGTCGTCGATCGTTGCCAGCATTTCAGCCATGGCCAGAGTCGTTGAACCGGTATCGATAAAAACCGTGTCACCGGGCGCGACCAACTGTCTCGCCTTGCTGGCAATCATCCGCTTTGCCTCCGCATTTGATTGCATTCGCTGGGCAAATGCGCCTTCGCCGAAATCACGTAGCGGAATAGCGCTGCCGTGAACCTTTCGTAGCTTGCCGTGCGCCGCAAGAAAGGTTAAATCACGGCGGATGGTCTCGGCGGATACGGCGAATCTCGCTGCCAGTTCATCAACGCCAAGTTTGCCATGGTGGCGCACCAGGTCGATGATTTGCAGCTGTCGTTCGCGCGGGCGCATCGGCCGATACTAGCACGGCCTGCGACAGCCCCGCAATGACCATTCGGGCGATTAATCTGGCAGACTAGTCTGAATTATGCGTAAAGTGGCTTTATTTGCTGAAAATGGTCGGTTAAACTGGCTATTCGGTCAATAAATGCAGAGCCTGGGTGGTACCACTCAGGCCTGGACCAGGCCACTGTCTCTGCCCACGCGAGGATTCATGCCAGAATTTTTCACCAGCGATTCCCTGCCTGCCGACGTATTCGATGTGGTTGTTATCGGTGCGGGCGTGGTCGGATGTGCCATGGCGCGGCGGTTTGCGTTGCAAGGGGCGCGTACGCTGGTAATAGAAAAATCGATGGATCTTCTCGATGGTGCCAGCAAGGGCAATAGCGCGATTTTGCATACCGGCTTCGATGCGCCACCGCCGGGGTCGCAGGAGCACGGTTGCCTGGTCGATGGTTATCACGAATACCGGGAAATTCACGCACAGCTAAACCTGCCCCTGCTCGAATGTGGCGCACTGGTTTTGGCCTGGTCTGACGAAGAGGCGGAACGCCTCCATACACTGCGCCAGAATGCGCACCGAAATGGCGTGACCTCGGCGCAGATTATTGATGCAAAACAGGTACGGCAGCGAGAACCGGAGGTCGCCGAAGCGGTGCTTGCCGCGCTCGAAATTCCGGGTGAATCGATTATCGACCCCTGGAGCGCGCCCTACGCCTATATGCTGCAGGCGTTGCAAAATGGTGCCAGTCTGGCACGTCAGTGTGCCCTGATCGGCGGACGCTTTGATGGTGAAACCTGGTTGCTTGAAACCAGTCGCGGAAAGTTGCGCAGTCGCCTGGTGATCAACTGCGCTGGTC
>Ga0255040_10000483_pt1 | contig 10400 bp, 9 predicted proteins | sample BC1_12_2_MG_FD_181711 | JGI IMG/M metagenome (GOLD analysis project Ga0255040, IMG submission 181711) | Seawater microbial communities from Strait of Georgia, British Columbia, Canada - BC1_12_2 | ecosystem: Environmental > Aquatic > Marine > Strait | place: Canada: British Columbia | collected... | reverse complement strand
CGGCAGGCTCGCGCGGCTACGGGCGGTTGCTGCGCGCGAGCCTGCCGCCGATGCCGCTCACCCGCGAACTCACCGCGGTGGAAGCGTTCTTCGACGCCGAGGGCTCGGCTAGAATCGGCGGTCGGGTGAAGACGCGCAATCAGAACGATCCGACCGGCGCAATCGACGCGCCGAATTAAACGAACTTTACGGAAGCGCAATCATGAAAGTGGTCATTACGGGGGGCGGTGGATTTCTCGGCCTAAAACTGGCGCAGGCGCTGCTCGCACGCGGAAAACTTGCCTCGACGGCGTCGACACAGACAGATCTGTCGAAGCTGGTGCTGCTCGATGCGGCGTTTCCAGACACGATGCCCAAGGATCCGCGGCTCGAGCTGGTCAAGGGAGACGTGTCGGACGCCGAAACGCTTGAGCGCGTGCTGACACCGGATACGGCATCGATATTTCATCTGGCCGCCGTGGTGAGCGGCGCGGCGGAAGCCGATTACGACCTCGGGGACCGCGTCAATCTCGAGGGCACACGGCGCCTGCTGGCGCGTGCGCGGCGCTGCGTGAAGCCGCCGCAGCTGGTTTTCGCCAGCTCGGTGGCTGCATTCGGCGGCGACCTTCCGCCGGTACTCGACGATGCGACGACGCCGACCCCGCAGACGTCCTACGGAACGCAGAAGGTCATTGGCGAGTACTTGATTACCGATATGTCGCGCAAGGGCTTCATCGACGGGCGCGCGCTCCGCCTGCCGACCATCGTGGTCCGCCCCGGCAAGCCGAACGCCGCCGCCTCGTCTTTCGCAAGCGGCATCATCCGCGAGCCGCTGAATGGCGTCGTCTCCGAATGCCCGGTCGCGGACGACACCGGCGTATGGCTACTGTCCCCGAAGCGCGTGATCGAGTGCTTCCTGCATGCGCACGACCTTCCGGCCACGGCCTGGGGATCGACGCGGGTCGTCAATCTGCCGGGGATTACGGCGAGCGTGGCCGACATGCTGGAGGGAATGCGCCGCGTTGCGGGCGACGCGGTGGTAGGCCGAGTCAAGTTCGTGCCAGACGCTCGAATCCAGGCGATCGTCAAGACTTGGCCATCGCGATTGAATACGCCGCGCGCAGTGAAAATGGGCTTTCAGGCCGATCCGGACATCGAAACCGTCATCCGCGACTACATCGCCGACGAAAAAATCGTCATCGTCAGCTAGCGGAGGAGAGGGGCGCGGGGGGAACCCTAGGCTCCCCCCGCAACCGACTTGCCCGAATTGGTAAGCGGCCGAAGGCCGCTTACCAATTCGGATCCCAGATCTTCCACCACGGGGCGCTGCGCTCGTAGCCCCCGGGTTCGAGGAATTTGCTATCGGGGAAATTCGTCGTCATGACCCGGTTCGTGTCGGCCGCCAGTTTCGGCATGCCGAGTGCCTCGTAGGCCTTGACCAGGACGATCACGGCTTCCTCGGTTGCCGGCGCGCGCGGATAGTGCTTGATCGCATACTGCGCTCGATTCGCTGCGGCGACATAGGCGCCGCGCTTCATGTAATAGCGTGCCACGTGCACCTCATGCGCTGCGAGGCTGTTGACCAGGAAGCGCATCCGCGCAGCCGAATCCTCCGCGTACTTGGAGTCCGGAAAACGCACCACCACCTCCTTGAACGCGAAAAAGGCCTCGCGGGTCGCCTTCGGATCGCGCTCCGTCATGTCGGGCCTGCTCAGCGCGTTCATGAGGCCTTGGTTTTCGTTGAAGTTGACCAGCCCCTTCAGGTAATAGGCGTAGTCGACATTCGGATGGTTCGGATACAACTTGATGAACCGATCCGCGGCCGCAATTGCCGAGGCACGCTCATTGTCCTTGTAGTAGGCGTAGGCAATCTCGATTTGCGCCTGCTGAGCGTAGCGGCCGTAGGGATACCGTGCCTCCAGCTTTTCGAGGTATTCGATCGCCTTCGTGAAGTTGCCGGACGACATCTGATCCTTCGCCTCGCTGTAGAGGCGCTGGGCCGACCAGCCGGCCGTATCGTCCTTTTTGTCGTCGAAAATACTGCACGCCGACAGCTGCAGCAAAGCCGCAACGGCGAGTACAGTCAGTAAACTTGCGCGCATGGGACGGCGTTCAGGGGAGATTGAAAATTATAGCGCCCGCGAACCGTCGGCTGGTGTCGGGCCGGTGACCAGCACGGTTCCTCGCGAACTTGCAGGCCTTAGGTTAGATCAGGCGCTCGCGCGTTTGTTCCCGCAGCACTCGCGCACGCGGCTCCAGGCGTGGCTGCGCGACGGCTACATCACGCTTGATGGGCGTCCGGCGGCGCCACGTCATGCGGTGACCGGCGGAGAGGCGGTCAGCCTCGCCCCGCCCCCCCTGCCCGGCGCGACGCCGGCCCAGGCCGAGCGCATTCCATTGAAGATCGTCTACGAGGACGATGATCTGATCGTTCTCGACAAACCCGCCGGTCTGGTTGTTCACCCGGGGGCGGGTGTGCACGCTGGCACGCTGCTCAATGCGCTGCTCGCGCACGCGCCGTCGCTTGCCGGGGTGCCGCGCGCGGGCATTGTGCATCGCCTGGATCGCGATACGAGCGGGCTTCTGGTCGTCGCCAAGACGCTCGAGGCGCAGACCAGCCTCGCGCGCCAGCTTGCCGCGCGCACCATGCACCGTGTTTATCTTGCGGTCGTGCATGGCGAACCGAGCGCAGGCGGGTTGATCGACCTGCCGATTGGGCGCGACGTGCGGGCGCGCACGCGTATGGCGGTCACCCGGCGGGGGCGTGAGGCGCGCACGCGCTACCGGGTCGTCGAACGACTGACGCGGGCAGCGCTTGTCGAATGCCGGCTCGAAACCGGCCGCACGCACCAGATTCGCGTCCACCTCCAGCATCTCGGACACCCACTCGTGGGCGACCCGGTCTATCGGCGCGGGGCGACGGCGCGGGTCGCGTTCGAACGCCAGGCCTTGCACGCTCGCGAACTGTCGCTCGTTCACCCGCGCAGCGGAAAGGCGATGACCTGGCGCGCGCCTGTGCCACGCGACATCAAGCGGCTGCTCCTGTCGCTGCGCAGCGCGTCATGATCCGACCGATCATCCCGGACTGGCCCGTCCCGGCGCGCGTGCGGGCGCTGGTGACCACACGCGAGGGCGGCGCGAGCAGCGGGGCCTATGCCAGCCTGAACCTCGGACTGCGCTGTGGCGATGACGCCGAGGCGGTGGTCGAAAACCGCGCGCGGCTCGGCGCCCTGTTGCCCGCGGCGCCGCTCTGGCTGCGTCAGGTCCACGGCCGCGTGGTGGTCGATGCGGCTTCGCCGCGCGCCGAGGCGGATTCGCCCGAAGCCGATGCCAGCATCACCACGCGGCCCGACACAGTGTGTGCCGTGCTCGTCGCCGACTGCATGCCGGTTTTTCTCGCCGACACCGACGGCAGTGCGGTTGGCGTGGCGCATGCGGGCTGGCGCGGCCTCGCGAGCGGCGTGATCGAAGCGACGGTCGCGGCATTTGCCCGCGCCCCGACCCGTCTGGTCGCCTGGCTTGGCCCGACCATCGGACCGCGCAACTACGAAGTCGGTGATGAAGTGCGCGCCGCGTTCGTCGCGCACGATGCCGCGGCGGCGAGCGCCTTTGTGCCAACGCGGGCAGGGCATTGGTTCGCGGATCTATACGCCCTGGCGCACCAGCGCCTTGCCCGCGCCGGGGTCCCCCAGGTTGGTGGCGGGGCCTTTTGTACCTTTTCCGAGTCAGCGCGCTTTTTCTCCTACCGACGCGATCGCCGAACGGGTCGCATGGCCGCCCTTGCGTGGCTTGAGTGACGGGTACAAAAGCACTGCACAAAATCTCATATAAACAATGCCTTGGGGTGTTACAAAGGCGCCCTGGCAAGGCCCATTGACGCGACCTCTTTGTGCGGCGCAAAATGCGCAGCATTTGCAGCTGATCGTACCGACTTGGAAGCGTTTTCACGGTTCGCGTTGCGGTGCAGCGCGCGGCCTGTTTGACGCGTCGGGTCGACGGATGCCAAGGCTGGGATGACCGAGCAGGCGACAGGGTCCAACGCGCCCGATGCGGTGCTGGCCGCAATTGCACAGGCCGGGAATGAGATTACGCGTGGCTGGATGCAGCTTCTGTCCGGTTCCGATGGACGCGCCGGCGGGCCCACGGCTGCGTGGCTCGAGGAGATTGCGCGCAGTGCACCGGAAGTGAACGCCGCGTACCTAGGGCAGCAAGCCGCGCTGTGGTCGTCGTTGTTGTCGGGCGCGGACGGTGTCCCGACGGCCAATGCAGAGCCCGGCGATCGGCGCTTCGGATCATTGGAGTGGCGCGACAACCCCTATTTCAGCTACCTAAAACAGTCCTACCTGCTGGCGACGCAGTACCTGACGCAACTCGTCGAGCAGGTGCAGGCCGACGATGCCGCGAAAGCGCGCCTGCGGTTTGCGGCGAAGCAGTGGTTGGATGCCGTGTGCCCGGCGAATTTCATGGCCACCAATCCGGACGCGCTACGCAAGGCGCTCGACAGTGGCGGCGAGAGTCTCGCGCGCGGCCTGGCGAATCTGATCGGCGACGCGCGCAAAGGGCGCATCAGCCAGACGGATGAATCGGTGTTCGAGGTCGGGCGCAACCTGGCGACCGCACCGGGGCGGGTGGTGTACGAAAATGCCCTGATCCAGCTCATTCAGTACACGCCCTCGACCGCGAGCGTTGCAAAACGGCCGCTGGTCATGGTCCCGCCCTGTATCAACAAGTACTACATACTCGACCTGCAGCCCGAAAACTCCTTCGTGCGCTACGCGGTCGACGCCGGCCACACGGTCTTCATGCTGTCGTGGCGCAACGTGGGGCCCGAACTCGGCCACCTCAGCTGGGACGATTACCTCGAGGACGGCGTGTTCACGGCGCTACGCGTGGCGCGCGCGATCGCGCGTGCCGACCGCGTGAACGCACTCGGTTTCTGTGTCGGCGGTACCTTGCTCGGCGCAGCGCTCGCGGTACTGGCCGAAAAAGGCGAAGACCTCGTCGCGAGCGCGACCTGGCTGACGACCATGCTCGATTTTTCCGAGCCTGGGCAGCTCGGGCTGTTCATTGATCCGGCCACTGTCGCGACCCGCGAAGCCGCGATCGGGCGCGGCGGCGTTCTGCCGGGCGCCGAACTTGCGTTCGTGTTTTCAAGTCTGCGCGCCAACGACCTGGTCTGGCCCTATGTGGTGAACAACTACCTGCTCGGCGATGAGCCCGCGGCATTCGATCTGCTGTACTGGAATGCCGACAGCACCAATCTGCCGGGGCCGATGTACTGCGGCTACGTGCGCGATACCTACCTCGAGAACCGCCTGTGCGAGCCCGGTGCCGTCATCAACTGCGGCGTCCCGGTCGACCTGGGAAAGGCGACGGCGCCAAGTTTCATTCTCGCGACCAAGGAGGACCACATCGTGCCTTGGCGTGCCGCGTACCGCTCGGTGCACCTGCTCGGCGGGGAAAAGACCTTCGTGCTCGGTGCCAGCGGCCACGTCGCGGGTGTCATCAACCCGGCCAACAAGAACCGGCGCAGCTACTGGGTGGGCACCGCGCACAAGGACTTTCCGGCATCGGCCGAGGCGTGGCTCGAGCAGGCCGAGTCGCGGTCCGGCAGCTGGTGGTCGGCGTGGGCCGACTGGCTTGCCGCGTACCGCGGCGGCGAACGGCGCGCGCCGAAGCGCCCGGGGAACGCGAAATACAAAGCGATCGAGCCGGCGCCCGGTCGCTACGTGAAGGAACGGGCGCCCGCAGCGCTCAATACCGGAGAAGGAGTTTCATGATGGAAGACATTCTTATCGTCGGGGCCGGACGCACGGCCATCGGGAAATTTGCCGGCACGCTCGCCAAGACGCCGGCGTCCGAGCTCGGTGCGCACGTCATCCGCAAGGTCCTCGAGCGCTCGGGCATTGCACCCGAGCAGGTATCGGAAGTCATCCTCGGGCAGGTGCTCGCGGCGGGGACCGGACAGAATCCTGCGCGCCAGGCCGCGATTCGTGCCGGCCTGCCGGACATGGTGCCGGCGATGACCATCAACAAGGTGTGCGGCTCGGGTCTGAAGGCTGCGATGCTTGGCGCACAGGCGATCGCCAATGGCGATGCCGACATCGTCGTTGCCGGCGGCCAGGAATCGATGAGCCTATCGCCGCACGCCCTCATGGGCTCGCGCGACGGCTTCCGCATGGGCGACGCGAAGATGATCGACACCATGATCATCGACGGACTGTGGGACGTCTACAACCAGTACCACATGGGCGTCACGGCAGAAAACGTGGCCAAGGAGTATGCGGTGACGCGCGAAGAGCAGGATGCGTTCGCGGTCGCGAGCCAGGTGAAAACCGAAGTTGCGCAGAAGGCAGGCAAGTTCAAGGACGAGATCATTCCCTTCGAGATTACGTCGCGCAAAGGCACGGTGAGCTTTGTCGACGACGAGTACCCGCGTCACGGCGCGACGCTCGAGGCGATGCAGGGCTTGCGGCCCGCCTTCGACAAGAACGGCACGGTCACTGCCGGCAACGCTTCGGGCATTAACGATGGGGCCGCCGTCGTCATCCTCGCTTCGGCGAGCAAAGCGAAGGAACTCGGCCTGAAGCCGATCGCGCGCATCAAGGCCTTCGCGTCGGCAGGCGTCGATCCGAAGTACATGGGCATGGGTCCGGTGCCGGCCTCGAAACGCTGCCTGTCGCGCGCCGGCTGGACGCCGCAGGATCTCGAGTTAATGGAAATCAACGAAGCGTTCGCCGCGCAGGCGATCGCAGTCAACCGGCAGATGGGCTGGGATACGTCGAACGTGAATGTAAACGGCGGGGCGATCGCGCTCGGGCACCCGATCGGCGCCTCCGGCTGCCGGATTCTGGTCACCTTGTTGCACGAAATGGCCAAGCGCGACGCCAAGAAGGGACTCGCGTCGCTGTGCATCGGCGGCGGCATGGGCGTTGCGCTCGCGGTCGAACGATGATTTTGGGAGAACGGAAATGACAAAACGGGTCGCGCTGGTCACCGGGGGCATGGGCGGAATCGGCACGGCAATCTGCCGTCGGCTTGCGAGTGCCAACGGCAACGCCGTGGTTGCAAACTGCCTGCCGGGCTACGAGCACAAGGATGAATGGCTCGAGCAAATGCGCGCCGCGGGATTCGACAACTTACATGGCGCCGAAGGCGACGTGGCGGATTTCGAGTCCAGCGGCGAGATGATCGAGCGGATCGAGTCCGAGATCGGGCCGGTCGACATTCTGGTCAACAACGCCGGTATCGTGCGCGATAACACCTTGGCCAAGATGTCGGAGTTGGACTGGACCTCGGTAATCAACACCAACCTCAATTCGGCCTTCAACGTCACCAAGCACGTGCTCGACAGCATGTGCGAGCGCGGATGGGGTCGCATCGTCAATCTGTCCTCGGTCAACGGGCAGCGCGGCCAGTTCGGCCAGACCAACTATTCAGCTGCCAAGGCGGGGATTCATGGGTTTGCCAAGGCGCTTGCGCAGGAGGTGGTGAAAAAGGGCGTCACGGTGAACTCCGTTTCGCCTGGCTACGTCGCGACAGACCTGGTGCGCTCGATCAGCAAGGACGTGCTCGATCGTATCGTTGCGGGTATACCCATGGGACGTCTTGCCGACCCCGACGAGATCGCCGGGCTTATCGCGTATCTGTCGTCGGAGGAAGCCGGGTATATTACGGGCGCGAACATCGCGATCAACGGCGGGATGTACATGTCCTAGCGGCGTTGGTGATTCACGCGACGAACGAGGGAGGAGAGATGTCAGAAAAGCGGTTGGCGGTGGTGACCGGAGGCATGGGCGGTCTAGGCGAGTCGATCACGACCAAGATGGCCGATGCGGGCTACCGGGTGGTAGTGACCTATTCGCCGTCGAACACGAAATGGAAATCCTGGCTGGAGAACATGAAGCAGCAGGGATACGACTTTTCCGCCTACCCGATCGACGTTGCCGATTTTGACGACAGCGAGGTGAAATGCGCCCGAATCGTGAAGGAATGCGGCGCGATCGACATTTTGGTCAACAACGCGGGCATCACGCGCGACATGACCTTCAAGAAGATGTCCAAAACGGACTGGGATGCAGTGATGCGCACCAACCTTGATTCGTGCTTCAACATGACCAAGCAGGTGATGGACGGCATGAGCGAGCGCGGCTGGGGGCGTGTGATCAACGTGTCCTCGGTGAATGGTCAGAAAGGTGCGTTCGGGCAGACCAATTACTCGGCGGCCAAGGCCGGCATCCACGGCTTCACCAAGGCGCTTGCGCTCGAGGTGGCGCGCAAGAACGTCACGATCAACACGATTTCGCCGGGTTACATCGGGACCCAGATGGTTACCGCGATTCCGAAAGACATTCTGGATTCAAAAATCCTGCCGCAGATTCCGGTCGGTCGGTTGGGCAAGCCCGACGAAGTGGCAGGTTTGATTATTTATCTGTGTTCGGAAGAGGCGGCCTTCGTCACGGGCGCCAATATTTCGATCAACGGTGGTCAGCACATGTACTGAGGCGCGTTCGCCCAGGCATACCAGCACGAGGTCCCCTTATGGAGCAACAGGTCAGGCTGATCAAGAAGTACCCCAACCGGCGTCTGTACGACACCAAGACGTCCAGTTACATCACGCTGGCTGACGTCAAGCAGATGGTGCTCAAGCATGAGAACTTTCAGGTCGTCGATGCCAAGACGAGCGACGATCTGACGCGCCAGATCCTGCTGCAGATCATTCTCGATGAAGAATCGGGAGGCATGCCGATGTTCTCCGCCGATCTGCTCTCGCAGATGATTCGGTCCTACGGTAACGCCATGCAGGGCTTCATGGGTGGCTACCTGGAAAAGAACCTGAAGGCGTTTCAGGACATGCACACCGCGATGCAGGAGCAGTCGCAACGCCTATACGGTGATAACTCGGGTGCCTCACGGGATCTCTGGGCGCAGTTCATGAACTTGCAGGGCCCGGCGATGCAGAGTCTGATGCAGGCCTATATGGAACAGAGCCAGAAGTCGTTCGGGCAGTTCCAGGAGCAGATGCAGAACCAGGCGCGCAACATGTTTGCCGGATTCACGATGCCCGGGATGCCGGGCACAGCGCCCGACAAGGGCGAACCCGACAAGAACGAGTAGTGACCGCGAAGACCGCGCGTCGTCCCGCGCCGGGGACGCCCGGCCGCGTGTCCGGCGCGCGGCGCCCGGCGCGCCGTGCAGCGCCGGCGATTGGCTTCGTCTCGCTGGGTTGCCCGAAGGCGCTGGTCGATTCGGAGCGCGTCCTGACGCAGTTGCGCGCCGAGGGCTATGCGACCTCGAGGACCTACGAAGGCGCCGACCTCGTCATCGTCAACACCTGCGGGTTCATCGACGCGGCGAAGGCCGAATCCCTAAGCACGATTGGCGAGGCGCTCGAGAAAAACGGCAAGGTCATCGTCACCGGCTGTCTCGGTGCGCAGGCCGGGACGGTGCAGGCCGCGCATCCGAAGGTCCTCGCCGTGACCGGGCCGCACGACACGGCGGCGGTGATGCGTGCGGTGCACGCGCAGCTCGACAAGCCGCACGATCCGTTCAGCGACCTCGTGCCGCCTCAGGGCATCAAGCTCACGCCGCGCCACAGTGCGTACCTGAAGATTTCCGAAGGCTGCAACCATCGCTGCACCTTTTGCATCATTCCATCGATGCGCGGCGATCTCGTCTCGCGCCCGATCGGTGAGGTGCTGGCGGAAGCCGAGACCCTGCTTGCTGCGGGGGTCCGCGAATTGCTCGTCATCGCGCAGGACACGAGTGCCTACGGCGTGGATATCAAGTACCGCACCGGCTTCTGGCGCGGGCGGCCGCTGAAGACGCAAATGCTCGAGCTGTGCCGTGCGCTCGGCGCGCTTGCACGGGCTTCGAACGCCTGGGTACGGCTGCACTATGTCTACCCGTATCCGCATGTCGACGCGGTGATGCCGCTGATGGCTGACGGCCTGATCCTGCCCTATCTCGACATTCCCTTTCAGCACGCGAGTCCGCGCATCCTCAAGCAAATGAAACGCCCGGCAAACGCCGAGAACGTGCTCCTGCGCATCCGGGCGTGGCGCGCGCTCTGCCCTGAGATCACGCTGCGCAGCACCTTCATCGTCGGATTTCCGGGGGAGACCGAGCGCGAATTCGAGATGCTGCTCGATTTCCTCGAGGACGCCCAGCTCGACCGCGTCGGTTGCTTCGCCTACTCGCCGGTCGAGGGCGCGGCGGCAAACGCCTACCCCGGTCGGGTTCCGGACACGGTGAAGGAGGCGCGCCGGGAACGGTTGATGCAGACGCAGGCGTGCATCAGCGCGGCCCGCCTCGCGCGCAAGGTGGGGCGGGTCGAGCGCGTGCTCGTCGACGCGCCGGGTATCGGACGCTCGACGGCGGATGCGCCGGAGATCGACGGCGTCGTCCATTTCGAGGGCGGA
>Ga0255040_10000482_pt1 | contig 10404 bp, 10 predicted proteins | sample BC1_12_2_MG_FD_181711 | JGI IMG/M metagenome (GOLD analysis project Ga0255040, IMG submission 181711) | Seawater microbial communities from Strait of Georgia, British Columbia, Canada - BC1_12_2 | ecosystem: Environmental > Aquatic > Marine > Strait | place: Canada: British Columbia | collected... | reverse complement strand
CTAAGTGACGACGGCTAATGGCCGGAAGCAGACGGTCGATTTAGCCATTTCCTGGTCAGTTGAATGTCCGCTTTATGTGAAAGCGGACATTCAACCCTTATTGCTGTTTCCGTGTATCTTTTCCTTGTGTCTTGAATCGTCACTCGTGACCAAGTGGTTGAGATCTAGTAAAGCGTCGCGGCCGAACCCAAAACCAACTGGCGACGACGACAGCAGCGAAAATGGTGTAACAAACAGAGAATACCCACGCTGGAGCCTGAAAATACAATATCGAATCCAACCAATGCGAAATGAATGAGCCTGAGTACACAACGTCGCCAGCGTGTTCTCGTAGTGTCATTTCCCAAGTAGTAAGCGGGCAAATAACACCTACCCACGACTGCAATACGACAATACCGATTGCTGCCAGATGGCCGAATCGAAACCACGTATTTCGCACCCAATCCCAAGCGAAGACTTTCCCGATCAATATTAGTACCAAGCCAAAGACCACGAATGCCACGAACAAGACATGGCCGAAAAGAAGCAAATCGGCGGCCAGAAGATAGTAGAAGCCGGGCTCCATGTGGAACACCTAATTTCGTGAACCGAATCAGAGGATAACATTTCGATTGAGAATGACTGGTCTTGGGAAAAGCGGACGATCAGGAGAGAGAAACTCTGACAGTGTCTGTACGGTCGAACCGGAGTTGCCATGCATCGGAGTCACGGACGACCCACAACTATCAGTCCGCCAGTTGCTGATTCCTGCCCGGTTCGCCCGCAGATATCCATTGATTCAAAAACGCCTTTTCGGCTTCGCCTGCGTCGATGATCTCGTTAGCGTTGCCCGCACCTTCCAGCCATCTTTCCACTTCATGCCGGTGCAATTCCGACAGCCTAATAAATTCATCCTGCCACGTTGCCATGTCTGACCCTCCAAAACTCGTTACTTCACGCAGAAAGTGAGTTTCCTATCGCTGATATTAGCTCGTACCCTCCCATTCATGCTTACGGAGATATACATAGAAGCCCTGCTAGTGGACTTCCCCCAGTACGTATGACACTTCCGGGGCCGTTGGTGGCTATGACGCATACTTCGGGACATATTCGGTAGACGAAGAAACTGGGGACGTCGTCACCACATGTTCAGGTTTGATCTTTCAAGACCTCATTGCTCAGCGGTTTGAAGGGCTCGAGCGAAAATACGGCGTCGAGCGTCAGCCCGAAATAAGCTGCGAGCCTGAAAGCGAGCGCCAGACTCAGGTTGTACTGCCGGCGCTCGATGTAGCCGATTGTTTGTGGATGCACGCCGACCGCCGTGGCAAGCTCCTTGCGGGATACAGAACGCTCGGCACGCAGCAGTTTGAGCCGGTTATAGAACTCGACTTCCTTAGTCTCCATCATCGCTGTCCTTTATCGTCCATGCAGTAATAAGCCGTGGCGCCATAATGCTCGTCAGGAACGCAAACGCCGAAATCGAAAACACTCCCACGCGATCAAGGTTCAGGACGCTCGCCGCTGTGACGATAATGATCAAAAAAACCAACGTGTAACCGTAGGCTGTCTTGTAAGCCCGGTTGCGTACGGTGATCTGATGTTCGTCCAGGCGCTCGTCGCTGAGTTCGAAAATACCTCGCAAGGACAGGTGCAAGAAGTATGCAGACAGCCAGAAAGGAAGCGACCCAGAGATCATCCACACGATGCGACCCCCGCCGATATATATGGCAGCGGCCGCAATCAAAGCACCGAAGATCGAAGACAGGACAATCAGGCGGCGCCAGCTTCGATGCTGAAATCTGTCAGCAAATGCGCTGTTGACTTGATGGTACATACGGTCCGGTTGGATTATAGACATATCATTGATTCCCTACGATAAGTAGGATATATCCTATGCTTTTATGAATTGCAACGAGTTTGTCTGATCGTGTCCGCTTCTCGGAACTCCTCCAGCCAGACAGACACGCCTCCGCTGCATTTTAAGGCTTGCTCAAAAGCCTCGGGGCTAACATATCTGAAAATCAGACATGCGTACGCCAATCTCGGAAGCAAAACAACTGAACAACGCCTTGAAAATTCGCGACACAGATACAGCACTAGTCCTGTCCGCCAGTCGCGGGATGAAACTCTCGAACGTGGTCTAAGTAGACGGGTGATGGTGGCGGGCGCGGTTGCGCCAATTACGTATCGTCACCGGCTATCTGGAAATCTAGTATAAGATTCCGTTAAATTTCGCATGCCACTGCGAAAGGGGCTCCAGAATGATCGGGCATAGGATTCGTGTAATAACTCGTGTTTCGATACTACTGGTTTTGATTGTGCCCGCCTGGGCAGGCGCTCAAGACATGCTGAAGATGTGCATCAAGTGCCATGGCGAGGATGGCCTCGGCACTGACAGCGAGATGCCCATCATTGCCGGCCTGGAAGCCACCGTTCAGGAAGACGCGCTCTTCGCCTACGTCGATGGCGGCAGAAACTGCGGTGCCACGCCCATGATGTGCAAAATGGTGTCGAGACTGACAGAAGAACAAATTATCGAATATGTCGCTCATTTTGCAGCGTTGCCTTACAAAGCCTCCGGCGAAGAATTCGATGCGGCGCTTGCCCAGGCGGGCAAGAAGATACACCATAATGCTTGTGCCCGATGCCACGGCGCGGATAACCCCAGCGAAGCGGACGCCGATATGGGAGCGACTATTTTGCACGGACAGCGCAAAGGCTACTTGCGTTATTCGCTTGAGCAATACGCGACCGGAGAAAGACAGCAACTGCCGGCAATGAAAAAAGTGACGACGCCACTTTCCACCGATGATATCGAAGCGCTGGTTAATTACTACGCAAGTTACAGAGATTAACAGACGCTTGCCAGCGCACCGGTAGTCACTCATGGAGACCACGGTGTGAGAATGTCTCGAATAAAAAATTGGACTCCCGGCGTGGCCGCATTGCTTTGTTGCTCGGCCTTGTTGTCTGCGAATGCGGAAGAGCCAGCTGAGTCGTCGCAAGCGATACGATTCGAAGGTTATCCGAACGCCCCGGAAGTTTTCGTGCCGCCGCGCAAAAACGATCTTTTCTTTTACCCTTGTGACCAATGCCACGAATCCATGGAACCCAACCCGGAGATTCGGTCGTTAGATGCGATGCACGACTCAAACCTGGAACACGGCCGAGGGCGTATTTGGTGCTTGTCGTGTCACGACCTCGATAATCGCAACTATCTAAGGACCTTGCTGAACGAGCTGGTGGATATTGACGAGGCATACCTGGTCTGCGGCGGCTGTCATGCAAACCGCCATAAGGACTGGTCTTTTGGAGCTCACGGTAAACGTGTCGCGAACTGGCAGGGTGAGCGCAGGATTTACAATTGCACGCATTGCCATGATCCGCATAGCCCGGCGATCAAGGCCCGGGCACCGAAACGCGCGCCTCCCGTTCGCGCTGGATTGAATCTCGTGCTCGGCGCCGAACATGAGAAAAGTCATGTCTGGGATTCTCAAGAGGGGCACGAAGAACCATGAGCAATGACGGCAACTCCGGAGATGACGGTCGCAATTTCGACAAAGCCCGCAGAAATTTCTTGCGCGGCGTTGGCATGGGCACCGCGGTCACCGCCGCGCAACCCGCCTGGGGCGGAGAAACGTTCCAGGACGCTTTTGCACAATTCTTCCAAAAGGACTATCGGAGAATGTCGGCCGAGGAGATCCAGGCGGCATTGGAGCGTATAGAACGCCGAGCCAAGCGCCGATACGACGTCGACATCGATTGTCAGAATACACCGCCGCAGGAGGGCGTTGTTTTTGGCTACGCCATCAACATTTCGCGCTGCAAGGGCTACCGCGATTGTGTGCACGCCTGCGTCAAGGAAAACAACCTCGGTCGCGACTCCCAGATGCAGTACATCCGTGTACTGCAGATGGACCAGGGCGATTTCAACCTCGAGCATTCGGATCATTACTATGATCCGGAGACGGTGCCTGTGGAAGGCAAGCACTATCTGCCGGTTCAGTGCATGCAGTGTGACGACCCGCCTTGCGTCAAAGCCTGTCCAGTCGAGGCAACCTGGATGGAGCCGGACGGTATTGTCGTCGTCGACTACGACTGGTGTATCGGCTGCCGCTACTGCATGGCGGCCTGTCCCTACTGGGCGCGACACTTCAACTGGACTACTCCGGAAATTCCGGCCGAAGAAGTCAACACGAATACGCACTATCTTGGCAATCGTCCGCGTCCCCGTGGCGTTGTGGAAAAATGCCACTTCTGCGTGCAGAGGACCCGCAAAGGAAGGCAGCCTGCCTGCATGGAGGCCTGTCCGACAGGCTCCCGCATATTCGGCAACCTGCTGGACCCGGATAGCGAGATTCGTTATGTGCTGGCAAACAAACAGGTGTTTCGTCTGAAAGAAGATCTCGGCACGGAACCCAAATTCTGGTACTTCAGTGACTGAGGTCTAACGATGGCTGTAGTTCGATTCATGCTCGATGGAATACGTGAAATGTTACGCGGCCCTCGCGAGTATTGGCTGTGGCTGGGCGCGCTCGCCGCAATCGTTGCATTCGGGGCATGGAGTTACTCGCAGCAGCTCATTAATGGCCTCGTCGTCACGGGTATGAGCGACCAGGTGTCCTGGGGTTTTTATATCTCTAATTTCGCCTTTTTGGTCGGCATCGCGGCAGCAGCCGTGCTGCTGGTGATCCCGGCCTATATCTTCGATCGAAATGACATAAAAGAGGTCGTGCTGATTGGCGAGGGCATGGCAGTGGCGGCCGTATTGATGGCGATCCTGTTTGTTGTCGCCGATCTTGGCCGGCCAGATCGGTTGTGGCACATGCTGCCGGGCATCGGTCGTTTCAATTGGCCCGTCTCACTGCTCGCCTGGGACGTCCTCGTGCTCAGCATATACTTGCTGCTCAACCTGGCGATTCCGTTCTACATTCTTTACAGTAATTACCGCGGTAAAGAGCCGAATTTCAGGCGCTATTTCCCATTCGTTGTTGTGGCGATGTTCTGGGCGATCTCGATCCACACGGTGACAGCGTTTCTGTTTTCCGCAAATCCTGCGAGACCGTTTTGGCACACGGCTTTGCTCGGCCCACGATTCATTGCATCGGCATTTGCCTCCGGTCCCGCTCTGATCATCATCACGTTGCAGATTGTCCGCAAAGTCACTTCCTACGAGATAAGCCAATCAGTCATCAACACGCTCTCGGTGATCATGACGATCGCACTGCAGATCAGCCTGTTTTTTGTAGGCGTGGAGTTGTTTACGGATTTTTACAACGAAGGGGCCCATGCGGCATCGATCCACTACCTCTTCTTCGGCCTCGGCGGATTCAGTTCACTGAAATCATGGATCTGGTTTGCACTGACACTCAATCTGATCGCCGTTGTGATCCTGATGATTCATCCCATGCGACAAAAAACAGCACTGCTGAATATTGCGTGTGTATTGGCCTTTGTCGGAATCTGGATCGAGAAAGGTATGGGTCTTGTTATCCCCGGATTCATACCTACGCCGCTTGGCGAGATATTCGAGTACACGCCGACGACTGTCGAATTAGGCGTTGCCGCAGGAATTTGGGCGTTCGGGGCACTTGTCTTTACCATGCTTGCGAAGGCGGTTATCGCCATCAAGCAGGGCAAGATCGGTTATAGCTCGAAAGAACTGTCTTACACTCAGTAGGTCTTCCGGTGTTCAGTCTGTTCGCTGTTCGTAGGCACGCTGGGCCGCCTCGAATGTCTCCCTGAGGTCCACGAGTATTTTGGCGGTCGTATCTTCGGTCTGCTGCAGATCGAACTGGTGCACCTGGTTCAGTATCGTGCGGTAGCGCTTGTCCAGATCGTGCACACGTTGCTGGCTCCCTTCAGGCCAGCCATGAGATTCGTAGTGAATTCTCGTCCAGCCAAGGAAGCCGCCCGCGATATTCAGTTGGTTAAATACATTCTCGGCCTGGTCCGCGATCAGGGGAAGATTCTCGCTGTTGCCCTCCCCGTGACAGTTGCGACATGCATTCAAGACAATAAGTCGGTATTCGGGGCGGCGGCTCATGGCAGGATGACAGGTCGTACACGTCGGTGCCGCTCGCTGCCCCATCAATGCGGCATAATGTTTGCTCTGAATGAACTGGACCCGCTTGTCTTCATGGCACTGCCCGCAGGTGTCAGGCTGCATTTGATAATGCACGGTGCTGTTCTTGTCGCTCATCGGCAAAACGCCGACGTGTCCTTCGTCCGCCGAATCGGCGCTGGCATTTCCTCCGTGACAATCATCACAGGTCACACCAGCCTGCTTGTGCGGTGATACCAGATACTGCTGATAGTACTCATGGAGTTTCGGGTACTGCGCATAGAAATCAGACTGCTGGTGACAGCCGATGCAGCCATTCTCGGCTGACTGGGTGCTTACTGAAAACGCCGCAGATAAGGAGATCAAAATAAACCCAAACGTGAATCTATTTCGTAACATGTTCGACACCTAATGGTGAATTTTCGGCAGAGCCCGGATACTCGGGCCATCACTACTATCCTCATTGCTTGTAGCAAAAGCAGCAAGCCTTTCTTATTACGGATTCTACCTATCCGCGATACAGTCTCGTGGCACGTCGTAACTGGCATGGAAGTTTAGGATTGTGTCGCCTTTGTTATCAAACTTCTTTGCCCGACAGCTGCTTCGCGGAGTCTTCCAGTAGGGAAGATGTGTTGTGCAGCTCCTCCGCCCGTTTAGCCAGCTCCCGAATTAAACCCGAGAAGATCAGGTTGTGTATCGGGTAAAGCACATACCAGTACAGCATGCCAAACAAACCCTTGGGGGCAAAAAAAGCTGTCTGAAACAGCTGGGATTCCCCGCCGCCGATCGGCTCCACTTTGAATTCGAGCCAGGCGCGACCAGGGACTTTGATCTCTGCCCGGAGCAGCAGGAATCGATCCTGCTCGACGGCTTCAACCCGCCAATAGTCAAGCGCATCCCCTACTCGCACATCGTCGGCATGACGGCGACCTCGACGGGAGCCGACGCCGCCGACCATGCGGTCGGCAATACCACGCAAGTGCCAAACCCAGTTAAGGTACAGCCAGCCCCGCTCACCACCCAAGCCTGTGAAGGCCCGAAAAGTCAGTGCAGGAGGGGCGGCGATAATGCGCTGGCGACACTCGATAATCATCCCCTCATGCGTGGTCAGTACTACCGGCGATGTGACCCCCTGGCTGCTGACCAACGCGTCACTCCAGGTAGTTTCCACCTGATGAGTATCCAGTCGCATTAGCGCCCGCTGCACAGCTTGCCGGTAGGTCATCGGCTGGATACCGGGGAACAAGCGATGCGCAGTATCGTCTCGCACAACCACCTCGTTGCGTAGCCCTTCGATCAATGGCCGGGCAAGTGAGAGTGGTACCGGTGTCAGGTAATGCACCAGACGTGCGAATAAGCCGAAAGTCAGTACCGGGACGAGTATCATCCGACGCCGCAGCCCACGTACGGCGGCATATTCCATTAACATTTTACGATAGGTCATCACTTCCGGCCCGCCGATCTCTACGATTTTGCCGGCGCACTGTGGCGTATCCAGAGCGGCAACGAGGTACTGCAACACATTGCGAATACTTATCGGCTGTATTCGAGTTTTGACCAAGCGCGGGCAGAGCATCACCGGCACGCGTTCGGCGAGGTAGCGAATCATCTCAAATGAAATGCCTCCCGAACCCACGATAACCGCAGCCCGAAATTCCGTGACGGGTACCCCCGAGTCTCTTAACACTGCCCCCGTCTGTTGGCGAGAGTTCAGGTGTGGCGAAAGCGAGGTACCGGGTACGCCCAGCCCCCCCAGGTATATGATGCGCTGCAGTCGGGCCTCCCATGCAGCGACACCAAAGTTGTGCGCCGCGAGCAGGTCGCGGTAATGAAAGTCGGCGCCATCGCGCATGCTGTGAATCAGGTAGTAAGCCGTGTGTGCACCGGCCATGGCTGAGTGCAGTGTGTTCAGGTCGAGCACATCACCCTGCACCGCCTCGACCTGATCAGCCCAGGGGCGCCCCTGCAGGCGCTGGGGATTACGCACGAGCGTGCGCACCTTGTAGCCAGCGCTCAGCAGGCGACCAACCAACCGCCCGCCGATATAGCCCGTCGCACCGGTCACCAACACGGTCTCGTTCATTTCGAAAATTCTCCAGCGCAGTCGAACCTTACTCTCTGACGAGGATCACGCCGTTCGCAGCAGCTTACCCTGCTGTCCATTGTACTCAATGGCCATGGTCAACAAGTTTCATACAGTACGTACATTCTTGTTCACCCGTTTTCTGCCTTTTTGGGCACTAGGTGTTGCAACATAAATGATGATAACAGTCAACGGTCTGTAGCTTCGGACTCTACGTATTGTGTGAATTGTAAAAGCTACGTTTCATGGTAGCTGGTGACAAATCAGTTGCATGGGCATTGCCCAATTATCGACTGTGAATTGCTGCCAAGCGAACAGAGTGTGGATCTTTCACGTCTAAAAAAGACTTTAGGGAATCACAGATGAAACGGCATGTACTGAACCCGTTGTGGGCGAGCCTTGCAATCGTCGGAGTCATTATCGGCGGCGGGCGTTTTTTGGTTCCGGACGACTTCGGAGTTCACGGCAGGAATTTCACCTACGGCTATTACCGTCTCGGAAGTCTTCAGGACTGGAAGGATTTTCCCGTCAAGTATCAGGGCAGAGATTCCTGCACTGAGTGTCATGAAGAAAACGTTCGACTAAACGGCGGCTCTGTCCATGCCGCTATCCAATGCGAAAACTGTCATGGACCCGCCGTAAATCATCCAGACGGTGTTCCAGACGGTGTTCAATCCGTGTCCATCGATACCGGCAGAGAACTTTGCCTGCGGTGTCATGCGTATCTTGGGTATACGAATAGCAACAGAGGTGCGATGCCGAGCGTCGAGGACCGCAGACACAGGCGACGACGCGAGTGCAGTGCTTGCCATAACCCTCATAATCCCGGGGAGGAATCTTAATGACATGTTCCAGACGGGATTTCCTGAAAGAAGCGGCTGGCACGGCGGCGGCCTCGGCATTGCCTCTAAGCGCATTTGTTTTTCTGAGCCCGGAGGAAGCCAGGGCAGCGGTTGCGGATTCGAAAGCACGGTATGCGTTTCTCATCGACACGAACAAGTGCATAGGCTGTGGGCTATGCGTCAAGGCTTGCAAAATCGAAAACGAAGTTCCTTACGATGCGCCGGTTACGCGAAACTGGGTCGAACGCTACATCATCACCAAAGACGGCAAAGTACATATCGACTCGCCGATGGGCGGTCGCGATGGCTTCCTTGACAACACTATGTACGGTGAGGAGATTGATCCGGAAGACATATCAAAAACATTTTTCGTTCCCAAGGGCTGCAATCATTGCGACAATCCTCCCTGTGTGCAGGTATGCCCGGTCGGCGCAACCTATCAGACCAATGAAGGGGTTGTCCTGATTGATAGGGATTGGTGTATGGGGTGTGCATACTGCATCATGGCCTGTCCATTCGGCGCCAGGTTCTTTCACCCTGTGCATAAAGTCGCCGACAAATGCACATTCTGTTATCACCGAATTAAAAAGGGCTTGCTGCCCGCGTGCGTCCAGGCTTGTGCTTTCGGCGCGCGGCGAATAGCTAACCTTAAAGACCTCGACGATCCAGCAACCAAGGTCATAATGACGGAAAGAGTTGCAGTTCTCAAAGACCTGTACGGGACCAAACCACATGCCTTTTATCTCGGCCTCGATCACGATGTGAGGTGAAATTATGACCGATGACATGATCGTTCACGGAGTAGAGTGGACAGTAAAGGAACTCTTCGTCTATCCGAACGAATTTATTTATTGGGCCATCCAGATTGTCATGTACCCGTTCGTGACGGGTCTGGTAGCGGGCGCTTTCGTGCTGTCGTCCTTGTACCATGTGTTCGGTCAAAAGGACCTCAAGGACATAGCTCAGTTCTCGCTTGTCTTCTCGCTGGCCTTGCTGCCTGTGGCGATGGTGCCATTGTTGCTTCACTTACAGCAGCCGTTGAGAGGTATTGAGCCGCTGCTCACACCACATTTCACGTCCGCTATCGCGGCCTTCGGAATCGTGATAACAGTTTACGGGCTCATTGTCATGGCTGAAATCTGGTTCGTCTACAGAGAGTACTTTGTGGCACAGATCCAGGAACTGAAAAATCAACCAGGACTTTTGAGTTTCCTGAGGCGAAATGTGTATCGTGTCCTGACGATTGGTGCTTCCGATGTCAGCGATGCCGCAATCCACGCGGATAAGAAGGCGGCTACAATCATGGCGGCCGTCGGCATACCGACAGCGTGTTTTTTGCACGGTTATGCCGGTTTTATTTTCGGCTCAGTCAAAGCGAATGCCCTGTGGATGTCACCACTGATGCCGGTTATCTTTATTCTGTCTGCCGTAGTTTC
>Ga0255040_10000481_pt1 | contig 10436 bp, 6 predicted proteins | sample BC1_12_2_MG_FD_181711 | JGI IMG/M metagenome (GOLD analysis project Ga0255040, IMG submission 181711) | Seawater microbial communities from Strait of Georgia, British Columbia, Canada - BC1_12_2 | ecosystem: Environmental > Aquatic > Marine > Strait | place: Canada: British Columbia | collected... | reverse complement strand
TGTGTAGTGTCTCCAACCCCCTCTCCCTCAGGAGGGTGTCGCAAAAGGCTCTTACACCTTCTCCCTGAGGGAGAAGGCGGGGATGAGGGGGGAATATAATCAAAGCGTTAGCTTTCTTAAATTCCCTCACCCCAACCCTCTCCCAGGGGGAGAGGGGGCTTTTACAGCACCCTCCAAGGGGAGAAGGATCGGGTGCCTGTCCTTCTCCCTGGGGGAGAAGGTACCTGTTGTTCCGAGATTTCATATCTCTTATAGATCAGCCGTTTTTCCTGCCGCCTAGTTCGCTGACGTTGTTAAGTTCGCTCGATCGCCATCGCAGTGGCCTCGCCGCCGCCGATACAAAGAGACGCCATACCGCGTTTCAAGTCGTACTTTTCCAGGGCGGCCAGCAGAGTCACCAGGATACGGGCGCCCGAAGCGCCTATCGGGTGCCCCAGGGCACAGGCGCCGCCGTGGACATTGACCTTGTCATGGGGCAGATCCAGATCGTGCATCGCCGCCATGGTGACCACGGCAAAGGCCTCATTGATCTCGTAGAGGTCGAAGTCAGCGCCGCTCATATTGAGCTTGGCATAGAGTTTCTTCATGGCACTCACGGGCGCGGTGGTGAACCAGCCGGGCTCCTGGGCATGGGTGCTGTGCCCGAGAATCACCGCCCTCGGCGTCAGTCCCCTTTTTTCTGCTTCGGAGCGGCGCATCACAACCAGCGATGCGGCGCCGTCGGATATGGAACTCGAGTTGGCCGCCGTTACCGTACCGTCTTTGCGAAACGCCGGACGCAGTGTCGGAATCTTTTCGATATTGGCATTGAAGGGTTGCTCATCAGATTCCACCAGCGTCTCAACCCGGCGTGTCTGCACCGTCACCGGCACAATTTCCGATCGGAAACTGCCGTCTTCGACGGCCCTTCTGGCTCGTTTGAGGGAATCTATGGCAAATCCGTCCTGCTGCTCACGGGTAAACCCATACTTGTCCACACAATCCTCGGCGAAGGTCCCCATGAGACGCCCCTTGTCATAGGCATCCTCCAGCCCGTCCAGAAACATCTGGTCGACAACTTGGCCGTGGCCCATGCGGTAGCCGGTTCTTGCCCTGGGCAGAAGGTAGGGTGAGTTGGACATGCTCTCCATACCACCGGCGACTATGACGTCGTTGACCCCGGCCAGGATCAGGTCGTTGGCAAGCATCACAGACTTCATCCCCGAACCGCAGATCTTGTTGATGGTCGTGCAGCCGACACCCAGGGGAAGACCGGCGCCGAGACTTGCCTGGCGTGCCGGTGCCTGGCCCTGTCCGGCCTGCAGCACATTGCCCATGAAAACTTCCTGTACATCCTCCCCGGTTATGCCGGCACGTTCCACCGCGGCCCTGATGGCACAGGACCCCAGCGCATTGGCTGCCAGGGAGGCCAGCGAACCCTGAAACCCACCCATGGGCGTCCGGGCGGCACCGACGATAACGACAGGATCATTCATGATTCAGCATCTCCAGAAAGAAAATTAACGAGTCTCTTCGAAGAGTTCCCGGCCGATAAGCATACGGCGGATCTCCGAGGTGCCGGCGCCGATTTCGTAGAGCTTCGCGTCGCGCAGCAGGCGCCCCGTGGGGTATTCGTTGATGTAACCGTTGCCCCCCAGGGTCTGGATCGCCTCGAGGGCCATCCAGGTGGCCTTTTCCGCGGCATAAAGAATAATGCCTGCGGCATCTTTGCGCGTGGTTTTATCGCGGTCGCACGCCTTTCCCACAGCATAGGCGTAAGCCTTGCAGGCATTCATGGTGGTGTACATGTCCGCCATCTTACCCTGCATCAGCTCGAATTCTCCGATCGGGCGACCGAACTGTTCGCGTTCGTGAATATAGGGTACTACCACGTCCATACAGGCATCCATGATGCCCAGCGGCCCCCCGGCGAGTACAGCCCGTTCATAGTCCAGACCGCTCATCAGCACCTTTACGCCGCCGTTGAGGTCCCCCAGGATGTTTTCCTCGGGCACCTCGACATCCTCGAAAACCAGTTCGCCGGTGTTTGAACCGCGCATGCCCAGCTTGTCCAGTTTTTGGGCCGTCGTGACACCAAATGCCTTTTCGACGATGAAGGCGGTGATGCCCCGCGAGCCCGCATCCGGAGCCGTCTTTGCGTAGACCACCACAACTTCCGCCTCCGGGCCGTTGGTGATCCACATCTTGCTTCCGTTCAGCAGGTAGCGGTCTCCCTTTTTCTCCGCTTTCAGACGCAGGCTCACCACATCCGATCCCGCATTGGGTTCCGACATGGCCAGGGCCCCTACCTGTTCGCCGCTGATCAGTTTCGGCAGATACCTGAGCTTCTGCTCGTGGGTGCCGTTGCGTTTGATCTGGTTGACGCAGAGGTTGGAGTGGGCCCCGTAGCTCAACCCCACGGAAGCCGACGCACGGCTGATCTCCTGCATGGCTATGATGTGTTCCAGGTAACCCATGCCGCTGCCGCCGTAGTCTTCACCAACGGTAATACCGAGCAGGCCCATCTCCCCGAGTTTCACCCAAAGGTGGTTGGGGAATTCGTTGGCCTGATCTATCTCTGCCGCGATTGGCGCGATCTCCGCGGCAGAAAAATCCTTGACCGCATCACGCAGCATCTCCGCCGTTTCACCGAGATCGAAATTCAGGGATGGAAAATAGATCATTAAATAACGCCCTCCTTCGGGTTCGGTCCTTCCGGGGAAAACCGTTTCATCGCTTATTGTTGTTCTGATACAGAAGATAGTAGAGGGTGAATGCCGCTTCCGCCCGTTTCGTGCAGCCTCAGGCCGAAACATAGCTTACGTTTACGTTAACGTCAAGAGAATAGCGGGGTCGATAAAAAAAGAATCATTATCAATGCTGCCCCATATACTCCCTCTCCCACCGGGAGAGGGTTGGGGTGAGGGGATGGATGCGATGATTGCAGACTGATTTTGAATCCCCTCATCCTAACCTTCTCCCCGAGGGAGAAGGTATTCATGCTGTATTTTAGGTTGCGATGCTTGGGCTAGCGCGCAAACGATTAGGTCTACCCCAACTCATCCAATGCCGCTTCCGCCCGTTTTTCCACATCCAGCATCTCCGTCAGCACCACTTCTATGTCATCGCGCTGCTGCTCAAGCCGTAGCCTCCGTTCCTGTATCTTCCGGATCAGAACCTTAAGCTGGGTCTCCTCCCCCATTTCGTTGTCGTAGAGATCGAATATCTCCTTTATCTCCGACAGGGGAAAACCCAGCCGCTTGCCGCGAAGAATCAGCCGCAGCCGAACGCGATCCTTCTCCTGATAGACTCTTCTGGTTCCCTCGCGGAGCGGCGACAGTAATCCCTGGTCCTCGTAGAACCGGATTGCCCGGGGTGTAATATCGAACGACTTGGAGAGTTCGGAAATCGAAAAGCTTATGGTCTTCATGAGGTTTCCAGGGCCTGTCTATTATTACAAGGGAGCATCCGTCTTCCAGAGATGTACGTTTACGTTAACGTCATGCTGATGATAATCAATTTCCAGGCTGCTTTGAATACGCGAACACACTTGTCATCCAACATATTGACGTTAACGTTAACGTTAGGTAACTTAGGTCGGTCACAGCCCGTCCCCAAACCGATGGGCCTTGGTCTATTCTGATCACACACTTTTATCCCGCTGTTTTCCCCAGCATCCACGCGGAGCAAACATGCCGAAAGATACCTCGACGAAGAACAAAATCCGATTTGTAACCGCGGCCAGCCTGTTCGATGGTCATGACGCCGCCATTAACATCATGCGCCGGATTTTTCAGTCTTCGGGTTCGGAAGTCATCCATCTGGGCCACAACAGGTCGGTCGCCGAGATCGTCAACGCGGCCCTGCAGGAGGATGTCCAGGGAATTGCCGTCAGCTCTTATCAGGGAGGACATGTCGAATACCTCAAATACATGATCGATATGCTCCGGGAAAATGATGGTGGGGACATACGTGTCTTTGCCGGGGGCGGCGGCGTCATCATTCCCGACGAGATCAGAGAGCTCGAAGACTACGGCGTCACCCGTATCTACTCCCCGGAGGATGGGCAGAAAATGGGGCTCCAGGGCATGATACGGGATTCACTGCAACGCAGTGATTTCGACCCCGGAGCCCAAGCGCCGAAGGATATGGAATCCTTGAAGAAAGGTGACCGGCGGACCCTGTCCCGGATTATTACCACCATTGAAAACGGCACCCTCGACAGCGGCCTGCTGGCCGACATCCTCAAGGCATCCGAACAGGCGGAAAACAAGACACCGGTTCTGGGTATCACGGGTACGGGTGGGTCGGGTAAATCCTCTTTGACCGACGAGATCATCCGGCGTTTCCGGCTGGGGCAAAACGACAGGCTCAGGATTGCAATCATCGCGGTGGACCCCACGCGTCGAAGGACGGGCGGTGCACTGCTGGGAGATCGTATTCGTATGAATGCGATCGATCACCCGAATATCTACATGCGCTCCGTCGCCACCCGGGATGCCAGCGGCGAAGTACCCGATTACATCCGGGACATCGTTTCCGCCTGCAGGGTATCCGGTTTCGATTTCATCATCGTCGAGACCCCGGGTATCGGCCAGGGGGACGCCGGCATCGTGCCGCTGGTCGATACCTCTCTCTATGTCATGACGCCGGAATTCGGGGCCCAGAGCCAGCTGGAAAAGATCGATATGTTGGACTTTGCCGAGTTCATCGCGATCAACAAGTTCGACAGGAAAGGCGCCGAGGATGCCCTGCGTGACGTGCGCAAGCAGGTCCAGCGCAACCGCGAGGCATTCTCCACCCCGCTGGAAGAGATGCCGGTGTACGGCACCACCGCCTCCCGCTTTAACGACGACGGAGTCACCGCGCTTTACAAAGGCCTGCTGGCCCGACTGGATGAACTGGGCATGAAGGTTGGGGACGACCTGCTGCCGGGCGTGACTGAAAAGCAGTCCACGGGAAAAACGGTCATCGTACCCCCCCAGCGTGCCCGCTATCTGGCGGAGATCACCGAAACCGTGCGCGACTATAAAAAAACCGTCGAGGAGCAATCCCGAATCGCCCGCAGAATACAGCAGTTATCTGAATCCAGGCGCATGCTGGCCGAACGGGGCACATCAATCGACGAACTGGACAACCTGATCACCGAACAGGGTGCACTGCTCGACCCGCGGGCCCGCAAGCTGCTGGAGATCTGGCCGGTGGTCAAGGAGAGCTATTCCGGGGACCAGTACGTGGTTAAGATCCGCAATCGGGAGATTCGCACCGACCTGATACGCACTACCCTTTCCGGAACCCGGATTCCCAAGGTGGTGCTCCCCCGTTACGAGGATCACGGGGAACTGCTGAAATGGCTGCTGCTGGAAAACGTCCCGGGGACCTTCCCCTACACCGCGGGTGTCTTTGCGTTCAAGCGTGAAGGAGAAGATCCGACGAGGATGTTCGCCGGCGAGGGGGATGCATTCCGCACCAATCGCCGCTTCAAACAACTCTCGTCACATTCCGACGCCAAACGCCTGTCCACCGCATTCGACTCGGTAACGCTCTACGGGTGCGATCCCGACGAACGACCCGACATCTACGGAAAGGTGGGCAACTCGGGGGTCTCCATCGCCACCCTGGACGATCTCAAGGTTCTATACGACGGCTTCGACCTGTGCAGCCCGTCGACCTCCGTCTCGATGACGATCAATGGCCCGGCACCGATCATACTGGCGATGTTCCTGAACACCGCAATCGATCAACAGACCGCAAAATTCGAGCAGGACAATGGCCGGCAGCCCACCGACGAAGAGATCGAGAAAATCCGCGAGTGGGCCCTGACCAACGTTCGTGGAACAGTTCAGGCGGATATCCTGAAAGAGGATCAGGGACAGAACACCTGTATCTTCTCCACCGAGTTCGCCCTGAAGATGATGGGGGACATCCAGGAATATTTCGTCCATCACGCCGTCCGCAACTTCTATTCAGTATCGATCTCCGGCTACCACATCGCCGAAGCCGGAGCCAATCCCATATCGCAACTGGCATTTACCCTTTCGAACGGCTTCACCTATGTGGAGACCTACCTCGCCCGGGGCATGCACATAGATGACTTTGCCCCCAATCTGTCTTTTTTCTTCAGCAACGGAATGGATCCCGAGTACACGGTCATGGGCCGCGTGGCGAGACGTATCTGGTCGACCGCGATGCGTTTCAGGTACGGTGCCAACGAACGCAGTCAGAAGCTGAAGTATCACATCCAGACCTCGGGACGTTCGCTGCATGCCCAGGAAATGGATTTCAATGATATCCGCACCACCCTTCAGGCATTGATCGCCATCTACGACAACTGCAACAGCCTGCACACCAACGCCTACGACGAGGCTATCACGACACCCACAGAGGAGTCGGTGCGCCGAGCCCTGGCGGTGCAGTTGATCATCAACAACGAATGGGGACTGGCCAACAACGAAAATCCCAACCAGGGCGCCTTTATCATCGATGAGCTGACCGACCTGGTGGAGGAAGCGGTATTGAGCGAGTTCGAGCGTATCTCAGAGCGCGGCGGCGTACTCGGCGCCATGGAGACCGGCTACCAGCGTGGCAAGATCCAGGATGAGTCACTCCATTACGAGCACAAGAAACACGACGGCAGCCTGCCTATCGTGGGGGTAAACACCTTCCTGAATCCCAAAGGTCAGAAAGAGTTCACCATCGAACTGGCGCGTTCCACGGAAGAGGAAAAGAAGAGCCAGATCTGCAGACTCCGGGATTTCCACGCAACCCATGGATTGGAATCTACCGCGGCACTGGAGCGTGTAAAACGGGCTGCCATCGAAAACCGCAATGTCTTCGCCGAACTGGTAGATGCCGTGCGCTGCTGCTCACTGGGCCAGATCGCCAATGCGCTGTACGAGGTGGGGGGACAGTATCGCCGGAATATGTGAAATGTAGGATGCCGGTGAGGAACGAACCGCATCAGTCGGGGTGCGCTCCGGTTTATTCATAAAATTAGTATGTTATGAAACATTACTAATCGAAGAACAAAATAAAAAAACCGTTGTTTCTTTGTTGACCCTTGGTCTACATTTCATTACTGTTACAAAAAATAACTTTACGTTTACGTAAACGTAATAATAACAATTAGACGGATCGCCCGGTTTTCACAAACCAGAGACAGCACCACCGAAGTGAGGAATCGAAGCCATGGCATTGAAAGACATCCTGGTTCATGTCGACCGGACGCCGCACTGCGAAAAACGCGTAAAGATCGCATTGGAGATCGCAAGCCGCCAGGAAAATGAACTGACGGGAATCTTCGCCCAGGGCAATGCCTACCTCGAAGCCCGCACCAGCGGCCTGGACAAGCGCCGCGAACTGCACGCCGATATCAGCGAGAAGCTGCGAATGCAGTTTCAGCCGCTGGCCGACGAAGCCGGTGTGCGGCTCCATTGGGAAACCGCCCCGTTCGACAGGTCGGAGGAAACGATCATGGATCAGATGGTGTTTGATTCCCAGCATAGGGATCTCATCATCGTCGGCCAGCATGACGAGGAGACGTACGACGGCAGCATTCCGGCAGATCTGGCCGAACGCCTGGTGCTGGAGACCGGAAGGCCCGTACTGATAATCCCCTATGCGGGTACGTTCAAGACCCTGGGCAAGCGGGTGGTGATCGCCTGGAATACGGCCCGTGAATCCGTACGCGCGCTCAACGATGCGATACCGCTTATGCAGGATGCACAGGTGGTTAAAGTTATCGCCATCAACCCCAAAGAAAAAAACAAACGCCATGGTGAGGTCCCATCCTCCGATATCGTCAGGCACCTGAAGCGCCACGGCATCGAAGCAGAGGCTGACCATTTCTCCACGGAGGGCGTGGACGAGGGCAACCTGCTGCTCAACTGCGTCTCCGACGAGCGCTCCGATCTGCTGGTGATGGGTGCTTACGGGCATTACCGATTCCGGGAACTGATCCTGGGCGGTGTAACGAAGGAGATACTGGAGCACATGACCACGCCAGTGCTCATGTCCTATTAGAAAAGGCGCGATCAAAACGCCTCACCAAATCGAGAGAGAGGAGTTGAGGGAATGTCATCATCCCCCGATCGACCGGAAGCAAACAGCGAAGCGCAGTTGGATACCTTTCCAAAACTGTTGCTGAATCATGCCCGCGTGCGCGGCGATAAGATCGCCATGCGCGAAAAAGATCTGGGTATCTGGCAGGCCTGGACCTGGCGGGAGGTACTCGACGAGGTGCGGGCAATGGCCTGCGGGCTGGCTGCTCTGGGGTTCCAAAGGGGCGACAAGCTGGCCATCATCGGTGATAACCGTCCCCGTCTGTACATGGGAATGACTGCCGCCCAATGTCTTGGCGGTGTCCCCGTGCCCCTCTACCAGGACTCGGTCGCCAAGGAGATGAAGTTCGTCCTGGACAATGCCGAAGTCCACTACGCAATCGTCGAAGACCAGGAACAGGTAGATAAACTGCTGGAACTCAGGGAAGAGGATTCGAGTATCAGGCATATACTGTTCGGCGATCCCCGGGGTATGCGCCACTATGATTTTCCGTTCCTGAGCAGTATCGAGAAGGCACAGGCGGCCGGGCGCGAATTCGACAAGGCCAACCCCGGGTTTTTCGAGCAGTCGGCCAACTCGGTCACGGGTGCGGATATCGCCATCATGCTCTACACCTCGGGAACCACGGGCAACCCGAAGGGTGTGGTTCTCACCAACGACAATGTCGTCATCACGGCGCGCAACGGCATCATCCGGGAGAACCTGACGGACCAGGAAGAGGTGCTCGCCTATCTGCCCATGGCCTGGGTGGGCGACAATCTATTCTCCTATGCCCAGTCTCTGGTAGCGGGTTTTACCGTCAACTGCCCGGAAAGCGGCGCAACCGTCCTTACCGATCTGCGGGAGATAGGTCCAACCTACTACTTTGCGCCGCCGCGCATCTACGAAAACATGCTCACCCAGGTGATGATACGCATGGAGGATGCGAGCAGGATCAAACAGCGTATGTTTCATTATTTCATGCAACATGCGCAGCGCGTCGGCACACGGATACTCGACAAAAAGCCGGTCAAACTCTCGGAAAAGCTCATCTACAAGCTTGGCGATTTCATGGTATACGGCCCGTTGAGAAACGTGCTCGGAATGGGACGGACCCGCCTGGCCTATACCGCCGGAGAGGCTATCGGGCCGGAGATCTTTGATTTTTACCGCTCCCTCGGCATCAACATCAAACAGTTGTACGGTCAGACCGAGGGTATGGCGTTCGTCTGCGTACAGCCCGACGGCGAGGTCTATGCGGACACTGTTGGAACCCCGGCCATCGATGTGGAGGTCAAGATCGATGACAGTGGAGAAGTGCTCTACCGCGGTCCCGGTGTATTCCACTCCTACTACAAGGCCCCGGAAGAAACGAGCAAAACCAAGACCGAAGACGGCTGGGTGTTCACCGGCGACGCAGGTTATTTTGCCGAAAACGGTCATCTGAAGATCATCGACCGCGCCAAGGATGTGGGTAAGCTGACCGACGGCACCATGTTCGCGCCCAAGTACATTGAGAACAAGCTTAAGTTCTTCACCTTCGTCAAGGAGGTGGTGGCGTTCGGAGATCAGCGCGATTACACGGCGATCTTCGTCAACATAGACCTGGAGGCTGTCGGCAACTGGGCGGAGCGGCGTAACATCGCCTACTCGGGCTATACCGATCTTGCCGGTCAGGACGACGTCTACGATCTCGTCCAGGAGTGTGTCGACAAGGTGAATGAGGATCTCTCCCACGACCCCAGGCTGGGCAACTCCCAGATCCGACGCTACCTGATTCTCCACAAGGAACTGGATGCAGACGACGGGGAACTCACCCGGACCCGCAAGGTGCGCCGCAATTTCATTGCCGAACGCTACGGAGAACTGATGGATGCGCTCTACTCCGACAAACCGGAATGCCACGTCGAGACCCAGGTCAAATTCGAAGACGGGCGCACCGGCATGCTGGCGGCGGATGTAAAGATCCGCGACGCCAGACAGTACACACCCGTGGCCAAGGCCAGCTGAGGATCAGGAATAGACTATGTATGAGCGTACCCTTGGAGACGTTGTCCTCGAAGTCAGGAACATCTCCCTTTCGTTCGGTGCCATGCGGGTCCTGAATGACATCAGTTTCGACGTCAGGCAGGGGGAAATCCGGTCCATCATCGGGCCCAACGGTGCCGGCAAGAGCTCGATGCTCAACGTCATCAACGGGTTCTATCACCCTCAGGAAGGGACCATCACCTACCGTGGCGAGACCCGGCATGAGATGAAGGTCCACAAGGCGGCGGAACAGGGCATCGCGCGGACCTTTCAGAACATCGCCCTGTTCAAGGGCATGAGCACCCTGGACAACATCATGACCGGGCGCAATCTGAAGATTAAGTCCAACATGCTGCTCCAGGCCATCTATTGGGGAAAGGCACAGAAGG
>Ga0255040_10000479_pt1 | contig 10481 bp, 10 predicted proteins | sample BC1_12_2_MG_FD_181711 | JGI IMG/M metagenome (GOLD analysis project Ga0255040, IMG submission 181711) | Seawater microbial communities from Strait of Georgia, British Columbia, Canada - BC1_12_2 | ecosystem: Environmental > Aquatic > Marine > Strait | place: Canada: British Columbia | collected... | reverse complement strand
AGGAATGCCTAGCGATCCTCGCGCGCCATCCGCGCGACGCCTATGCGGTGGCCAAGCGCGGTATCCGCGGGAAACTGACGCCGACTGCGGAAGCGACGGCACAGTGGGAGGGCGAGGATCGGGCGGCATGGACCTCGCCCGAATTCAAGGCGCTGATCGAGCGGCAGCTGAAACGTTGACGGTGATGGCGCGCGGCGCCGGCGTCTCGCTTCTTGCGCTGCTTGGATGCGCACTGGCCTTTGGTTCGACGCCGGAACGCGCATGCGCCGGAGCTGACGCGGATCTTTGTTTCGCGGGTAGTGGCAACGCGGGGCTCGATGTCGAGGCCTGCACACGTGCGCTCGGCGCAGGGGCCGATTCGGCAACGCGGACCACGCGGGCCACGCTCCATGTACGGCGTGCCGCAGCCCTGATTCGAATCGAACAGCATCGAGTCGCAGCGGACGACCTCGAAGCGGCGATTGCGCTCAATCCCTATTCAGCGGAGGCGTATCGCTTGCTCGGCTCCGTACGCGCGAACGCGGGCGATACCGCGGGCGCGCTGAGCGCCTACGACCGCTCGATCGAACTCTTTCCAAGTCACGCAAAAGCGTATCGGGATCGCGGCGTGACGCAATTGTTCGCCGGCGTGCCGCGCAAGGCGGTCGCGGATCTGAGTGCATCTGTTCAGCTCGATCCCTTCGACGCCGAAGCGTGGGCGTTTCGCGGCTTTGCCCATTTCGCGCTGGCGCGCTACGCGCAGGCGGACGCGGATTTCGAGCGTTGCACGGCGCTCGCCTTCCCCTACGACTATCTCGCGCTCTGGCGCGCGCTTGCGCGGCGGTATGCGGGCGCGCCCTGGCGGGAGGCACTGCAGCGGGCTGCGGCGGCGTACGCACCGGGGGAATGGCCGGCGCCGCTCCTCGTTGCTGCCGCGAACAATGCGCAGGCCGGCGCGGCGCTGCGGGCGATGGATGGCCGGCCCGGTGAGGCGCGCGCGGCACGCGCGCACTTTTATGTAGGCGCGCTCGCCCTTACGGAACAGAATGGACGGCGTGCCCAAGGGCATCTCGAGCAGGCGCGGCGCGAGGCGCCGCCAGATTCGATCGAGCGATTGATGGCGGAGGTTTTGCTTGCACGCTGAAGCGACGCATCGCGCAGCGCGAACCATGATCGCGCGGCGCGCAGTGCCGATCGCCGGCGCAGGCCGGCTGCTCTGCGCGCTGGTACTCGCGGCAACCACTGCGCAGGCCGCGCCGGACAGTGCGTCGTCGGTGGCGCGGACCCCGCACGCGCTCAGTCTCGAGGTTCTCACGCGTCCCGCGCAGGACGATTTCGAGGTCATGCTGAAAAGGCGCGTGATCCGGGTGCTGGTGCCGTACAGCCGCACGCTCTTTTTCCATACCCATGGCGCACAGCGTGGGTTGACCGCCGATGCAATCCACGACTTCGCGCGCTGGCTCAATCGCAGGCATCGCAAGGCGCTCTCCGGGCGCCCGATCACTGTGCTGCCGATTCCGGTGACGCGCGACAAGCTGATTCCTTGGGTGGTCGAGGGGCGAGGCGACATCGCGGCGGGCAACTTGACGATTACGCCCGAACGCGCGCAGTGGGTCGATTTCAGCGCGGCCGGCAAAACCGGGGTGTTTGAACTCGTCGTCAGCGGACCCCGGTCGCCGAAAATCTCCACGCTGCTCGATCTTTCCGGCAAGGAAGTTCATGTGCGTCGTTCAAGCAGCTACTACGTCAGCCTGCTCGAGATCAATCGGCGCTTTAAGGAAGCGCGCAGACCGCCGGTAGACATCCGGCTCGTTCCGGAGGCGCTCGAAGACGAGGATTTGATGGAGATGGTAAGCGCCGGAATTCTCGGCCTTATCGTCGTCGACGACTGGAAAGCGAAGCTGTGGGCGAAGATCCTGCCGGGACTCATCGTCCATGACCGGATCGCGGTGCGGATTGGCGGGCGCATCGGTTGGGCATTCCGCAAGGATAGCCCCCAGCTCGCGACGGAGGTGAACGCCTTCATCGAAGAGCGACGCAAGAATTCGAACGCCGCGCAGGTGCGGTTCGCGACCTACGCGCAACGCATTAAACGGCTGTACGACAGCACCGGCGGCGCGGAATGGGGCCGCTTCAAAGATACGATCGGCATCTTCCGCAAGTATTCGGAACGCTATGGTTTCGACCCCCTGATGATGGCGGCACAGGGCTTCCAGGAATCACGCCTCAAGCAGAACGCGCGCAGCCGCAACGGCGCGATTGGCGTGATGCAACTCCTGCCGTCGACCGGCGAGGCGATGAAGGTCGGCGACATTCGCGAGGTCGACGCGAACATCCACGCCGGCATCAAGTACATGCACACCCTGATCGAGCACTACTTCAAGGACGCCACTTTCGATCCGGATAACCGCGTGCTGTTTGCGCTCGCGAGCTACAATGCGGGTCCGGGCCGGATCGGGACGCTGCGCAGGCGCGCGGAGAAGGCGGGGCTTGATCCGAACCGCTGGTTCGGCCAGGTCGAGCAGATCGCCGCGCAACGCATCGGCCGCGAGACCGTGCACTATGTGCGAAACGTCTACAAGTACTACATTGGATATGCGCACCGCCTCGAGGCGATGGACGCGCGCAAGGCGGCGGCGAAAAGGGTCGAGTCCCGCGCGCGCAGGTAACGGCGCGCTAGATCAACGCGGGCTTCCCCGCGTTCGTCACGACGCGCTTCACCGCGTTGGTTACCGCGCGCGTGTCGTGTACGCCGCCGAGGTCAGGCGTCAGCACGCCCTCGGCGGTAACCGCCTCGATCGCCTGCATCAGGCGCGTCGCGGCCTGCGGCTCACCCAGATGCTCGAGCATCATCGACGCCGTCCAGAAAGTCGCGAGCGGATTGGCGATGCCCTTGCCGGTAATGTCGAAGGCCGAGCCGTGGATCGGCTCGAACATCGAGGGGAAGCTGCGCTCGGGATTCAGATTCGCCGTCGGCGCGATGCCGAGCGACCCCGAGAGCGCGGCCGCGAGGTCGGACAGAATGTCGGCGTGCAGGTTGGACGCGACGACGGTGTCGATCGAGCCGGGTTTTAGCACCATGCGCGTGGTCATCGCGTCGACCAACTCGCGGTCCCATTTGACGTCCGGGTAGCCCTTTGCGACTTCGAAGAAGATCTCGTCCCAGAGCACCATGCCGTAACGCTGGGCATTCGACTTCGTAACCAGCGTCAACTGTTTGCGTGGCCGCGAGCGCGCCAGCGCGAATGCGAAGCGGTGGATGCGCTCGACGCCGCGCCGGGTGAAGACCGAGGTTTCGGTGGCGACTTCGTCGGGCAGGCCTTTGTGTACGCGCCCGCCGGAGCCCGAGTACTCGCCCTCGGAATTCTCCCGGACGATGACCCAGTCTACGGCCGACCCACCGCGCAGCGGACTCTCGACGCCAGGCAGGACGCGCGCCGGACGAACGTTGGCGTACTGGTCGAAGCCCTGGCAGATCGGCAGCCGCAGGCCCCAAAGCGAGACGTGGTCGGGTACGTCGGCCGCGCCGACGGCGCCGAAGAAGATCGCATCGAAGCCTTTCAGCTGCTCGAGCCCGTCCTCGGGAATGTAGGCGCCGGTCTCGAGGTAGCGCTTCGAACTCCAGTCGAAGCGCTCGAAGGACAGGGCGAAGCCCTGCGTTGCGGCAAGCGCTTCGAGGACTTCGATTCCCGCCGGAATGACTTCGTTGCCGATCCCGTCGCCCGGGATCGCGGCGATGCGGTAGGTCTTCAAGCCGCTTTCGTCGGAATCGCACGCGCCGCGCGCGCGCTCGGTGATTGCGCGCGCACCGCCTCCGCGATCGCGGCGCCGATGTCCGCGGTCGATGCCTCGCCCTTCATGTCCGGCGTGTGCGGGCCCTCGATGATGACGCGCTCGATCGCCGCCAAGATATCGGCCGCGGCGGCGGCATGTCCGAGGTGCTCGAGCATCAGCACGCCCGACCAGATCTGCGCAATCGGATTGGCGATCTTCTTGCCCGCAATGTCGGGTGCCGAGCCATGCACGGGTTCGAAGATCGACGGCGCCGTGCGCTCCGGGTTGATGTTGCCCGAGGGTGCGATGCCGATCGTCCCTGCGGTCGCCGGACCGAGATCGGAGAGGATGTCGCCGAACAGGTTCGAGCAGACGATGACGTCGAAGCGATCCGGGTTGAGCACCATCTGGATGCTGAGGCCGTCGACGTGGTACTGATCGGTGCGCACCGCCGGATACTGCTTCTTCATCTCGGCAAAACGCTCGTCCCAGTAGGGCATGGTGATCGAGATGCCGTTCGACTTGGTGCAGGAGGTCAGGTGCTTGCCGCGCTGCATTGCGAGCTCGAAGCCGTGCTTCATGATGCGGTCCACGCCCTTGCGGCTGAACACCGCCTGCTGCATGACCACCTCACGCTCGGTGCCTTCGTAGACCCGCCCGCCGACGTTGCCGTACTCGCCCTCGGTGTTCTCGCGCAGCACGATGTAGTCGATGTCGCCGGGTTTACGGCCGGCGAGCGGGCAGGGCAGCCCTTCGAACAGGCGCACCGGCCGCAGGTTCACGTAGAGGTCGAACCAGCGCCGGAAGTTGATGAGCAGGCCCCAGGCCGAGATATGGTCCGGCACGATCGCCGGGTTGCCGACGGCACCGAAGTAGATGGCGTCGAACGTGCGCAGGATGTCGGGCGCGTCCTCCGGACACATGCGGCCGTGTGCCTTGTACCAGTCCGAGCTCCACGGAAACTCCTGCCAATCGAAGCGAATGCCGTGTTTCGCGCCGACGGCTTCGAGAACGCGTACGCCCTCGGGCATGGTTTCACGGCCAATGCCGTCTCCGGGAATGACTGCGATGCGGTGGGTGGTCATCAGCGCGCTCCAGCGGGGAATGGCGCGCGAGACCGCGCGCAAAAGGATGCGAATTCTAGCAGGCGCTAAAATCCAGCCATGCAGTTCATCGCGCTCGATAGTTCGACCGAATGGTGCTCCGCCGCGCTCTGGCGTGACGGTGAGATCGCGGCGATCGAGCGCCGCGCGGATCACCGCCACGGCGAGCTGCTGCTGCCGATGATCGAGCGCCTGCTCGCGCAGGCCGAACTCGACGCCCAGGACCTGGACGGCGTCGCATTTGCTGCGGGGCCGGGGGCGTTCACCGGGCTACGCATCGCCTGTGGCATCGCCCAAGGCCTGGCGTTTGCACACGACGTCCCGGTGGTCGGAATCTCGAGCCTCGAGGCGCTTGCAGAGTGCGCGGGCGCCCCACGGGTCATCGCCTGCCTGGATGCGCGCATGCACGAGGTTTACTGCGCCGCCTTCGAGCGGTGCGGCGACGCGTGGCGCGCAGTGGTCGAAGCCGAGTGCGTGGCGGCGCGCGACATCGCGATCCCGCCGGGCGAGGGCTGGACGGGTGCGGGCGGCGGCTTCGCCGTGTACGGCGATGTCCTGCGCGCGCGCCTCGGCGCCGCGCTCGCGCAGCGTGCGCCTGACCTGCGGCCAGGGGCAACGGCGGTGGCGCGACTTGCCGCTGCGCGCTTCGGGCGCGGCGAGGGCGTCGACGCCGCCCTGGCGCAGCCGCACTATGTGCGCGAAAAGGTTGCGTTGACGAGCGCCGAGCGCCTCGCCCGATGAGCGCTGTCCTGAACCAACACGATGCGCCGGGCACGCCGCGGCTCGAGCGCATGCAGGCCGCGGACCTCGACGCCGTGGTTGCGATCGAGGCGGCGATCTACAGCCATCCCTGGACGCGCGGCAATTTCGCCGATTCACTGCGCGCGCAGTACGACTGCTGGGTCTGGCGCATCGAGGGCGAACTGGTCGGCTACTGCATTTTATTTGCGGCCGCCGGCGAAGCCCACCTGCTCAATCTGTCGATCGCGGCCCCCTACCAGCGCCGCGGCTATGGCGGGGCGCTGCTCGGCCGCGTCATTGCGCTGGTACGCGAAGCGGGCGCGCACAGTCTGTTCCTTGAGGTCCGCCCAAGCAACGAGGGCGCGCAACGCCTCTACCAGCGCTTCGGCTTTCGCCGCGTCGCGCTGCGGCGCGACTACTATCCGGCGCATGCCGGACGCGAGGATGCGCTGGTTTATGTCTTGCATCTTGCGTCGTGATCGGCTGTCGCAGGCGTGGCGCGCGGACGCCCTAAGACGTTGAAATGGTAAAACCCGACCGCAGGACGCTGCTCGCGGAGATGGGGCTTGCGCCGCTGTGGCGGCTGCGCACAACGGGGCCCGGGGCGGCGCCGCACGAAGACGCGCTGCAAGCGGCCCCGATCGAGTTGACTGCGCCAACCGAGTCGGCGCCCGCCGCGACGGATCGGGACGCCACGATTCGCGTGATGGCGTGGTCAGACCTAAAGCAGGCGGTGCCGGCCTGCACCGCCTGCGGATTGCACGCCGGGCGCAAGCAGGCCGTGTTCGGCGTCGGCGACGAGCGCGCGGATTGGCTGCTGATCGGCGAGGCACCGGGCGCCGAGGAGGATCGGCTGGGCGAACCCTTCGTCGGTCAGGCCGGACGTCTGCTCGATGCGATGCTCGCTGCGCTCGAGTTGCAACGTGGCGACAACGTCTACATTGCCAACGTATTGAAGTGCCGACCGCCGGGAAACCGCAATCCGCAACCGGGCGAGGTCGCGCTGTGCACGCCGTATCTGCTGCGGCAGATCAATCTCATACAACCCCGGCTGATCCTCGCGATGGGTCGCTTCGCTGCGCAAACCCTGCTCGCCACAGATGCGACGATCGCGAGCCTGCGCGGGCGCGTGCACGCCTATGCAGGGGTTCCGCTCATCGTCACCTATCACCCTGCCTATTTGTTGAGGAACCTGCCCGACAAGGCAAAGGCCTGGGCCGATCTCCTTTTCGCGCGTCGTACGATTGCCGAGCGGGCGGCGGCGCGCTGAGGGCGTTCACCGCGCCGATGCGCGCGATGGTGCGCGTGCGTGGCGTCCTCGCCGCCCCCGTGATCGGCAACGCGTCTGCGGTAAGCGTGGAATTTTCCTATAAGCCACCTATCGCGCGCGGATTATGCTTGAATAAGGGCGTTATTGAGCTCGATCGAAAACGTTAATCTCAATGGCCGACCGGCGCCTTCAAGTCTTCCATGCTGTCGCCAAGCATCTGTCGTTCACCAAGGCGGCAGAAGCGCTGTTCATGACGCAGCCGGCGGTGACCTTCCAGATCAAGCAGCTGGAAGAGCATTTCAATACCCGCCTGTTCGAGCGCGGGCATGGCCGAATCTCGATAACGCCGGCGGGCAACGTGGTGCTCGATTACGCCGAGAGAATTCTCGCGCTGTCCGCGGAGCTCGACACCCGGCTCAAGGAACTGACCGGCGAGGTGGCCGGTTTGCTGATGATCGGCGCGAGCACGACGATCGCCGAGTTCCTGTTGCCGAGCGTGCTGGGCGAGTTCAAATCGATACATCCGAAGGTATTGCCGCGACTGATCGTCGGCAATTCGGAGACGGTGGAGAGCCGGGTCGCCGAACATACCCTGGACATCGGTTTCATCGAGGCGCCCTCGCATCTCACGACGGTGGTGACGGAGGTGGTGTGCGACGACGAACTGCAGGTCGTCTGCGCGCCGTCGCATCCGCTCGCGCGATTGAAGAGCATCAGCGCGAAGCAGCTTCAGCAATACCCGTTCATCAGTCGCGAGACGGGTTCGGGCACGCGTGAAGTGACCGACAAATATCTGCAAAAGGCCGGCGTGGCGCAGGACGCCCTGAGCGTCGTGATGGAGCTTGGCAGTCCGGAGGCATTGAAGGGCCTGATCGCGACCGGCCTGGGGTTCGGCATCATGTCGCGCGTCACGGTCGCCAGCGAACTGCAGCTCGGACGCGTGATCTGCGTGCCGCTCGCTCCGCGCTTGCTGCGCCAGCTCTCGGTCGTCTATCCGAAGGAAAAGTTTCGCTCGCAGCTGGTCAACACCTTCGTCGAGTTTGCGAAGCAGCGTCTGGCCGCGCGTCAGGCCGCGTGACGCGGGCGACAGTGCTCGACCCGATGCGCGAACGGCATTGATGCCAGTCTTTCATCCGACCGTGACGTCCTGATCGCAGCCATGCCTCGTCCGATTCGCGCCACGATCTCGAGCGCTGCGCTCAGGCACAACCTCGAGGTTGCGCGACGCCATGCGGGCGGCTCGGAAATCTGGGCGGTGATCAAGGCGAACGCCTACGGCCATGGGCTGGTTCGCGTGGCGAAGGCGCTTGATGCGGCCGACGGCTTCGCGTTGTTGGATTTCGTCGATGCGCTGCGCCTGCGCGCCGCGGGCGTCAACAAGCCGATCCTGATGTTGGAAGGTTTTTTCTCGGCGCAGGACCTGCCGGTCGTGCGCAAACACGCGCTTACGCCGGTGATTCACACCGTCGAACAGATCGAGATGCTGAAGACGACCGATCTCGGCGGCCAGATCGACGCCTATTTCAAGGTGAACAGTGGCATGAACCGGCTCGGCTTCTCGCCGGAAAACGTGCTGTTGGGATGGAGCGCGCTGCAGGAGGATCCTCAGATCCGCACGGTCACCTTGATGACCCACTTCGCCGACGCAGACGGCCCAAGCGGCGTCCAGGCGCAGCTCGATTGGTTCAATGAGATCACGCACAGCATGGACGCGCCACGCTCTGTTGCGAATTCGGCCGCACTGCTGCGCTATGCGGAGGAGACGCGCGCGGCGTGGGTACGGCCCGGCATCATGCTCTACGGCTGTTCGCCGTTTGCCGACCAGAGCGCGGAGGCGCTCGGACTCAAGCCGGCGATGACGCTGACCAGCGAGATCATCGGACTCCAGCAACTGCAACCGGGGGAACGGGTCGGTTACGGGTTTTCCTACGAGTGCGTAGGCGAGATGACGGTCGGCGTGGTCGCTTGCGGCTACGCGGACGGCTACCCGCGGCACGCGCCCGCCGGCACGCCGGTGCTGGTGGCCGGGCAGCGCGCGCGGATCGTGGGCCGCGTTTCGATGGATATGATCTGCGTCGACGTCACCGCCGTCGAGCAGGCAGGCATCGGGACGCCGGTCACCCTGTGGGGGGACGGCCTGTCGGCGGACGAAGTCGCGACGCACGCGGGAACGCTTAGCTACGAGCTCCTGTGTGCGCTCGCGCCGCGCGTTCCCGTCGTGGAAACCTGACGCGACCCGCTCCGTGGCGCGGGCGAAATCGGCCTACGTTTGCTCCGACTGCGGCGCCAGCGCACTGCAATGGTTCGGCGCCTGCCCGTCCTGTGGCGCAGCCGGCACGCTGGTCGAGACGCGCGCCGAGAAACCCGGTAACCCGCGCCAGCGCGGGCTCGCGCCGATGGGCGCGCCGCAGCCGCTCGCGCAGGTCGATGCACGCGCGGCCGCGCGCATTCCGGTTGGGATCGATGAGCTTGACCGCGTGCTCGGCGGGGGTCTCGTCGCCGGGCAGGTTGTGCTGCTCGGTGGCGATCCGGGAATCGGCAAGTCGACGCTGCTGTTGCAGGCGCTTGCCGCGCTCGGCGATCGCGCCACCGCGCTCTACGTAACCGGCGAGGAATCGGTCGAGCAGGTCGCGCTGCGCGCGCGCCGGCTCGTACTCGATGCCGGTGGCGTGCGGCTGCTCGCCGAGATCCAGCTCGAGCGGATTCTGGAGGCGCTCGAGACCGCCAAGCCGCGGGTCGTGGTGATCGATTCAATCCAGACGCTGTACTCCGAGGCCCTGCAGTCGGCGCCGGGCTCGGTTGCCCAGGTGCGTGAATGCGCCGCGCAGCTCACGCGGTACGCGAAGAATTCCGGCGCCGCGGTCCTGCTGATCGGCCATGTGACCAAGGAAGGCGCGATCGCGGGGCCGCGTGTACTCGAGCATATCGTCGACTCGGTGTTGTATTTCGAGGGCGACCCCCATTCGAGCTTTCGCCTGGTGCGCGCGATCAAGAATCGCTTCGGCGCCGTAAACGAGCTCGGCGTGTTCGCGATGACCGAGCGCGGGCTGCGTGCGGTGAGCAACCCGTCGGCACTGTTTCTTTCCCACCATGGCGCCGACGTCGCGGGGTCCTGCGTACTCGCGACGCTCGAGGGCACACGGCCGCTGCTGGTCGAGATCCAGGCACTGGTCGATGCGACGCAGGCGCCCAGCCCGCGGCGCCTGTCGGTTGGACTCGAGCAGAATCGCCTCGCGATGCTGCTCGCGGTGCTGCACCGGCATGCGCGCCTGGCGACGATCGACCAGGACGTGTTCGTCAATGCGGTCGGTGGCGTGCGTATCAGCGAGCCGGCCGCGGATCTTGCGGTATCGCTGGCGGTGGTGTCGTCGCTCACCGATCGGCCGGTGCCGCGCGATGTGGCCGTATTCGGCGAGATTGGGCTGGCGGGCGAAGTGCGCCCGGCGCCGCGCGGTCAGGACCGGCTGCGCGAAGTGGTCAAGCTCGGCTTCACCCGCGCGATCGTGCCGCGCGCCAACCGGCCGAAAAGCGCCATCGAGGGGCTCGAGGTGCTCGCCGTCGAGCGGGTCGAACAGGCTGTCCAGCTGCTTCGGGACCTCTGACCACCCGATCGA
>Ga0255040_10000478_pt1 | contig 10487 bp, 10 predicted proteins | sample BC1_12_2_MG_FD_181711 | JGI IMG/M metagenome (GOLD analysis project Ga0255040, IMG submission 181711) | Seawater microbial communities from Strait of Georgia, British Columbia, Canada - BC1_12_2 | ecosystem: Environmental > Aquatic > Marine > Strait | place: Canada: British Columbia | collected... | reverse complement strand
AGAACTGGATAGCTATTTCACAATAGAGGCCAGATAATGCCTAGAGTAACCTTACCACTAGACGGCTTTTATGAGTCTGAAACGCTAGAGATATCAGAGCAGGAATGTATCAACTGGTATCGTCAGGTTAGTCAGAGTCAGGGCGATGTATCACCAGTCTCATTACGGGGCTGTGCGGGAATAACTCAGCGCACAACAACGGGCGAGATACAACAGGTTAACCGTGGTTCACACGTTAAAGCTGGGGTTGCTTACTTTTTAAACGGTGAGACGCTTGTATCAATCACCATTGCGTTTGATGAGGAGGGAGTTGTATCATTTACGCCAGTTGCACTTGGTGCAATACCTGGTGATTCTCGTGTCAGTATGGCGGATAATGGTAAGCAGTTGATGGTGCTTGTTCCAGGTGGCAACGGTTACATTATTGATGAGTCAAGTGGGACACCATTTGTGCAAATAACAGACCCTAGCTTTACCGCTAACGGTGCGCCTCAGCACGTCAGATTCAATAGCTCATTCTTTGTTGTGACTACTGATACTAAGAAGTTTATCCGGTCATCAGCTAACGACGGCACTAATTGGAGCGCGTTAGACGTCTACTCAGCAGAGTCAGACCCCGACATCATCACGGCGATTCATACCAACAATAACCGTGTTTATATTGGCGGTAGTGAAACCATTGAAGAATTTACGTTTAACGGTTCAGTGTACCAGCGCACAGGCTTTTTCATAGATAAAGGCGTGTCAGCACCATTTAGCATGGTAAGCACCAATAACAGCTTTATGTGGATTGGTGCGGGCACTAACGAAAGTCCAGCTATATGGATACTATCAGGCAACCAAGCACAGAAGGCGTCAACCACCACCATTGATAAGATACTACAAGGCTTTTCAGCCTCAGATATCGAGAGTGCGTTTAGTTATGCGTTTGCTCAAAATGGCGCGTATTTTATCGGCTTTTCATTCCCTACGTTAACGCTTGAGTTCAATACCGTTACCGGCAAGTGGAACGAAAGAACCAGTCAGGTGTTGGATGATAAAGGGTTTACACAAACAATCAGATGGCGTGTTAACTCAGTCGCGTTTGTTGATGGGTATCTACTATGCGGCGACTCAAGGGATGGGCGTATCGGTGATATCAGCCCATTCACTTATACAGAGTACGGTAACGGGATATTACGAACGTGTGTGATCCAACCTCTTACCAATCAGGGCAACGCAATCTCAATAAGCGAGCTTGAGCCTACATTTAAAGGTGGCGTGGGTACGCTTGAGATACCTGAGCCGAAAATAAGAATGTCAACATCAAAGACAGGTGAAGGATTTGACGATGAGACTAGCCGATGTATCGGCACAGTTGGTAAGTATAACGCGCGTACAGTTTGGAACAGACTAGGCCGATTCCCAAGAGAGGCACTAATTAGGTTCACCATGTCAGACGGCGTTGAATCTGAATTTATTAAGCTTGAAGCTAGGGTGAAAGGCGGGCAGCGTGGCAACTAAGGTAACTGAAATAAGCCTTGACCGACCCATCGTTGAGCCAGATGGCAGCTTAACAGTGCAGAGTAGGGAGTTTTTTAGTACAATAACACAAAGGTCTTTAATTATCGGAACGGGTAGTCCAGAGGGTGTAGTTCCAGCTTTGCAAGGGTCAGTTTATATGGATGACGCAGGGACAACAGGTGCAATACTCTATATTAAGCGAGATAACGCTGATGGTGCGGGCGATGATTCAAATGGTTGGATTTTAGTTTGATAATACTTGGATTGCCAAGAAGCAGAACCGCATGGCTATCTGTTTTCATGTCACAGTCAAATACACACTTTCACCATGAAGCAATTAATGGCTGTAATAGCATGGATGAATACAGAATAAAGGTTAATGGTTGCGGGGATAGCACTACAGCACTGCCATTTTTGAAGGGTGAGCTGGCAGGGCGCAAGGTTGTAGTAATACGCAAAGATAAAAAAGAGCTGCAGCGGTGTATTGACTGGACAAACTCAGAATTTGGTGGCGATAACGAACAAGCAATTTTGGATCTGGATTTAGAATTATCACTAATTGACGGGCTAACTATAAATCAGTCTGACATAGATAATAGATTAAAAGAGATATGGGCGCATTTAGTTGATGACCATTGGCATGACAAATATCTGGAGATTTCCAAGATGAATATACAAGTACAGAACACAGCAATAGATAGTGCTGCAGCTAAAAACCTCATCAAAGGAGTTTCATTATGCCTTGGATAATAGCTGGTGGTGCATTACTAGGTGCGGCGGTAGGTTCTAATGCAAGCAGTAAGGCATCAAAAGCACAGCAAGCAGGCGCAGATAAAGCAGCGGCAGAAACCAGGCGTGCTGCTGATGAAGCTAGGGCGGACTTATTTAAGTTGTTCCCAGCCTCGCAAGATGCCTTATCGACAGGCTACAAAGGCGCGGCTGATATATTTGGGCAATCTGCCCCACAGCAAGCCGATATCTTCCAGCAAGGCAATGTTGCAGCACAGCGACAGATTGCAGCGGGTATGCCTCAGTTTCAAAACGCTATCTTAGGTGGCCAGGTTGATTATAATCAATTCCAACCAACACAGTTACAACAGCCGGATTTCAGCTTTATGCAAAATCAGCAATTTGAGGCTCCCAACCCGTTTAATCCTAATTACGGCATGACGGACGAAGAAATACAAAACGCCACAGCTCAAAATCCACGTTCACCTTGGGCGGTTAATATTCCACCGGTCGGAACTATTTATAGCCCTCAAAACAATCAGGCTAATATGCTTGGCGGCGGGTTCGGTAGAAAAAATTTAATGAGGTATAGATAATGGCGTTACCAATTAGAAACATCAGAGGCTTTAGGGGTCGCCAGTCAATGATGCAGCAACCTATGCAAGCTGGTATGAACAACGACGCCAGCATGATGCGGCCTACTCTTGGGGGGTTTAAATCGCCGCCGCCAATCCAAAACATGATGCGTCAACCCAGTCAAATGTCATATGGTGCGCAGAATGCTATGGGCGCACTTGGTGGTCAAGAAGGGGCTTGGAGTCAGCGGGTAGGTGAGGGCACTGCAAGCCCAATGCCAGTTCCAGAGGGATACTACGACCAGCTTAATGGTATTAGTCAACAAACACCAGCTAACGCTCAAACAATGATGCCTCAACAACAGCAACCTATGGTACCACAAGACTACAATAGCCAACTTAGCGCACCACAGCAGCAATATGGGTTAGCTGGGTCAGAAGCAGCATTACAGGCTGGGTTACAGGGTTCAATGGGTGCGCAAGCAGCCGGTACAAATGCAGCATTACAGTCATTGCAGGCTGGTAATCAAATAGGCCAGGGTCAATTTGACTTGGGTAGACATGCTCTTATGGGCGGGTATCAACTTGCCAATACTCAATTCGGTCAGGGTCAACAATATCTTAACCAAGCGGGTCAGGGCGCTCAAAACATGTTTGGTCAGGGTATGGGTATGCTCGGACAAGGTGGGCAGCAAGCTCAAGGCATGTTTAACCAAGGGCAGAATGCTTTAGGTCAAGGCGCTAATACTGCTCAGAATCGCTTTAATCAAGGTTTTGGCACAATAGGGCAAGGCAATCAGCAGGCGCAAGGTCAATTTAATCAAGGCCAGAATGCTATCGTGCAAGCTAGCCAAAATGCACAGGCTCAATTCGGTCAAGGTCAAAACGCCATTGGTCAGGGTGGTCAAAGCGCACAAAACATGTTTGGTCAAGGGCAAAATGCTTTAGGTCAAGCAAGTCAGAACGCACAGGCTCAATTCGGTCAAGGTCAAAACGCACTTAATCAGGGCAATCAAGCGGCTCAAGCTCAATTTAATCAAGGGCAGAATGCTATCGGGCAAGGTTCCAATACTGCTCAAGATAGATTTGGGCAAGGTGTGGGCGCGATAGGTCAAGGGTCAGATTTTGCACAAGGTCAGTTTAATCAAGGTCAGCAAGCTTTAGGTCAAGGCGGCCAACTTGCTCAAGGCCAACTTGCTCAAGGTCAGAGCGTATTAGGTCAGGGTGGTCAGCAAGCTCAAAACATGATCGGGCAAGGCGTGGGAATGCTCGGCGGTAATTATGGTGCGTCAGCAGCGCAAGCAAACACCTTGGCAGGCCGTGACATGTTCAACCAAGCGTCTCAGGGCGTTAACCAATTCACGGGTGAGGGTTTACGTGCTCAGAACTTGCAAGGCGCTTTAAGCGGTGCCCAGGGACAGGAAGCGTTTGACCGGGCATTGATTAACAACCCAATGCAAGACCTACTTAATAAAAGAGGTCAAGAAGCATTAGCCAACCAAGCCGCAGCGAGTGGCGGGCTAGGTTCTGGTCAATTCCTAACTGAACTACAACAACTTGGGCAAGCTCAAGCCAATCAACAAGTACAGCAACAAATACAAAACTTAGGCGCGTTATCCAATCAAGGCTTGCAAGCAGCTGGTCAATCTGGTCAATTCTTGAGTCAAGCAGGGCAGCAAGAAGGTCAACTGGCGGGTCAAAATGCTCAGATGTCAACACAAGCCAATATTGCAAGTGCTAACAACAGGCTAGGCGCGGCTCAAGCTAAAGCGTCATTAATGGGTCAAGGTGCCTCACTGCAACAGCAGTTGGCTGGACAGCAAGCGAGCTTATACGGTCAAGGCGCATCATTGCAGCAGCAGTTGGCTGGGCAACAAGCCAATCTATCAGGTCAGGCGGGAACTGCGGCACAGCAAGCCGCTCAAGCTCAGGCTAGCGTATTGGGTCAAGCTGGATCGGCTGCACAACAAGCGGCTGGTCAGCAGGCTAGCTTGTTCGGCCAAGCTGGACAATCTGCACAACAAGCAGCAGCACAGCAAGCTAATTTATTTGGTCAAGCTGGCACAGCCGGACAGCAAGCGGCAGGCCAACAAGCTAACCTATTTGGGCAGGCTGGGAATGCAGCTCAACAAACAGCACAAGCGCAAGCTAATCTGTTTGGGCAGGCTGGAACAGCAGGGCAGCAAGCGGCTGGTCAGCAAGCCAACCTTTACAGCCAAGCAGGGCAATCTTCACAGCAAGGCACTCAAGCACAGGCGGGAATGCTAGCCCAAGCAGGACAATCTGCACAGCAAGCCGCTCAAGCTCAAGCCAACTTATTTGGCCAAGCAGGGCAATCTGCACAGCAAACAGCGGCTAACCAAGCCAATCTTGCCGGTCAAGCGGGTCAGGCCATGCAGCAGTTAGGTGGTCAGCAGGCTGCATTATCAGGTCAAAGTGGAGCATTAGCTGGAACTATGGCGGGTCAAGCCGCTAACCTTTACGGTCAGGGCGGTGCATTAGCGGCTAACATGGCGGCCCAAGGAGCTGGATATCAGCAACAGGGTGGACTATCACAAGCCAACTTAATAGGCGGCACTGCTGGAAATGTTGCACAGGGCAGAGCACAGGCTGGGCGTGACATCGCCGGTAATATCTCATCAAGCACCTCTGCACTGGCTAATCTAGCTAATCAGCAGGGCGCTGGAATGGGTGATATGCTTGGCGCTGGAGCTGGCAACATGGCTGGATTGCTACAAGGTTACGGTCAAATGACTGCGGCACAGCAACAGCAACTTGCATCCATGCTGGCCAATATTTCAACAGGTCAAGGTTCGCAGCTTTCAAATATCGCACTCGGCGCGGGTACAGCTCAATCCAATGCGGCATTACAAGCAGGCGCAAATCAGCAGCAACTTATTGGCAACTTAGCTGGCGCTTATGGATATTATCAAGGCAACAACCCAGCCCCAGCCCCAGCAATATCAACAGGCGGTAACGGTGTAAGTAACCAACAGTTTATTAATTCACAGAATGCGGCTGGTTCTGGGTTTACAGGATTCGGAGGATAACCATAATGGCATTTAACCCACTAGCTAACTTTATACAGGGTCAACAAGCAGGCCAGGCGATGCAGGATAGAAGGACTGAGGCCGACGAAAAGCGGCTTCGAGGTCTTGCCGCGCAACTTGGCGAACAATCAGAAGCATACAAAGAATTGATGGTAAAGAATCCAGAAGCAGCCATGACGTTGAAGCAAACCTTCAGCACTGATAACGGTGGGGTAGCCGCGCTTATTGATGATTCTATGTCGATTTTATACCACCTAGAATCAGATCCAAGCGGGGCATCAGCAAGAGAGGTTATTGTTAGCGGCATAAAAAACGTGCCTAAATTTGGCGGGAGAAACACCAAACATAGGGAGAATCTATTAAATATCCTAGATACTCAAGGGGTAGACGCGCTTAAAGCAAACCTTAGTAATGTACATAAAGTTATGGCTGATGTCAAAGATGGCGGTAAAAACAAAGCCGGAACGCAAGAAACATTTTTCAATTCGCTGCTAGAGGCGGCCAAAAACGACCCTAACGGAGAAACGCTTGAAGGTAAAGCCGCTCTTGTAAAGCTAAATTTGGTGGCCAAGACTTCAACCTCAGCGGCTGAGCGCATAGCCACAGACCCAGAACTGGCTCAGCAGATAGCCGCGACTGAGAAAGTAAAGGCAGTCGCTAAAGAGGAGGGTAGAAGCACAGCACAATTAAAATATAAACCACAAATACAGGCGGCGGTTAAGATTGCTGAGGCGGAAGCGACTAGCCGTGGTGAATCGCTAAATAATTTAAATAGAATGGAAGCAAGCTTGCCAGGGTTGCAAGATGCGGTTTCTGACTTGAGGGAATTATCTGCAATATCTACTAGCACGCTCGGCGGTAGGCTTTTTGATATTGCGGTGCAAGAAACAGGGTTCGGAGCCACAAAAGGCGGTACAGCAAGGGCAAAACTAATAGCTATAGTATCCAATCAGGTGTTACCGCTACTCAAGGAGACTTTTGGTGCAGCGTTTACTGTTGACGAAGCTAAAGAGCTTAAAGCTACAATGGGTGACCCGAATGCAACCCATGAGTCACGTATGGCGCAGCTTGACGCGTTTATAGCGCAGAAAGTTAGGTCCATACAGGGTGTTAAGTCTGAGCTTGGAATGTCTCAAGCTGAAATGGATGAACTGGCTGAGCTAGAAGCTCAATTTGGTGGCCAATAATGGAGGCAAGAGAAAGGCTTGAACTGCTCAGAAAGAAAAAAAGATTAGTTGAGTTGCGGGAAAAAGCAGCTCAGCAACAACCAGAGCCAGCTGCGCCAGAACAATCATTCGGTCAGCAGTTTGTGGGCGGGTTAAAACAAACCCCAGCCAATATACTTGGGTCAGCGGAGAATATTGCATCACTGGCGACTGGCGCAATAGCGGAGCCAATTGCTGGCATAGCTGGCATTGCTCAGTCGCTTAACCCGTGGGCAGATGAGGGTGCGGGAGCTAGAGCTGTTGAAGGTTTTCGAGACGCTTTGACTTATCAACCGTTGTCAGATGCGGGGAAACAGCAGCAGCAAAACCTTGGTAAAACAATCGGCGCGGTAGGTGGTGCCATCAGTGAGAATGTTTTAGAGCCTCTAGGTGTTGATAACTTAGCTGATAAAACAGCAGATAAATATGGACCACTTGCAGGAACAGTTGTTGCTTCGCTTCCGACGGCTTTGATGGAAGTTATACCAGGCGGCTTGGCGTTAAAACATGCTAGGAAGATTGCTGTGAGCGATAAGGCGGCTAGAAAGTTAGTTGCAGACCAGATTCGCAGCGGCAACCCAAATATTGACCTAGTTACTCAAATGCTTGATGAGTCTGGTAATCTTGTCAAAAACAAGAACGCAGCGAAAGCCATTAACATGCTTGGCGGCGACATAAAAGCAAAGCAGACTGTCAGCGTTATTGAGAATATGGACCCAACATCTAAAGCTCAAGTCGATAAGATGTTAGACATCGTTGAAAAGATGCGTAGAGAGCCAATCCCTAAGCTGGGCGACATGACAAGACCATCGGATATACTTGGGGAGTCGATAGCTAACAGAGCGCAGGCATTAGTACACATCAACAAGAAAGCGGGCAAAAACATAGGGCTTGAAGCGGACAAGCTAAAAGGCACTATGGTTAATATCTCTGATGCAAGAAATGAGTTTTTCAGAGAGATGCAAGACTTAGGCGTAAACTTTGAGCAGATAAACGGGCGTATCAAGGTTGATTTCAGTGATTCAACATTTGTTGGTGGTGGGGCGGATAAAATAGAGCGAATAGTTAACGCTATAAAAACCGGTGAGATGGACGGACTTAGCGCCCACAAGCAAAAACAATTCATTCGTGATTTAGTCAGCTTTGGGAAGGGTACGGAAAGCGCGGTTTCTGCTAGGTCGCAAGGCATATTTAAGCGTCTATCATCTGGTATTGATGAGGTGCTTGATAACACTAATGCGGACTATAGGAAAGCAAACGAGAGCTTTGCACAGACAATAGATTTTGTCGAAAAGTTCGACAAGTTAGCTGGCAAAGATATTGACATATTCAGCGACATGTCTAAAAAGGCGTTGGGCGGCAAAGCTCAAAGGCTAGCTTCAAATGCTCAGTCAAGAGTTCCTATAGAGCAGCTGTTAATGGAAGCGGATAAAACCTTAGGTGACTTCAATATTAGATTTAAAGATGATATCCCAAGTCTTTCACATACAGTAACTCACCTTGAGGATATATTTAAACTTGAGCCTGCAAATTCATTTCAGGGCAGAATAGAGAGGGGCGCGGCCAATGTTGCCCAAGGTCAGAGCTTAACTGGCGCGACAGCGACCTCAGCAATTGATATACTTAAAGATATTAAGCAGCCAGACTTTGAGAAAAAGATGCGCTCATTACGACTGTTAACACAGCCAAGGAATTAGATAATGCCTAGATTCATAAGCCCAATAACTGACATCAAGCCGCTTGGCTCAGTCAGTTTTTTTGATGCAAATACCAACGCGAATAAGCTGACGTATAAAGACGAGCTTGAAACGATAGCCAATCTTTTAACGATACCCGTTGATGCAGGCGGTAACTTACCAAACATCTTTTTTAGTGGTTCAGCTAGTGTTATCTACCTTGACCAGTTTGGCACTCAGTACGCAGCTAGAAACCCAGTAGGGGAAGAGGCAGGCGTGGGTAACTTCACGAACTGGGTTAACGTTATAACGTACAGCGTAGGGGATATCACGATAGGCGCTGACGGTGCGCTTTACATGTCTATCTCAGATTCAAATCAGGGTAATGACCCGATTGATTCACCAGCTGAATGGGAAGAAATTAGATTTATCGGTGTTTGGGATACAAATATTACATACCCAATCGGTATCGTGGTTCAAACCGATAACGGCGATTTGTGGAAGTCTGTAATAGCTCAAAGCGGTAATGCCCCAGCGAGTGATGACGGCACAAACTGGAAGTTAGCAGTAGCCATTGACCCCGTACTTGACCCAATAGTCGCTGCAACAAATACAGTCATACCGCAAACAGGCGGAGGTGCGCTGACAGCATTGCGGACCAATGAACTGCGGGACTCAGGCGCATACACATTACCGCTTGCTAACACTGTGCTGGTTAATCAAACAATCATCATAACCCTGCCCAGCAGATACGGGCTATCAACCCCAACCGTGACAGCTTCGGGTAGTGACACAATAACAAACATTGACGGCACAGACACTAGCATCACGTTTGCGGGTGCTGCTAAATTAAACCTAACGTCCGACGGCGTTGATAATTGGAGTCTATAACATGACTATTGAAGTAGGTGGTGCAGGTGGCGGCATACTAAAACCAGTCGCATTTGCAAGCGCACAAGTAGCAGCGGGGGCAAGTGGTGATGTTGTAACGGCTACGGCTGGTGCTAATCAGTATATAAGGCTCACTTACTTAATGACTGCATCGTCAAATACTGAGTCAGGCATGACATTAACAGTTGATGGGGTTGACTTGTTTAGCGGAGAGTCACTAGCTGATGCCTCCCCAAATGCAACAGCGAATGGAACTATTTTTGGTGTTGCAGCTGGTTACGGTTCTACAGTGCTTGCTAACTCTGCCAGATTGCTTAAAGAAATAAACTGCTTGTCTTTTACGCTAACAAAAGACACTGGAACAACCTTAGAAGCTATAGACTACGCATATGAAACAATGGAGGCTTTATAACATGGCTAAAACATACATTATAGTCGATGGTCAATGGGTAGAAGGTGAGCCCGTTGTTGGTGAAAAGTTTAAGAAAGTTGATGACAATGGTGGTGAGTTAATTAGTTTTTATTCATTACCGCCTGAGCCAGTTATTAATACAAAGCTTACACGTATTAAGTTTAAGCAGCGTATGACAGCAGCAGAGCGCATCGCGGTACGTGCGGCTGCTGATGTTAATCCGATTATTTTTGATTTCTTAGACCTGGTTAGTGATGCTACATACATTGACTTGTCACTACCTGAAACAATCGCTGGGGTAAGCTACCTAGAATCAGAAGGCCACCTTTCAGTTGGTCGAGCTGATGAAATATTACTAACGCCAGTTACGCCAAATGAAGCATACAACTAATTGGATAGCGGCAATTTTATTGCTGCTTTTAGTTGTCTATTTTTGGTTGGCGTTT
>Ga0255040_10000477_pt1 | contig 10505 bp, 12 predicted proteins | sample BC1_12_2_MG_FD_181711 | JGI IMG/M metagenome (GOLD analysis project Ga0255040, IMG submission 181711) | Seawater microbial communities from Strait of Georgia, British Columbia, Canada - BC1_12_2 | ecosystem: Environmental > Aquatic > Marine > Strait | place: Canada: British Columbia | collected... | reverse complement strand
CCGAGATTGTAGTCCTGTAAATAGCGGTAGCCGTCCTTGTTGACGAGGATGCCACCTTCGCCGCGCGAGCCCTCGGTAATCAGGATGCCCGTGCCGGGCAGGCCGGTGGGGTGATACTGCACGAACTCCATGTCCTTGAGCGGCACGCCGGCGCGATAAGCCATCGCCATGCCATCTCCGGTCTTGATCGCGCCGTTGGTGGTGAACGGGAACACCCGGCCCGCGCCGCCCGTTGCAATGATGACGGACTTCGCGCGGAAAAAACGCACCTGGCCGGTGCGCATCTCGATCGCGGTGAGCCCATGACAACGGCCATCGATTGTGACCAGGTCGGTCGAGAAATACTCGTCAAAACGCTCGATCGTCGGATACTTGAGCGAGGTCTGGAACAGTGTGTGCAGAAGATGAAACCCGGTCTTGTCCGCTGCGTACCAGGTGCGCTCGACTTTCATGCCGCCGAAAGGCCGAACAGAAACGTGGCCGTCGGGCTCGCGGCTCCACGGGCATCCCCAGTGCTCGATGCGCGTCAGTTCCCGGGGGGCTTCCTTGATAAACAGGTCGACCGCATCCTGATCACAGAGCCAGTCGCCGCCGGCGACCGTATCGTGGAAGTGATTATCGAAACTGTCATTGTCCTTGATGACTCCGGCAGCACCACCCTCGGCGGCAACAGTATGACTGCGCATCGGGTAGACCTTGGAGATCAACGCCACTTTCAGGGATGGATCGGCTTCCGCTACGGCGATTGCCGCGCGCAACCCGGCCCCACCGGCACCGACGATTGCGACATCTGTATTGATTGTTTCCATCAAGCCGTCTCGAGCCTTTTGTTATTCCTTAAGGCGCGTAGCGACTACTTTTTGATAAAGACCACCGAAGTAGGTCTCCTTGCGCCACGCGAAGCGGGCATCGTTACCAGTGAACGCTGCGATTTCCTTGCGCCAAAGCCCTTTTGCATAAGGCTCCAGCGTATCGAAGACCAGGCTGGTCACGATCTTGAGTGGATGTGCCCAGTGCGGTTTGTGGTAATCGACAAACACGACCTTGCCGCCAGGCCGAACGCTGTTGAGGAGGACGGTTGCGACTTCGTGCTTATAGTCATCCGGTAATTCATGCATCAGGAAGTAACAGCACACCACGTCGGCGGACTCGCCACGGAGATGTAACACGTCTTGATGTCGCACGCTGGCGTTTCTGTATGCGGCCAGCTTGTGACGGCAATTGCGGACCTGTACCTCCGCGACGTCGACCACCTCCAGCCTGCCTTCAGGACCGATATGTTCGATAAGCGCCCGTGAAAAATTGCCGTAAACACAAGCCGACTGCAATACGTGCTGGCCGGGTTCGATTTCTGCAAACGCAGCCTGCTCGAGGCGGCGATGCTGCCGCCAGAGAATTGTTTTGACGACCACTTCGTGATCGAGATACGACGCGTTACGCGCGTCGAGATAGGCCCAGCGATAGGTCTTTTGCAAATAATCGGGAATGCACGGCGCGTTGCCGGCTGCCGGTGCTGACTGCGCCGCCGCGTCAGTCTCAGTTCCTTGAAAATTTTCCCGGGTCGCTCCGGCCAAATCCGAGTACTCCATAATGAATGCGCCTTCCGATGGCCTTCGCAGCCAGAATTGCGGTTGTCAGTATTCCTATACTTATTATATACGTCGAGACGATGGGTAGCTGAATAAGTAATTGTCACCGGTTCAGGTGAGTATTTGCAACCGGCCACGAGGGGAATTTAGGGGTTAAATCGAGATTTTCCAGGCTCCTCACCAGCCACGCCGGTCTGCTCGTCAATTATCACGGAAACTCTTCGAAGAGCTTACGGACGCCTTCTTCAATGGCCGGACCGGGGTCGGCGCGGTCGCTTTCTGTCACCGTTTTCTCGGCCCAGCCGTGCCAGACAGGTTTGCCCGATTCGTTATCGAATATATCCACGCCCAGCGTTCCCTTTGTGTAAGAGTGGACTGTGTAATCCTGGTAGTAGTAGTAGCTATAGGGAACGTGCCAGCCCCAGCTGCCGCGATAGTGGCCTGGATAGGAGTCGACCCTGAATTCGTCCCTGGTTCCAACCGTGTATGCGACTACGAAGTCTGCATCAGCCCGATTATCGGTAAACGTGTAGCCCTTTCGTACAAGCTGCTCCTGAATCTCTGATTTGATCATTGACTGAGCGAGCGGGCTGACCAGGATGGAATCCGCTACCGAAATATGCGGCTCGTCATCAATCCAGGAGAAGGACTGATAGGCGCCGAAATTCGTGGTTTCGTCGTAGTGGGATCCTGTCTGGATAGTCGCGCAGGCGCTGAGGAAGCTCGCCAGTAGCAAAAGCACAAAAAAACCGACGATTCGTCGGCAAGTTACAATCAGTGTCATCGCAAGGCTCCTTTGACCCAAGTGGCCCGACATCATTGTCGAGTCAGAATCGGAGCGCGTCTATCGGTGATAGATGCTGGTTTTCGGTGGTTTCTACTTATTCGCGAGCGTCTCGATCAGGCACGGGTGCCTCCATTTGCTTCAAGCGTGGCGTGCTCGAATATCAAACTCCAGACCCTCCTGCTCCTTCAGCTGTTTGATAACGCTGAACAGATTTTCCGCAGTGGGATTGCCGGCAGGACCAAGCATACGCATAAGACTCTTCGGGTTCTTGCCCGTTCTTGCTGCCAAGGTCTTGTATCCAACCGTAGCGTTGACATAGTCCCCGAGAATACTCAAGCCACTTTCGACATCTCCATCAACGAGCTTTGCGATCGCCTCGCGAATCAAAGCGAGACGAAAATCCGGATCGCCCATTGCGCGAGCGCGAACGGTCTCTTTGAAGCTTTTCGTCAATGCCATTATTTTTCTCCTTTTCGTCGCCGCGCCTTGCAGTCTTTCCATCGAGATTGCGAAATTTCGATATCCTTATTCTGGCGCTTCTTGGTTCCACCACCGAGTAAAATAACGACTTTGAGAGCGCTTTCTTCCATGATCGAACCAAAATAGATTCGGTAACCGGGACCAAAGTCGATCCGTCGCTCGGAGATCCCGCTACCAATAGATTTCACATCGCCCAGCAGTCCGCGTCCGATACGGTCAATAGCAACAGCCACCTTGGCGGCGGCAGCTGCCGGAAGATCGTTAAACCACTTACCGAATGGCGAACCACCCTCTTCGTCAAGGTATTCCTGAATATCTACAGTCATAGATAGTAACGTATACGTTACCTTTTATCAATGCACAGAGCCGGTAGTTCGATGACGAAAGAGTGGTCGCATGCCGTGCCGATGTCGCACGTCGTTTTCAGGCATTCAGACAGGATTTGAGAATTGATTAGTATCCTCGCCTGTGGCTAATAAAAAGAGAGTACATAAGCGAGCGTGACTCCCATATTCCCCACCAATAACCCCGCAATTCGGTCCCACAAAAAGACAGTGGCCGGGCAGGGCAACGTGTAAGGGATTTATCTGGACCTGGAAATGCCGGTCAGGGCGGCCGGCCTATCAATTTTTCAAAATTGCCAGATCACACCGAGCGACGGTATCAGAGGTAGCCAGTGATCCTCATTGCTCGTGAGCATCTGGTTACCGCCGCTGTCAGTTTGCAAACGGTATTTTGTGCAGCAAACATTTTGTTGATCGTAGATATTGGTGATTTCTAAAAAGGCCGTCAGTTCGCCTCTGGCAATATCGAAGCGCCGGCTTGCCCTGGCATCAACTGTATGGAAGGTCGAGTAGCGAAGGCTGTTTCTTGGTGTCGTTGAGGCAAGCAGATCAGTTGACCCATCCGGGTTAGTCACCGTCTCGACTAAGAGGTCAGTTCTTGGCCAGCCTGAGTGAATAGATCCAGCAGCGCTGAAACTCCATTTTCTCCAATCCCAATTCACACCCGCTTTGAAGGTGTTTGTTTGGTCCCAGCTTCGCTTAATATTACTGCCGTCCAACGAGTCCTCGATCATCGACCAGGTATAACTGAGCCACCAAAGCATGCTTTCGCTGTCGTTATCTCCGGTTATCATGACTTCGGCGCCTTTTGACATAGCCGCCTCTGCATCAATACGAAATCGATCGATTTGCAGTTCAGGTATAAGGACAAGCGGGTCAAACACGTTCTCAAAACGCGGCATCAATGACCGATATTTCTTTTGATATAGCTCCAGGCGAATATCAATGCCTGAGCGTAATTCGTGCGATACGCTCGCTACCAAATGATTGGCACGTTGCGCTGGAAAAAAAGTCTCGACGCCGTCTGCGATCTGTAATTCATTAATTTCCTGTGCCTGGTAATAACGACCCGCGCCAAATCGGAGCTCAGTTCTCTCATCAAGATAATAAAGCAGGTTAAAACGGAGGCTAATCTGATCGTCGTTATCTGCGACAGTGTATGTTTGCTGGTCCCATCGGATACCGCCATCCAGGATCCAGTTTTCAAATGGCCGCCACCTTGACTCCAGGAAAACTGCGTACTGCGCGCCACGAGGAGAAGTTTGAAAACTCCGCACGACTGATGGTTGATTATCCAGAATCTGGTCGAAAGGCGGAAAGATATTGAGCGTGGAGTCATACTGGTAATTCGCCTCCATGCGTTTGATATCGAAGCCGGAAGTGAACAGCCACTGGTCGGAAGCAGTCCATTGCAAGTCCTGGCGGAGCACCACCGAATGGAAGTTACGAACGTCAGCAACAGTCCCCGACGTGACATCTGGAATATCCGTGAGGCCGACACGGGCGTTATCAATGGTTGTCGCTGACAGAATGGTAGTGCTGGACAGCTCGTTGGCCCAGTCGATACTGGCTTTCAGCCACGCGACACGGTTCCTGTATTTTGCGTTAGCTTTCTCACTACCATCAAGCTCGGCAATGGAAATCTTGTCATCTGACAAAATCAAATTCCCGCTGAGATAGGTTCGATCATTCATCTCCCATCCGACATGCATGAGCGTGTCGGCATATCTGGGTGAACCGTAGTCAGAATTCACTACGTCTGCGACGAGATCCAGATTCCCACGTCTTGCGGTTATCAGCCAATCGCCTCTGTCACTGCCGCCGAAGCGACCCATCGAAAGTACGGAAGCATTAAAAAAACTTAATGCCAGCTCCGTCACTGTCTCGGATGGCGGCTGTCGCATGGACATATTGATGACACCACTCATACGATCGCCATATCGGGCCTGATATCCGGCGCTATAGAAGTCGATGCCAGCAACCGCGTTTTGATCCACAATTGTTGAAAGTGCATGAAAATCTTTAAGGTGGTAAGGCTCGTACAAACGCAATCCATCGAACAAAAACAATTGCTCATTATTAATGCCGCCACGAACGTGGCTGCGTACGGAGACACCGCCATTGGCGATTCCCGGCAAGCGATGGACTGCTCGAACCGCGTCGTCACCGATATCAGGCAACCTGGTCGTCATATCCCGATCAAGAAATGTGTGAGAGCCGGCCGGATCATATTCAAGGCTATAGAGACTCGACGTTACTATGATTTCCGTCAGCTTCGTTTGGAGAGGTTGCAAAATGATAGTCACGGTCGAACTTTGTCCAGTCTCGACGGTGACGCTGCTGGCATCGGAGTTTGTATAACCGCTCGCCTCAACGGTAAGAACGTGCGCGCCTGGTTGCTGGTCCACAATGATGAGCCTGCCATGCTCGTCTGTGCGCCCCGACTGTTTGCCATCGACCAGAAGTGCGGCGTCGGCGACGCTGTCATTCGTGCCGATTTCGGTGACCGTTAAAGCGATGCTGCCATAGGCACTTTCTTGCCGAACAATCAGAAGGCTGTCGCCCGGACCATCCGCCAGCGATAGCCTGTAAGGCTCCAGGATCTCAAGAAGGGCAGCAACAGAATCTGGATTGTCCGGCTCGTCCAAAACCGTGTACTCAGGTAGTACCAGGTCACTACTGTAAATAATTGCGAAGTCTTGTTGAATTAACCAGGCAATGTAGTCCTGCAATGGCCGATCCAGCCATTGCGTATCGATCGCCGCGGCAGAATTAGACAGGATAGTCAGGATTAATGGGACACAGAGGCGCGCCGTCAAAGACATGCGAGGAGTGTAGTGCATCCCCTGACATCGACCAACAATCGAGGTCAGGTTTGGATTGCTTGTCTCATGCTACATCGTAATCGTAATGCTTTTTTCGTCTATCAGATATCTGAATCGTGTGGTCGAGAGAACAGATTCGAGCGCTTCATCCGGTGTGAAATTCAGGATGGAGCCGAAAAGCTCAGTTCCCATTGCGGCCATGCGGACATCATCGCTAGAAAATTTCAAAGTCTTGCCGGTCTCCCGTGACGCCCATTTCAGGAAGTCCAGCAATGATCGATTCGTGATATCGAATCCGGGCGCGAGAGTTGATGCCCAATTCCAGGCCGGGTCATATGCGCTTATCTGATCGAACACGGCTTCCCGACCAGCTTGCATTGTCAGTTTGTCACCCGCATCCGCTGTAATAACTGACCGATCGCGTGCAACATCCACTCGTCCTTCACGAACAGCAATGCTCAGGCGGTCGGTGTCAAACGATACGGAGAATTGCGTACCTATATCTGTTACCGAACCGCCGGCAGTCTGCACCGTTATGTGTCGATCTCGGTAGATACGCTCCCCGGAGTCGGCGTACACCTGTCCCTGGAGCAAGGTGATTTCGTTAAAGTGATCGAAGCGCACAGAGGTGTCGGATGCCAGTCGCAGCGAAATGTCACCGTTCAACGTAATGCTCAGGCCATGCTCAGCACCTGTTTTCAGGTTCTCACCGCGGTACACAGTGTCTCCCATAGCAATACCCGGATCGCCGACGACATGTGCGACAACCCCGATCGGCTGTAGTGAGATCTCAGTCGCCCGAAAATTGAATGCCAGTGCGATCAAAACAGTTGCTGCGAGGGTCGCTGGGACCGTCCATCGCAGCGCAATTCTCTTGTTCGTGGCACTACGCCAGTCCTGACGAACTTTATCGTGCACGCGGGCTTCGATATCCGCCGGGATATCCGCTCTCGGTCCCGCCAGGTTCATCAGTTTTGCAACCGTATCGTCGGTTTGCATATTGGCGTCTGAATCTGAACTGTATGTTCCTGTTTCTTTGCTCATAATCTTAAAATACCCGTTACTTTTCTGATCGTTTGCTCGCTATCAATCCAGCAGAAAGTCTGGCTCAAAGTCCCAAAGTGACCGAAACCCTTCCTTAAATGCAGCCCGCGCCCGGCTAAGTACTGATTCCGCGGCCTTGGAGCTGATCGAGAGGTGCTCGCCGATCTCGTCAACAGTGCAATCGCGGATATATTTCATTTCGAGGGCGGTCGCATACTTGGCGGGCAGGTATTCGAGGGTTAGTCGAACGAATCGTGCCAGCTCTTCCTGGGTTCGCTCCTTTTCCGGCGTATCGGATTCGACAGAAATCGATTCAAGGGCAGCACGGATCGCCGGGTGATCTTCGAGGGGCAGGGATTGGCTATCCGTAAGACCTCTTTGCTTGAATACCGCGGCCATTTCGTTCCGGCATATCTGGCAGAGCCAGGTAAAAAGCAACGCCTCGCCCCGGTAGCTGCCCATTTTGCGCACAACCCGACACATGGTTCGCTGCACAATTTCCTCGGCGAGTTCAGCATCTCCATTTGCGCGCGTCATCGTGAAACGAAACAAGCGGGGAAAATACTCGCGAAAAAACACCTCAAAGGCATCGGAGCCACCCGCAGCAACGCGCTTTGCCAACGCCCGGTCTTCATGCAGCTGGGAAAAATTCACATCGGGTGCTCGATATCGAAGCTCACGGTCTGTAAGAGGCCGTGTGGCAGCTAATCCTTCGCCAATTGCGAAAAAACTTCCGAAAAATCGAAGGATTTGTTCGGGAAACACATCTTACCTGTCTAGAAAGGGAATTATCAGTTCTGCAAAGGAAGCTGCCGTGTCGTACTCTCAATTCAAACATCTCATCATAAGTGCCTGTTTAGTAGCGTTTTTGTGCTCGAGCGCCAGTGCGTCCGACGAGCCCGGAATTCTCGATCTAAGTGATGCGCAGGGTCACGTGGTCGTGGTCGATTTCTGGGCATCCTGGTGCGTCCCGTGCCGGCGTTCGATTCCGTGGCTCAACGAAATGCAGGAAAAGTATCAGGACCAGGGCCTGATCATTATTGGCGTCAATGAAGACACGGAAGAAGCCGAATATGTTGAATTCCTGAAGAAATTTCCGGCGCACTTCAAGATGATTCGGGATGCTGAGGGCACTCTCGCGCGGGAATTCGATGTCGTGGCTATGCCGACTAGCTACATCATCGATCGCGACGGTAATGTCGTGACCCGTCACCTCGGTTTCAAGATTCGATTAATGGGCGATTACGAGGCTGTCATCCGAAACGTGCTTAGCGGATCTGAAGCTGGCACGGAATTGGTGAGTGCGGCGCGGCCACGTCAATAGAAGAGGATCAATATGAGCATCACATTTATCAGGTTCGTATTCAGTCTGTTTGTGCTGGGTTTCCTTTCCGCGTGCGGCACGCTGGGCGTCGAGCCCTGGGAACGAGATGTGCTCGCGAAAGACGAGATGCAACTTGTGTCCGATCCGCTCCAAGCAAACATGGATGATCATATTTACTTCAGCAAAGAAGCCTCCAGCGGTGGTCGTGGATTCGGTGGCGGCGGTTGTGGTTGCAATTAAATACGGGACGGGGAGTTAAATACGGTGGAAAAGGGCAATAAAAAGTTCGTTGCGAAATCGCTTGCGACGGCAACCTGTGCATTGTTAGGGACTACCGGGACGAATCCGGTCCACGCTCAGGAGGAGCAGCCCTGGCAATTTGATACGGCGCTTCTTTACTACGGTGAGAATGACGACCGGGTTCAGGACCTCAGTCTGAACGTCCTGGCGCGGCGATCGTTTGCCGACGACCGGATTCTCAGCCTCGGACTCACAGTCGACTCGTTGACCGGCGCAACGCCAGTCGGTGCGGCGCCAATGGATGTTGCCCAGACGTTTACGCGACCATCGGGCAACTCGGCGTTTTCGGTGCCTGCGAACACCCAGCCGCTTGACGATACCTTTTTGGATACGCGCTACGCGGTCACCGCGGGCTGGCAGCAACCATTGGGCCGGCTCTTTACCGGAACGGCCGGTGTCAGTTTTTCCGATGAATATGATTACACACACATTGGCGCCAATTTCGGGCTGACACGTGACTTTAACAAACGAAATACGACGGTAAACCTGGGGTTTGCCTTCGCGCAGGACGACATTGAACCGATCAGTGGTTCTCCAACACCATTGTCGCCAATGCTTGATGTCGGCGATATTTCGAACAGACGCGGCACCGAAAGTAAAGATGTTGTCGACGTACTGCTTGGTGTAACGCAGGTGATTAATCAAAACCTGCTGGTGCAGCTTAACTATTCATTCAGTGACTCGAGCGGCTATCTGAACGACCCGTACAGAGTGCTCAGCCTGGTCGACCCTGTAAGCGGGGATACGCTGGCCAGAACGCCCGCGCCGGGAACGGAGGGCCCGTCACACGAATTTCGTTTTGAGAGCCGACCGGATAGCCGAACAAAACACAGCCTGTTTGCGCAGGCGAAGTATTACATGGCTGGAAAAGTACTGGACGTGTCCTATCGGTACATGACTGACGATTGGGAAATCGATTCGCATACGATCGATGCAAAGCTGAAATTTCCCTTCGCAAATAATCGCTACCTTGAACCTCACATACGCTACTACACCCAGACAGAGGCGGAATTCTACCGGGCGACCCTTACCGCCGGCGATCCGCTGCCTCTTTACGCGTCACCTGACTACAGATTGGGTAATTTTGATGCGATAACGGCTGGTATCAAATACGGGTGGCGAACAGATTCTGGCCACGACCTCGGCTTACGCCTTGAATACTACATGCAGGATGGTGACGTGCCTGGGAACCAGCTCATCGGCAATCAACTGCAGCGTGATATGTATCCCGGGCTCAATGCCATCATATTCAACTTCAGCTACCGATTTGGGCTCGGTCACTAGAGTTCCCCGCAATGTGGCGGCATGTTGTGGCTCGAAATTACTACGCCGCCGGGCACAAATGATCGATGAATGAGGCGGCGTACCAATTGGGTTGCGAGTTTGGTAGACACTGGGCCGTGGACGCTACGCCAGAACAGCTGCTGACCATCAATGAATTGGGGGATGGCAAAGAGTGGGTCACGTTCCAACATGATGCCGCATTGGAATTCACGCGCATTATCGATCCAACGAAGGACGGTTTTATGGGAACCGGTGAGCATCCATCAGACTCCTTTGTTGCGGGGTTTATTCTCGGTGCGCAGACGATTAATCGATCGAGTTAGCGCAATCTGCCCGGTCAAGTCCCACCCGATCTGCGTCGTCCTGGCGCATATCCTGTTTGCTACCGACGATCGCAGAGAGCATCAAAAAAATTGACTCCTTTCTGGCGAAGGATGTTCGTCACAGCAACGTCTAACACTATACCTCCGCATAAATACGGCTGATTTCTTCGGGCATGCGCCTGCTTCTGTCCGAAATGACCAGAAC
>Ga0255040_10000476_pt1 | contig 10511 bp, 10 predicted proteins | sample BC1_12_2_MG_FD_181711 | JGI IMG/M metagenome (GOLD analysis project Ga0255040, IMG submission 181711) | Seawater microbial communities from Strait of Georgia, British Columbia, Canada - BC1_12_2 | ecosystem: Environmental > Aquatic > Marine > Strait | place: Canada: British Columbia | collected... | reverse complement strand
ACCTGATATTCCTGTTATCAGAAGATCTGATCCTATTTGTTTTGGAGAATTAGAGGTTTAAGGCCAACAAATATCCTGGAAAGGACAAACGAGAAACTGAATGATTTTGGAGAAAAACCACAGAAAAAGACGCATTTTTTCGCTTAGACGTTCCGGAATTCAAAGAAACTTAATTTTTTTCAGGTTAAATTTTGTTTTTCCGAACGGGTTTTTCGAACTCAAAGGAAGCCTTAAAAACGTCTGAGAGTCGCTCTGCATGCTGGTATAAAGAAATGTCCGTTTCCCTGAACTACTAAGTCCTTGATACTTAGGTAAAAAAAGGCCCGCAAATTTTCACTTGCGGGCATACGGACATAAATTCACATTTAAGCCGCTTATCAACAATGGGCAGTACACCACAGTTTAAGCCTTTAAGTCAATTCCGTCTTATCGAGAAGTCCATCTTCTCCTTTGACTGACGGAAATTACGACTTTTGTCCCTTAGGAACTCATCCGCTAGATAAGCGCGCCTGGAAGGAATATTCCTCTTTAAAAGATGAGGAATTGGCAGCCAAAAAAAATGATGGCCTTACCACTAAGGAGATATATGAGCAGGCAAATGCTCAGAGGAAGTGGGACAAAAAGAATCGTCATTACCAAATAGCAAAGAGTGGCGCCTACTACTTCAGGGACAATAATGGTCGTAAATGCCCCAGGGAGTTTGTTGAGTGTGAACTTAAGAGGGAAGGGCAGCCTAGGTCTAAAACAGTCGTCTGGGAGGTTCTAAAGACCTGTTACAAGTATTGGAAAGAGTGGGGAGTAGAGCTGCCTGTACTTAAGATTGACCGCCAAAAAGAATATGAAGTCGCTCGCCTGGTGTCCTATAGGTACCGGAATGGGTCTAAAAAGCCAATTGATCAGATCTTCAATGAAGTGCTTGTTTCGATGGGTATTGTCATCTCAGGGGATGCCAAAACGGACCTTAAGCGCTTTGTTTTAGCCTGTCTTAACAAATGGCAAGTAACAGGTTATTCGGCTCGTCAGGCGGACCAGAAGACTTTTCGGAAATGTTCGGGGCCATCTAAAGGAAAGAGAAATATATATAAGTTAGTTAACACTGCGGGCAGGGGTAAATGGATAGAATCCATCAAAAAATTAACTTTCGCACTGCTGTATGGCAGAAAAGTATGGTACCCATTTGGTCAGAAGACCTCCAGAAATGATGAAGGCTGGCAAATGTTCTCTGACAAGCACTGGGATAATTGCAAAGTTGAGTACAAACCGAAATTGCTGTTTAAGACGGTATACGACCTGTTGATACGTGGAGCAAAAAAGGCAGATATTCTATGCCAATATGGGATCCTATTGCAGTGCTACCACGGCCTAGCAGTGGACTGTGGAATATCCTCCTGGGAGCCTGCCAAGCTAGTATCAGAGCTTAAAGAAAGAGTAGTTGCTAAGTATTTGTCTTGAGATTATAGATGGCTATTACGACACTAACAATCTTTCTAATTTAAAATCGGATAAAGATCTACAAGAGATGATAATTTTTCTGAAGTCATCTGAAGTTCTTCGATATCAACTTTTGATTTAAATTTCGTCATGATAGTATCTTCTCCAATCTCCCTGATGTATCCTGAAATAATTGAATCTTTTTTATCTCTGGAAGAGATTTTAAAAAAAACAGCATCTTCATCTGTCGATAATTGAGCTTCATTGCTATTTCCATGAAGAAGATTTTGAAGATCTTTTGAAAATAAGTGCAAATCGTTGGTCGCAACAAAAGCATCAACTGAAGAAATGATTGTCTTGGAATTTATGCTAATTATAGCCTTTAACCAATTAGCATCAGAAAGACACTCATCAACGGTTGTATTGTAACCCTTGATTTGAAAAATTATGTTAAATTTAATAGCAGGAATTATAAAATCTTCACTCATCTCTAATATACAGTTTTGACACTATTATCTGGGTTTAAAATTACTGTTGCTTCTTTTGACTTAAAAATTTTAGCCCCATTCTTTCCTGATTGAGGAATAGCGTTTTTAATAGCATCTTCGACAACAGATGGAGTAAAACCGCGCTCTTGCATTCGATCTAATGCATGCCCTGTATATTTTCTTCCATTAATATTTCCAGGGATGTTTCGAGGTCGAGGATTTTTAGGATTTGGGAAACTGTGTTGCTGTCCTTTTCTACCAACTGTAGTTGCCGCTGAGGCACTGTCATCAATACGTCCTAAATTATTTCCTGCCACCTTAGGCATTTTCATTTTAGGGAATTTCCTAAAGGCCCTCGCCCCACGGCTAACAATTTTACCTACAGGACCGCCAGCAATAACAACGCTAATACTTAAAAGAGCTTTACGCTGCTCAGGAGTGGTATTTTCATGAATTGCCTGACATGTATTCTCCGCACACTCAATAATGCCATCTGTAATACTATCACCTAGTGTTAGTCGTGACAGATAACCGGCCCCATCTGCTGCCTCAGAAGCAGTAAAGGCGACGACTCTTCCGGTAGCCTGTGCCCAGTCCTCTAACTCTCTTGTTATTTTCGGAAAATGCTTTCTCCAACCATTCCAGGACTCATGCAGTTTTTGAGTTATTGTCTCATCAGCAAAGAGCACCAGTTTCCCTGATTGATGGAGTAAGCTAGATGCCCAGTCCCATAAATACTTAGACTCCTTCAGTGTATCCCTAGCTAAGTAACGATTATGAAAATAATCGATTAACCTCTGAATCACCAAATCATTATCCTTTTTAAGTGCTAAAGAAAGCGGTGTCTCACTTTGATAGTTTAACAGCCGGGCATTGATCCCTGGATATTTTAATAGCCGGTCAACTACTCCTAAGTGGTTAAGCTCTGCTGCTTGGTGCAGAGCAGTCATCCCAGCCCAATTTTGCGAATTAACCTCTATTTCTGAGAAATCTAATAGCCAGTCCACATAGACATAAGAGTTTCTTTCACTCACCCACATAAACGTTGCAAAGTGAAGAGGAGCATTACCTGCATTATCCAGTGTATTTACGTCAGGATCATCATCCAGAATCGACCTTACCTTCTTGGTCAGCTGCGCAGAAATCGCTTCAATTAGGGTATAGTCTTCCTCATCTCCCTCTTCTCTAAGACTATACTTAAAGGCATCAGATTCTGGGTCATTGATCCCTACTTGAGAAAAGTCTAGACCAGGCTGTTGCTGGTTTTCTGCTTTTAACTGAGAAAAGAACCACTCGCATCTTGAATGCCAGTCACACACCGCATAAGAAACTTCTGCTTGGTAGCGGCATCCTTCTTCGGAAGGCTGAACATCGCCACGGGACATACAATCATAATATACTACTTTACGCTGCTGCTCACAGTAAGCTTTGAAATCTAAACATCGCTCTTCAGGGCTATCATATCTCTTAGTATCTAATCCCAGCCCAAGACTATATAATTGCTGTATAGCACTATCATATGCCTTAGAGGCTGATTTCCCGGGTTCTTCGTCTTTATTTATAAATTCATCTTCAGCCGTTTCTGCCCAAACAGAGGATGAAAACAGTAGAATGAATATAGCAAAAATCAGCCGCATATCTTTTTGTTAGCCGGGTAAGGTATAACAGATATTCTTGAGTGTCTATATTAAGCTAAAAAGCTCCAGATTCTGGAGTGGGGCACCCCCACCGCCCGGCTAAAACGGGAAAATTCACTCAAAAAACGACTTTGTAAGTTGTTGGTAATCAGGACTTGCCGAGATATGGCACATACTATCAAGGGGGAAATCACGCCTCCTAACAATGTGGCTCATCCGTGGGCGAACTCTGCCGGCGGCGCCCGCGTTTCCGTGCGAAGCGCGAAAGCCACGGGCATCCATCCGGCAAAATCCATCCCAATGGATCATACCAAATATATTAGGGGAGGAAAAATTGCTCAACCTTGCTAGAAAGGGCCAAAGCAGGAAAGAAAGGCAGTCTTGAAATTCGGCGGGAAGGCTCAATGTGCTTTGCTGATGATCGCCGGGCTATGGGGGTGCCCCACTCCATCATCAAAGCGACCCTTCCCTCACACCCTAGAGTATAAGGGACTCAGTCCACTAATTAACTCTTTGGGACATTTTCCTTTGGGGAAACTTTTGCTTTTCCATCCGCTTTTTAGGCTTTTTAAACTTCGCCTTTTCTTTTGGCTCAAACTTGAATTCAAATTTAAAAGATTTGTTATTCTTTTCCCATAATTGGTCGATTTTAGGGACGGGCATCCCTGCCAAAAAAGGGGTTTGCTTTTCCAAAGCATCTGAAAACTCCATCACTCCCTGATGTTCAATGGATGAAAATTCTACTATCCCTGGTTTCATTAAAATATCAGCCCACTGCTCTTCGATAATCTCTGATGTTACCAGCAGTCCTGTTCTAACAAAAAACTGGATATGAGTGAGTCCATCTTTTACTCTAAAGCGATAAACGCCTTTGATTTTTGCGGATCGATAATAAAAGAAAGCCAAAACCGCATTAACATATTTAATACAGTACTTGGGGTCTTTCTGCCACTCTTTGGACGATAGAGAACTTAAGGAAAAAACATACTTAGCCATCAACTAATATCCTATAACAAGATTCTCTTCTAATACATGACATTCCAAAACACATTAAAGCGCAAATCTTGGCCAAGAATGCGCCAGGAGAAAACTAAGATAATATCTTCGGGCGTCAAAAATGAATTAAAATCAATAGCCATTCAAGCTATTCGAAGCGGCAAGACGTTAGAACAAGCTGCTATAATGGTAGGATCTAGCAAAACAAAGGTTCAAGAATGGCTAGCTGAAATCTAAAGTCTCACTTCACATAATGTTTAACTTCAGGAAGATTTAATCCAATAGAGCGGCAGATTTTGTCGAATTCAAGCGAATAGACAGAAATATTAAAGGATACCGGATGTTTTGAGCTAAGGTACTTTTGAAATCTCTTCACACTCTCAATGGACTTTCTCTGCTCCATCCAAGCCAGGAAGTGCTTATGCCTCACCCCTGATTTTTGGGCGGCCATATGCGTCTCATGACCATTTAAAAAGAACGAGTATGCCTTGCCTAAAAGATGCTTAATACTCTTTAGATACGGATCTTTGTCTAATCGACCAGACTGTTTAGCACGGGCAAATAAGAACCTGCGAAGTGCCCTGCGCACGACAAAGTAGGAATTAAAGTTAATGAGACCTCTGCTTTTCTTGCCGTTTAAGAGCCCGCCATCATTAATGAATCCCCAAGTACGACCGGTGTATAGGTCCGTCCTGTTCTGGTTAGTCTTTAGCTGGTGAGAGGCAATATACTCCATAAGCTTTTCGTGATAATCCCAGGACTCGATATCAGGCTTAGCGATATGAATGCCTTGCTTTAGATGGTTGAAACTGCCGCCTGTAATATGCGTCCAAGTTTCGCGAAGAAAATCCTCATCCTCCGGAGTCAAAAATGTATCGCCAAATAAATCATCAGGCCAGAAAAGCAGGTGAAAGTGAGCTCCTCCACGCTTGTGGAATTCAAGTACCCAAATAATGGAGCATTTGGTAAATCTCCGCCTAACCTCTCTAAAAAAATTGTCTCTATGCCTTCCATAAACTGCATGCCGATCAACATTTGCTCCTTCATAAGTAAGCGTTAGATGGTGAGGCAGATCAGGGCGCATAATCTTACGCATCTCTCTGAGAAACCGACGACCAGACTTCTTAGAGCGGCCCTTGCACTTGTCTCTCTTGGAGGAAACAGAGCGCTTCATCCTAGGGACAGGACTTTTGACCGTCATCTGCACACTGTTTTGGTACACAGAGCACTCTGCTATGTTGTCCTCTCCTAGACTAAATGGCTTAAGTTCTAAGGGCTGACCACGCTCATTAAGCACACAAGAACCCGTGCCATGAGAAGTACGAGGCTCCTGATGACCTAACTTGGCCGGTTCTGTATTTAACGCACGCATAACAAGGCATAGAGACTATATTAGACAAAAGTTTTCCCAAAATGTAACCCAATTCATGAATTTAAAGATCATTAGTTTGGTATATACATGCTTATCCCTGTGAAATCGGTATCTCTGGCCCTTTTCGGTTACGGAAATTTCCTGCCAATTTTTTGTCTCGGCGCTATATCCGTCGGTCGCTACTCGAAAAAAAATGGGGCTGCAAATTGCCGCGCCCTCAGAGGGCCAGATCCCCCATTTCACAGTACACTGAATGAAGATTTCGCCCAAAATGCTAACGGTTGATTGAGCAGTATTCTTAGCAGGTTTTTCCCATTTCTTAGCCTTCCACAAAAAACAGACTTCGAGAGATTAAGTTTGTCCTTAATTTCTTGGTTAGAAAGCCCTTCGAAATAGCGCAGGATGATCACTTCTGAGTACTTCTTTGGCATTTTTGTAAGAGCCTGAATCATTGCTTTCATTTTTTTGGCCTGGTTGATGGATAGTGAAAACTCATACTTACGAAATTTTACCACTACCCTCTTGTCCTCTTCTTTGTCAGATTCTGAACGAATACACTCCTCCAATGTTTGTGGTTCAAATGGGATGACGTTTAATTTGCTGGTCTGCTGTTTCTTCTTTAAGAACTGTATTTTAACAATACCGAAGAGAAACTTGGTTGCACGTAGATGCTCGACAATTTCCTGGTCTTTATTATTCCTGAAAAACTCAAAGAATGCCTGTTGAACGAGTTCTGCTGCATCTGCTCTGTTCTTCGTGAGACTAATAGCATAGCCAAGAAGGTTGTCGTAGTTCCGATTTACCAGTTCTTCCCTATAATGAAGGACATGGTCATAGGAACCATCTTTGGTCTTTTGACTTTGGGTCATTTTGTGGGTACCTTTCTTTGTTATATGTTATTGTTTGGGGCTGTGAGCATTAGTGAGTCTGGTTGCTTATAGCCCTAAATATTTCTGGCAGACATTTGCCTTTAATTCCTTAGCTAGCCCTGTTGGCTGCCAAACAGAGAATTCGGTATCTACCGCTAGTCCGTGGTGCTTATGCAGCAGTATCCCATACTCACAAACGATGTCTTTGACCTTAGCGCCTAGCTCCAGCAGCTCATACACTGGTCTAAATAGCGCCTTCTCGCTGAACAACACCTTGCAATTATCGTAGTGCAGCGACTTACAGGTCACCCAGTTAGGGTCATTTCTGGAGGTTTTCTGTCCGAATGGATACCAGGGGACTCTTCCTTTGAGAATGGCAAAGACTGCTTTGACCAAATTAGGGGCATATTTGCCCTTACCACGGCCTGCCGTTTTACTACTTATCTCTTTATTTTTCTTTCTTATACATAGGGGTAAAGATTTTTGTAATTTGACCCCTGATAGCACCTCCCAATCGATGCTGATCCGCTCTAGTAGGTATTTTACATAGCATAGCAGTTTTGCCATTTCCTCTTCTGAGAACTGATAGCCCTTCTTTTCGATCACCCAGGCGATGACATCCTCAAGTTTCCTGTTTCCATGCTTTTCATAGTGGCTAGCTACGAAGTTTGCGATGAGTAGAAATAACGGACGGGCCTTAGCAGAGAGTCTTCTTTCATTATAATCGACCCCTCTGTTTTTAAACTCCTCCTTAACATGAGCCCGAAGCTCAGCCTTAGTTCTAGAGGATTTATAGTTAAGACCCGTCTTTTTCATGCCCCAATCAACAACTTCATTAAAAGTCTTAACTGGGCAGTCGGTCTCGGCATATTTGAGCGCCATATTGGTCACCCATTGCCATTTATTTGTTTTTTCTTGGACTATCTTAGCGTTGTACCTATCCCGTCTTTCTTCCCATGAGAGATCTTCTTTAGGTGGCTTTTGGTCTTCCGCATAAACCTTGTTCCACGCCTGTACGTCCTCAGGCCTGTTTCCAAGCGGACTAAGAGGGCATAGATCTCCCAAAGCACCTTGAATATTGGCGCCAAAAGGGGAAAGAGCTGTAATTAAGCTCAAGGAGAGAGCCGGAGACTCTCATCGGAACGGATAATTTTAGTTTGATTCCGAAGGCTGTGAGTATGATACTCCATGTTTACTCGTATGCACGAAAAGCCTATTGGCTTTTCAAGGGGTGGCACAATCCTAAAAGGGCGGTGTCACCTTCTTTTTTTTCATAAAACATCGCACTTAACCCCTTCTTTCTAACTAAGATAGGGAAATTTGTAGGCACGACATTCTCATCTGAGTACGCTCCGCTAAATAAATCCATATTTAGCAAAACGACTTGTTTTTAAGATTGGCGTTGGCGGCTCAAGACCAAGAACCCACTTCATTCATGCAAGAAAGTCCCCAAAAAAGATATGGTATAGCTTTGGCGTTTAAGCCTCGTTTTAAAGAGCATCACTTATTAGAAGTTTATCAAATTTTGCTCCAGGGATTCTTTTATCCTCAGCAAACACCGTTTAATATTTCGGCAAGAATCTTTTGTTCTAAAAAAATAGAGCAAAAGAAATCGAGGCTTTGGTTAGACCTTTGGATCGAAATTGAACGCCTGGATTTTGAGGCATTGCAAGCGTTTTTTCAGAAGGTTCACAATAGTATTTTTGGTTCTTGTACAAAATTATTGAGCGATGTTTTTCATCTTCACTTCAAAGAACTAACGGAATATTCATCGAGGGAATTTGTCGATTGGGAAGTGCCTGTTTTATGGAGTAAAATACTTAACAAAGAAGGTCGTTTGGAGAATGCTTAATGGCTCAATGATTCTCTAAGAACAAATCTCTGTTAAACCCATTTCTGTTCAGAAAAATGCTCGTTTCTTTAGAACGGATCCCTTGAATTTAATATTACGACGCTTTGGGCATCCTTCAGTCCAGTTAACCGGTCTGGAAAAACAAAGTCTTAAATATTGCGGCAGCTAGAGTTTTATGAATTTAAAGACGACGCACAATTTACCCTAATCCCCACCAATTTTAGCCCAAATGGGAGTAATGTTTATCAGCCTATTGGTTATACTTCCTCGTAAAACGCCATTTTCTTATTTTTCTAGACGCCTATAAACCCAAGCATCTAGATATTCTTCACTTATACTAGCTGGATGATCGTTTCTTTTTACTTCTAATTCAATTGTATGATTAGGGAAACTAGCAATAATTTCAGCTTCTATATCTGAAAGAACTTCCTCCTCTATATCAGTCACAGGTCCATCATAAATAAACACACTCCTTATCTTTTCTGAATCGAACCCCACTGTAATGCCTCTTAGATTAGGAGTTACCATGCCTAGGATTGCTACTTGAAAAGTCAGTAATATCTGTTCTCTTAGCTGTGTTTTTTTTTCAAAATTTATTTTTTTCATGGCTTTGAAGGAATGATATGAACACTGCCATCTTTTGCATAGGTGATAATTCCCTTGGTTGTTGGTGTTGAAATATCGCCTTGGACAAAATCTCCTATTATCTCTCCAAAATCTATACGCTCCTTAAATCCTGCCTCACCCTTGGGGATTTTATTGACCGGTTGCCCTGTGCCAGCTTTTTGAGCAAGCTTATGAGGATCTGCTTTGAGAATGCTGCGACCTTCAATGAAATTATTATGCCCCTGAATATGCTTTCCTTGTTTGGCCAAATTTACTTTAGGAAATTTTCTAACGGCCCGCACGCTACGGCTAACAATTTTGCCTACAGGACCGCCAGCAATAACAACGCTAATACTTAAAAGAGCTTTACGCTGCTCAGGAGTGGTGTTTTCATAAATTTTCTGACATGTATTCTCAAAACACTCAATAATGCTATCTGTCCGGCTATCACCGAGAGTTAGCCGTGCTAGATAACCGCTGCCATCTGCTGCCTTAGAAGCAGTAAAGGCGACGACTCTTCCGGTAGCATATGCCCAGTCCTCTAAATCTTTTGTAAACTCTGGGAAAAGCTGCCCGTAACCATTCCAGGACTGCTGGAGTGTTTGAGTTAATGTCTCATCGGCAAAGAGTACTAGTTTCCCCGATTGATGAAGTAATCTAGAGGCCCAGCCCCATAAATACTTAGAATCCTTGAGCGTATCCCTAGCTAAGTAACGATTATGAAAATAATCGATGAACCTCTGAATCATCAAATCATTATCATTTTTAAGTGCTAAAGAAAGCGGTGTCTCATTATCACGGTTTAACAGCCGCGCATCAATCCCAGGATATTTTAACAGCCTATCGACTACCCCTAAGCGGTTAAGCTCTGCTGCTTGGTGCAGAGCAGTCATTCGCTGTCCATTTTGCGCATTAACCTCTATTTCTGGGAAAGCTAATAGCCAGTCCACATAGATATAGGAGTTATCTTCACTCACCCACATAAACGTTGCAAAGTGTAGAGGAGCATTACCTGCATTATCCGGTGTATTTACGTCAGGATCATCATCCAGAAGCAATCTTACCTGTTTAGTCAGCTGTGCTGAGATCGCTTCAATCAGGGTATAGTCTTCCTCATCTTCCTTTTCTCTAAGACTATACTTAAAGGCATCAGATTCAGGGTCATTGATCCCTACTTGAGAAAAGTCTAGACCAGGCTGTTGCTGGTTTTCTGCTTTTAACTGAGAAAAGAACCACTCGCATCTTGAATGCCAGTCACAC
>Ga0255040_10000472_pt1 | contig 10537 bp, 5 predicted proteins | sample BC1_12_2_MG_FD_181711 | JGI IMG/M metagenome (GOLD analysis project Ga0255040, IMG submission 181711) | Seawater microbial communities from Strait of Georgia, British Columbia, Canada - BC1_12_2 | ecosystem: Environmental > Aquatic > Marine > Strait | place: Canada: British Columbia | collected... | reverse complement strand
AAAAAAACAAAAAAAAAACAAAAAAATAAAAAAAACAAAAAAAAACAAAAAAAAATTTTTTTTATGTATGTATTTCATATATAAAAATATTACTATTATCATATAAATTAACGCTATTATTAAGTATATCAAATATAGATAACTTATGTATTTCTTTGATCGAATTAAAATTGTTTGGATTTTCTTTTGATAACATTGGATCAATAACTTTTAATATACCATTATTATCTATTCTAAAATTATCTTGTTTGCAATCATATAAATTATATCCTGTTTTAACTAATATTTTATTTAATTCTTGTAGTTGTTGTTTGTAATCCGGACAATTTTTAATTGTAAAATCATTTTCTATATATTCTTGTTCATATTCTTTTTTATCTAAATCAATTTTATATATTTTAGGGAAAAATTTACAATTATTAAATTTTTTTTTACATATTTTAATACTATTAAATATATATTCAGAATATTTATTACTAATATCTGTATTTTCGTAATTTAATGGAGTAATTATTGAATATATTAAATATTTTAAAAATGAATCAATATTTATATATTTATATTTTTTAATTACAATTTTTTCATTTTTTTTATATACATTCATAAATGAACCTTGTCCAACATAGTTTTTATCTTTTTTAAAAAGATTATATAATATTATTGTAATTATAATTATTATAATTAATAACAATAATATAAAATATGTAAATATTTATATTACTATTATTATATATTTTTTTTTTATTAAATAATATGAGTTCATTTTCCCCTCACTAATAAATTTGACTTTCTTTAAAGAAGTGATAAGCGCATATCTTTACTGGGTAGCATAGGACATTATATCGTCCTTTTGCGTTGGGTTCGACTCCCAAGAGATGTGTAATGTTTAAACACATGCTTTATGATATCGACAGATTGAGTTTAGGTATTTGATAGAAACATTTAATTTGTGAAAAGAATACTTGATATTCATATCACAAGATTAAATGGGATCTATATACCGATCATTGATCCTTTTCAATGATATTACCATAAGTTATAGCGCACACTATATCATATCGCAGGGAGACCATGTATCACATACAGTAATTTTAGTATGTGATCCATTGTGGTTAAAGGGTTGAGTTCTTGAAGTGTTACAGACCGCAAATCTGTTTCATGGAAACTAACAATAACTTTAATATTATTATAATATCATAAATCATTTGAGATACTTTTTAAGTATACATCCTTGATTTTATATTATCTGTAGTATTAGACATTTTTTTTATCCTTCATATGTTTTGTTCATTTTACCCCCATCGCTAATAAATTTGAATTTCTTTAAGGAAGTGAACATCGGTTGATTGGAGGTCCGTATGGTGGAATTAAAATCATATCGCTGGTTCAATTCCAGTATCAACCAAAAAAAAAACAATATATTCTTATTCTTACTTCATTGATTTGACGAAAAAGGTGCTTGACGCCCAAAGTTTAGTATTATTTTAATAGTAGTTTCATTAATTTGACTCTGTTAAAATTAATACCGGTCTTTGTAATAGTAATAATCTATACTTTCGGGTATACGCTTACTATTATATGAAAAAAAATTATCATTATAACGATATATTGGATGTTTGCAAGATCACAATGTTATGTTTCGAAATAACATGTGACAAAAAGTATTCATTATTAACTATAAAAAAATTCCTAGTGCTTAGGGATCAGTTGTCCACGGACTATAGTTCTGTCACTTAAGATGTCTGATAAAGAGACAACTGATTTCATATGCGATTTGCCGGTTCACTAAACCGTTCTGGCTCTTTATATTTGTTCGCATCATCTAGGTTTTTGAGAAAGTTAATATTTTTTTTGTTGAAATATAATTCACCCGTTATAAAATAGAGTTTAATAAATATATATAATAATAATGGAATATGCTTTAACAAAAGATGAAAATATTTTTGGTATTTTAAGGTTATTTATAAATGAACCGAGTATATGTAAAAATATAATTAAATATAAAAAATATTTGGAAAAAACAGATACATTAGATTACCATTTTAAAAGATGGGAAGATATTGCAGGTGCTCATTATATTTTACATGATACACATCAGGGTAAATTTTCAAGTATTTCTAGTACAGATAATTATATAGTTAAGATAGATCATAAACCACTTTTTTTTAATTTAACTGGAATATCATATCAAGTAGTAGAATTAATTCATGAATTAATTAAATTAAAAAATAAAGATTCAATACGAAATACATTTGTAGAAGATTATAAGGAATGGTTGAATTATGACGATAAATTATATTCAAAATTATCTAAAAAAATAATGTTTCTAATGAAAAAAAAATTTAATTTGAAAAAAAATTAAATTTAATATAAATATTAAATGGAAAATTTAATTACTTGTGAAAAGTGCTCAAGGCAATGGGATGGATATGCCCAGTGTCCGTGTGGAATTTGTTGCGATTCTTCAGAAGAAGATACTATTAGTGAAATTACCGGGGATGGTATTAAAACATTAATTACTGAATTAAATAATTATTTATTTATAAATAAACAAGAGATTTCTCCTGATATTTATAATAAAATATTAGATAATTTATTAAAAATATATAAATTAGTATAAATATTAAAATATTAGATTTCACTTACTTTCCCATTACTAATCATTTCTTCAGCTTTATTTTTAATAGATTTATAATCTTGGTTTTTTAAGATGGGGTAGATCTAATATAATACTGACAATTCGGTTTTGTAAACAAGATTGATCCTAGTTCAATTTTTTTTAAACCTCTTCAATATCAGTATTTTTATGATTATCATATGTATGTCCTACATTTACTAGAAGGACTCCCATTCATGTTCCATTATTTGTTCCATTATTTGTTCCATTATTTGTTCCATTATTTGTTCCATTATTTGTTCCATTATTTGTTAAAAGGTATTGAATTGGATTAACATCTACCAACATCTTCTAAATATTCATAACCTTCTAATAAACAAATCTCTGGTGGAACAGTCATTCCCACTCCTTGTAAAACTTCATTAAATGTTATGTGGTTGTTATCATAACTAGCTTTCAACTCATTTGGAGAGGGTGGGTCATACCAGAAACCATCTGTCGGAGCACCAGGTATTCTAAATCCATAAAATTTAAATATATTACAAAATAACATATCCCAATTACGGTTTGTAGTCCTAGAAGGTAATATTGTCATATTCGGATTCATTTCTTGATAATATATAATTTTATCTTTATATTTTTTTAATGTATCTAGCATTTCTAATCCAGCTTTGTTGATATCCGGATTAAAACCAGCAAACCTATTGAGATCAGAATTATAAAAATTTAACATATTTTTTATAAAACCTATATGTCTTTCTAAAATTGTTATTGATTCCATAACATTCATGATATTTTCGGCTTGTCCAAAAAATACAATTAATATATTTTCAAATATTATTTTTTCTTCTGGATTAGAAAATTGAATGTGAGAGATTATACGTGGTATTAGTTGATTTAAACTTCTATCTACGGGAACTCTAGTTGAATCATATGTATCTCTACCAGTTATTTTTAAAATATGTCTATCTTTATTATTTTTAAATATTTTGCAAATGGAATTGGGTGATATCCCAACGTATAGATTTGCTACTTCGGGAGTAATGGCAAAAAAAGCAGGGTATTTGGCATTTTCTGGAGTCATTGATCCATAACTTTGATATAATATATCATTTATAGGGATCGTTAATTGGTGTATAATAGCACCTCCTTTATATAATTTTTTCTTTTTCAATGTTTTCTTTTTCTTTTTCAATGTTTTCTTTTTCTTTTTCAATGTTTTCTTTTTCTTTTTCAATGTTTTCTTTTTCTTTTTCAATGTTTTCTTTTTCTTTTTCAGTGGTTTCTTTTTCTTTTTCTTTTTACCACCATTTTTCCCTTGTTGTGGTCCCAATGGTTCTGAAAACACTGACGAATTTTGTCGTTGTATTGATTCATTTTCATCTGGAATGGTTGATTCATTTTCATCTGGAATGGTTGATTCATTACCCTCTGGAATGGTTGATTCATTACCCTCTGGAATGGTTGATTCATTTTCATCTGGAATGGTTGATTCATTACCCTCTGGAATGGTTGATTCATTACCCTCTGGAATGGTTGATTCATTACCCTCTGGAATGGTTGATAAATGACTCATTTCTTCTTGTTCGTATTCTTGCATAATATCAATAAACTCTTCATCATTTTCACAAGAATAATATACCTGAATAATATCCATTACTGATAAATTCCCATTTATATTCGGGTCTTTAATGGTTAATAACTCAAGGAATTCCATTGGATTAATATCTTGCCCCCCCGCAGACATTGTATCAGAATCAGTAGTAGCAGAAGCAGCAGCAGAAGCAGTAGAAGCAGAAGCAGCAGTAGAAGCAGTAGAAGCAGTAGAAGCAGCAGCAGAAGCAGTAGAAGCAGAAGCAGAAGCAGGTATATTCATCAAACGATACCGAGGTAATCCAAACAGACCCCGATAATAATTAGAGTATTTTAAATATTTGGGGACCTTTAACAGGTAAGACAAGGTCCCAGCAGGTTGACCGGGTATACGCTCAAATAGGGCCGATATTTCAGATATACTTTTAATTATAACAAGAACATAGAACTTTTGTAAAGAATCATATGCTACTGTATCATTGTTTGCCATACGCAAACAATTAGAACATCTTATTTTTAATAATTCTGTTGATTTTTCCAGGATATTATTATATAATATATTGAATTCGTCATCGTCGTTGATATTTTGTAGGTCCTTTACCACCATCGATGTGGGATCAAATACCTTTAAATCACCGTATAATCCAGATTTCCACATGGTTTTAATACTGATTCCTACAGTAGTAAGGGGTGACGCATCATTTCCTGGTATAATATAACTTTTTAATGGAGTGTAGGGTGTCGATGGGGGTGGTTGCATCGGGTCGTGTGACCAAGGTATCATACCGGTTTTTCCTTCCCCACCAGTATTAAATATACAATTTAATAGTAATCCGTATACTTCTTCATTCAATTCCATTTTCAATATATTCTGATCGCTCCCGTGGTCTAGACTTAAGTTTATTATATTAGTACTTGACTTCCATTGATTTGCTAAAGCAAGAGAGTAATCATATACAAATAAATGTAACCCATTTGTCTTCTGTATCATATTATCGCGCAACGATGGTGTGATAGCTCTCGGATTATATATGTTTATTTCTTCATAACATTTTATGGCATGTGTATTCCACTTGGTTGATTCACATCCGAAATAAAATAACATATTATCAAATGGTATAACATGTTCACATTCTAATCTTAAAAGAACATTGGCAGCCCCACTACCGGTGGTGGTAGTGGGTGCGCGTGTTGGGTCTTCATCTATTATATTGTAGGCAAGCTCCCGATTTAATGCCGCCTGTTGTTTCTTATTGGTGGTGGTTGGAGCGACCACAGGTATTATACTGGTAACTATATTTGATGCGGCAATTGATAGAGATGGATATCGCTCTGCCCTCGCTGGTAACGATAATGTGGGGTCGGTAAATCGTATCTTCATTATCTCATCAATTGGTCGTATTAGAGAAACCATCGTATGGCTACCACCGTTATATTCGTAATTTTCTAATGGTGGATCCGATGGGTATATCGCATTTCGACCACTAGTAAGACCAACAAAATAAACAAATGTCATATAGCATATAGATTTATCTTGATAATACCACGAAGGTGAAAATTTATTCACAATTTCCCTGTTTTCATCCGTAGCTCCATTCACACTGCGAGGCCAGCGAAAAAATAATGTATTTCCACACTCAATCTGAGCATCACCACCGAGTTTCGATCTAACCGAGGAGTTACTGGGCGTTTCACCAAAGTTTAAACTACGCGAGAGATTTGTGTCAGCTGATGGCATCTCGGTATAATAATGTTGCATCATATTAGTAGGGGGTATACTATTTGGATCCATTTCTGCTACTGCGTTTGTAATTCCATGGTTGCCTAGTGCGCTCCTCTCTGCTATCGCGGTGCGTCTCACATCTGCCGCGGCGGTTGCGGCGCGTTTCTCTTCTTTTGCTGTGCGTCTATTTGCTTCCACCCGCGCTTTTTCTGTATCCCGTTTCTCCTGTTCTTTATTAGATTGCGATTGCGTAAATGTCATAGTCTGGGTTCGGATGCGCCCTGATCCCTTCATCGAGGCTAACATAGTAGAAAGTTTATCCATTCTATAGGTAAGGTCCTCGGGTTTTGATTCATAACCTTGAAGATTACGATACAATGTATCCAACTTTTCATTCATGTATTTTAATGCGCGTTCAAAATGGTTAATTGCTTCTCTTTGTAATATCACCTTAGATGACCCGGCATCGTTGAATACTTTGTTATAATATTCGCATGCGATAGTTGTTAACCCGACTAAATTAATGCTCAGTATATATATCTTTTCGGATATATCTTCCATCAATAAACCATACGCATGTGAATAAGGTGGGTTTGTCCAATTATTATAATCTATTACTCTACTAATCGGACCACCACATTGAGTTCCAGCCATCATGGGGGAAACCCCCACCATTGGGCAGGATTCATGTGAAATTTGATTCACATCGGATAACCATTCTTCGCTATCCGGTCTTTGATTATCCAATAAGTATTGGGTTCTTTCTATGAAACGATCTATCTCATTCATGTCATCTTTGAGGCTCTTTTGTTCATCACTAAGTTCTTCACTAAGTTCTTCACTTTGGACGCGACTACGCGACTGTTGCCCTTGCCCTTGCCCTTGCCCTGGACTTGAATCTGCCTTCCTTTTATTCTTACCTTCGTTTGTTGACATTATATAATATAATAATATAATAATATTATTATATTATTATACCTCTTCTTTTTGGTGCCACCTACAGTTGAAAATCAACAATTCCTTCTTTTGCTATAAATATAGGTTGTAATAACGAATCTGGTGTGAAATTATTATTTTCACCGAAAAGTTTTGTAGTGACTTCATGATTTAAAAGATATTCGGGAGTTAATAACACTTGTAATTCATCAAAAGGAAATCTATTATAAATTAATGGAGTAGCCGGGGAATCTGCTCCACTATACCAAGAACTAATAACTTCACATAAATTTTTACTATCAACTAGTATATTTCTTACAATAAAACTATGCATTGTGTGATAGGACCCTAAATCCTCTATATATTTATATATATTTACAATATATATATCAGAGGTTGATTGTAACGTAGGATATATATATATATTAAGAAGTTGCCAACTTTTAATTTCTCTTATATGCCTAAACAGTAAAGGACCATCCAAAATTTTCCGAATAATGGGTGAAACCCTACTATATAGTTTTTCATAAGTATCCTGGAATTTCAGACCACTTGGAATACTAATATTTAGTAATAACATAACAAATATAACAAATGATGTTAAACGACATCCACACATACTCTTATACATTGGAACAGGATCTTCATCATCATCTACATATTTAAAATAGTTAATATCTCTGGTTCGTTTAGCAATTGGGTGATCTATAATTTGCTCAATTCCACATATCGTTTTATTTGTTGAAGCAATATCACTGTGAGGGTCTTCATAACACATTGTAATAGCTTCATTATAGGTTTGTTTAATTTTTAAGATTTGATCATATTCCATTATATTATATTATATTATATTATATAAAGATATTATCGTAATATAATATAATATAATATAATATAATGAATAATAATCATATAATATTTGAATATGATAAATATTTAAAAGAATATAAAAAAAAATATGGAGGAAATACTATTTTACTAATGCAAGTTGGATCTTTCTTTGAAATGTGTGCTATTATTGAGCAAGGTAATGAAATTGGCGAAACCAATATTCATACAATTTGTGATGATGTATTAAATGTTGTGGTTGGTAAAAAATGGTATAAATATGTTGATGGGGTGACAGGTTTATCAGAACAAAAAGAATATTATATGGGCGGATTCCCTCTAGTAGCTCAAGAAAAATATTTTACTTTTTTATTAAATCATAATTATACAGTTGTATTAGTTGAACAAGTAACAGAACCACCAAATCCAGAAAGAGAAGTAACAAAAATATTATCGCCAGGGACAGATATTACATATAATAAAAAACAAAGTAATTTTTTAGTTTCTATATATATAGAAAAATACAGTTATAATAATAAAGAAATATTTGAAGCGGCATTATCGGCAATAGATTTGTCAACTGGTAAAAATTTTATTCATGACATTAAAAGTGATAATGATAATAATTATTGTATAGATGAAATATCTAGATTAATTAATTTTTATAATCCATCTGAATTAATATTTCAAACAGAAAATTTCAATTTAACTAATGATGATGTTATAAATAAATGGGATATATCTCATGATTGTTATAGAATAAATCATTATGATGATAATATTTATAAAAAACCATCTTATCAGAATAATTTATTAAATGAATTATTTAATTTTGATAATATGCTATCAAATTTAGAGAATTTAAATTTAGATAATAATAACTCATTGCGTTTATCATATATTTATTTATTATCATATATCAATGAACATAAAATGAATATTTTAACAAATATAGAAACCCCCGTTGAATGTGAAGAAACAAATTATTTAAATTTAACAGCAAACTCTATTAGACAACTAAATATTGTAAATAATTACTCATATTTTAAAGGTAAAAATGAATCTTTATTATCGATATGTAATATATGTTTAACATCAATGGGTAAAAGAATGTTTAAAGATAGATTATTATATCCTTTATTAGATACAGAAAAAATAAATAGTAGATATGAAAAAGTAGAAACATTTCAAATAGATAAATATTATAATAATATACGTTCTTATTTGGTTCATATTCAAGATTTAGAAAAGACTGTTAGATTAATGAGTTTAGATTTGATAAATCCATATCAATTAGTATCAACTTATTTATCGTATGAATATGTTAATAAAGTAATAGAAAATATTAAAACAAATAATATATATAGATTTTATAATAATTATGAAAATGATATAAATATATTTAATAATTTTAGACATGAATTAAAAGATATCTTTAATTTTGAAAATATTACAAATGATCCAGTTCATTTAATACAGAGATCGTTATTTAATATTGGATATAATACAGAAATAGATAAAATTGATGAAAAAATATTAGAATACACAGAAAATATTAAATTGATTTGTGATAAAATGTCATCATATGTTGATTCATATGGTTCAAATTCGGTTAAAATATGGTCAGGTAAAGATAATGATGAATGGATATTATATTCTACAAAAAAAAGAGTAGAAACTTTTAAGAAAAAAATGAAAAATTTATTAGATAAAGATATCTTAATTAAAACGAATGGTTCAAGTGGTAAAACATTATTTAAAATAGATCCAAATGAAATAACATATAAACCATCAACAGCTAGTAATGTATTCATAATTATTCCATTAATGAAAGGATTGTCTAAGGAAAAATATGATTTATTTAAAAATTTATCAAAATTAAATAAAGAATTATATGAAAAAAGTATGAAATCATTATATGAAGAGTATAATAAAACATTAAAAAATATAAATGAATTTGTATCAGATATAGATGTAGCATCTTGTTCGGCTAAAATAGCAATAGATAATAAATATAGTAGGCCAAAAATAATTAAAAGTAGTAAAAGTTATATAACTATAAAAGATATTAGACATCCAATTGTTGAAAGAATTAATTTAGAAACAGAATATATTACAAATAATATAGAATTAGGAAAAGAAAAAGATGGAATATTATTATTTGGAACTAATGCATGTGGTAAATCAACATTTATGAAAGCGGTTGGATTAAATTTAATAATGGCACAAGCAGGTTTATTTGTAGCCTGTTCAGAATTTACATATTCACCATATACACAAATATTTACTAGAATTTTAAATAATGATAATATATTTAGATCTGAATCTACATTTGCTGTAGAAATGAATGAACTTAGAAGTATAATGAAAAGAGCAGATGATAAATCATTGGTATTAGGGGATGAATTATGTTCAGGAACTGAAACTACTTCGGCATTATCAATTGTTTATGCTGGATTATATACATTATGTAAAAAAAAATCTACATTTGTATTTACTTCTCATTTACATCAAATAACTAAATTAGATTTATTAAAAGAATTAAATAACCTTCAAGTTTATCATTTACAAATTAAATATATTGATGATGTTTTAATTTATGACAGAAAATTAAAAGAAGGACCTGGTCCATCAATATATGGTATAACTGTATGTGAAGCACTCGGTTTATCAAATGAATTTGTATCATTAGCAAAAAGTATTCAAAAAAAATTAGAAAATAATGGTTCAAATACTAAAACATCTCATTATAATTGTGATGTTATTATGGATAAATGTAGAATATGTTCAAATCCAGCAGAAGAAACTCATCATATAAAAGAACAATGTTTTGCGGATGA
>Ga0255040_10000470_pt1 | contig 10548 bp, 8 predicted proteins | sample BC1_12_2_MG_FD_181711 | JGI IMG/M metagenome (GOLD analysis project Ga0255040, IMG submission 181711) | Seawater microbial communities from Strait of Georgia, British Columbia, Canada - BC1_12_2 | ecosystem: Environmental > Aquatic > Marine > Strait | place: Canada: British Columbia | collected... | reverse complement strand
ATTCCGGCCCCTTTGGCAATGCCCGTCACTCGCACCTCGCCGCCTGCCAGCATGACGCGACGCGAAACCGCTTTCGGCACCGTGTCGGTCGTCATGATTGCGTCCGCCGCCAGGGCCCAGTTCCCCGGACCCAGGTCCGCCACCGCCGTCGGCAACGCGGCGAGAATCCGCTCAGCGGGTAGCGGCTCCATGATCACGCCGGTGGAAAACGGCAGGACCTGCTCGACCGCGCAGCCCAGCGCGCGCGCGACACCCTCGCATACGGCGCGCGCACGGGCGACGCCGTCGACGCCGGTACCGGCATTCGCGTTTCCGGTATTCACCACCAGGGCGCGCGGGTCCCAGCCGGCGCCGAGGTGGCGCCGCGCCAACGTAACGGGCGCGGCGCAAAACCGGTTGCGCGTGAACACCCCGGCAACGGCGCTGCCCGGCGCGAGCCGCATCACCATCAGATCACGCCGACCCGATTGCCGGATGCCGGCCATTGCGGTGCCCACATCCACGCCAGCGACCGGATCAAGCGCGGCAGGATCGGGCGGGTCGAGGTTGACGGCCATGCGCGAAGACCGGAGCAGTGACGGGGCGATCGAGTTCGGTCGGCGCGAGCCAGACGGCTTCAGATCAGCCTGCCGTGACAGTGCTTGTACTTTTTCCCTGAACCGCAGGGGCAGGGTTCGTTGCGCCCAACCTTCTGGGTAGGACGTACCCGCGGCTGCGCCTTCTTCGAATCATCCGCGACTGCATCCAGTGCCTCGGCATACTCCGCATGCTGCAGGCGCACGTTTTCGACGTGTTGCAGGTCGTCCACCGGCGGCACTTCCGTCGAGGCCTGGATCTCGACCGTCAGCAAGGTCTTCGTCACTTCGAGCTTGACCGCTTCAAGCATGGCACCGAAGAGTTCGAATGCTTCCCGCTTGAACTCCTGCTTGGGGTTCTTCTGCGCGTAGCCCCGAAGATGAATGCCCTGGCGCAAATGGTCGAGCGCCGCGAGGTGCTCGCGCCAGTGTGAATCGAGAATCTGCAGCGTCACATAACGCTCATACTGGTGAAAGGCGGGCGCGGCCTCCGTCGGAACCTTTTCGTCGTACGCCGCATGCACGCGCTCGATCACACGCTCGAGGAGCGTTTCTTCGTGCAGATCCGGCTCGGCCTCGAGCCAGGATCGGATGGGCAGATCGAGCGTCAATTCCGCTTTCAGCGCGGCCTCGAGCCCCGCCGGATCCCATTCGTCCTCGACACTTTCCGGCGGCACGTACTGCCTGAACATATCGGTTGCCACGCCAGCGCGCAGGTCGGCAATACGCGCCGACACGTCCTCGGAGTCGAGCATCTCGTTGCGCAGCGCGTAGATCGACTTGCGCTGGTCGTTCGAGACGTCGTCGTACTCCAGCAGCTGCTTGCGGATGTCGAAGTTGCGCGCCTCGACCTTGCGCTGCGCGCTCTCGATCGACCGGGTGACCATGCCGTGCTCGATCGGCTCGCCCTCGGGCATCTTGAGCATCACCATGATCCGGTTGATCCGTTCGCCGGCAAAAATCCGCAGCAGGTCATCTTCGAGCGAAAGATAGAATCGAGACGAACCCGGGTCGCCTTGGCGCCCTGACCGCCCGCGCAGCTGGTTGTCGACCCGGCGTGACTCGTGACGCTCGGTGCCGATGATATGCAAGCCGCCTGCCTGGATGACCTGGTCGTGCAGTTGCTGCCATTCCCCCTGCAGCTGCTCGATGCGCTGCGTTCTCTCCTCGGGCGAAAGGTTCTCGGTCGCCTCGATAAACTCGCATTGCTTCTCGACGTTGCCGCCGAGCACGATATCGGTGCCGCGGCCGGCCATGTTGGTCGCGATGGTGATCATCTTCGGCCGGCCAGCCTGCGCGATGATCTCCGCCTCGCGCGCATGCTGCTTTGCGTTCAGCACCTGATGTGACAGCTGCTCGCTTTGCAGCATTGAGGACAGCAGCTCGGAATTCTCGATCGACGTCGTGCCGACCAGCACCGGCTGCCCGCGCTGTTCGCAGTCTCGAATGTCTTCGATGATCGCCTTGTATTTCTCGTTGCCCGTGCGATAGACCTGGTCCAGGCGGTCGTCGCGAATCATCCGCATGTGCGTCGGCACGACCACCGTTTCCAGCCCGTAGATCTCCTGGAACTCGTAGGCCTCGGTATCGGCGGTTCCCGTCATCCCGGCGAGCTTTCCGAAGAGGCGAAAATAGTTCTGAAACGTAATCGAGGCGAGCGTTTGATTCTCGTTCTGAACCGCGACGTTCTCCTTGGCCTCGACGGCCTGGTGCAGACCGTCCGACCAGCGCCGGCCATGCATCAGGCGACCGGTGAACTCGTCCACGATCACCACCTCGTCGCCCGATTCCCCCTTCTGGACGACGTAATGCTGGTCGCGAAGAAACAGGTGGTGGGCACGCAAGGCCGCGTACAGATGGTGCACGAGGTTGATGTAGGTCGGCTCGTACAGGCTGGCGCCCTCCGGCAGCAGGCCCACGCGCGCGAGGATCTCTTCGCCCTTCTGATGGCCCGATTCCGAGAGAACGACTTGGTGGTTCTTTTCGTCGACCCAGAAATCGCCCGTGCCCGCCTCCTCTTGCTGCCGGGTCAGCAGCGGCGCCACTTCGTTCATGCGCAGATAAACCTCGGTACGGTCCTCGGCCTGTCCCGAAATGATGAGCGGCGTGCGCGCCTCGTCGATCAGGATCGAATCGACCTCGTCGACGATCGCGAAGTGCAGGCCGCGCTGAAACCGTTCCTCGACATGCATCGCCATGTTGTCGCGCAGGTAGTCGAAGCCGAACTCGTTGTTGGTACCGTAGGTGATGTCGGCAGCATAGGCGGCGCGCTTTTCTTCGGGCGCCAAGTTGGGAATATTGACGCCGACGGTGAGCCCGAGGAAACCGTAGAGTTTCCCCATCCACTCGGCGTCGCGCCGAGCGAGGTAGTCGTTTACGGTGACGATATGCACGCTCTTGCCGGAAAGCGTGTTTAGATAGGCGGGCAGCGTCGCAGCGAGCGTCTTGCCTTCGCCAGTGCGCATCTCCGCGATCTTGCCGTCGTGCAGGACCATCCCGCCGATCAGCTGAACGTCGAAATGGCGCATACGAAGCGTACGCTTGCCGGCTTCGCGGACCACCGCGAATGCCTCGGGCAGGAGCAGCTCGAGCGCGGCGGCTTCGGCCTCGGCGCGCTGCTCGGCCGCCACGTCGACGGTACGCTCGGCGAAGCGCTGGCGGAATTCGTTGGTCTTGCCGCGCAGCGCCGCATCGGAAAGCGCAGCGAGCTCCGGTTCGAGCGCATTGATGCGCGCAACCACGCGTGCGTACTGCTTGATTAGCCGGTCGTTGCGGCTACCGAATATCTTCGTGAGAACGTTGGCCATCGTGACGTCTTAACCACGCGACTGGAGCGCGCGGACCGGCCGACACGCGAGCGCGAGCCGGGTGACTGGATCCGGCTAAAAATCAAGATGTTAACACGCGAAACCGGTCGGCTTCGCCAGACAGCCGTGCTCAGCGCGATTTTGCTGCCGCCGCCTTCGACCGCGCCTGGGGCGCGACCCTGTGGCCTTTGTTGACCTTCGCAAGGAAGCGCATCGGATTCTGCGGCACGCCTTTATAGCGAACCTCGAAATGCAGGTGCGGCCCTGTCGAGCGGCCGGTCGATCCAACAATCGCCAATTTCAGTCCGCGCTGCACGACCTGGCCCTGTTTCACGAACAGCTTCGCGCAGTGCGCATAGCGCGTCACCAGGTCGTTGCCATGGTCAACGTCGATCGTATAGCCGTACTGCCGATGGTACCCGGCAAAGCTGACGACCCCGTCAGCGGCCGCGAGAATCGGCGTGCCACGCTTGGCGAGGAAATCGATGCCCTCGTGGTGCGCGCGTTGCCCGGTAATCGGGTCGATGCGCATGCCGAAGCCCGACGCCTTGTATGGGGCGATCACCGGCATCAGGCTCGGACGCAGTTTCTTGCGGATCGCCTGCTGGAAGAGCCTCGCCTCGAGTAGGCCGAGCATGTCGCCGCGCGATTCCACGTCACCCGAAAGCGCCTGCAGGCGCTCGTTCAACTCCACCAGGGTGAGGTTCTGGGGCGGCAGGAGTGTTGGCGAGGCACCACCCAGACCGGGCAGTTCGGAGAAACGGAATTCCTCCGGCCGCAGTCCGGACCGCGCCGACAGGCGCTCGCCGAGCGCGTCGAGCCGGGTCAGCCGCGCCTGCATCTCCCCCAGCTTCACCGCCATCGCGTTGAGGTTCTGCTGAACGAACTCGCGCGCGCCCTCGTCGTCCTTCTTCCGGCTGGAGATCACAAACGCGCTCGGGAACACGGTCTCGAAGCGAACCGCGTCGCGTAACAGCACCCAGTACATCCCGGCCGCCAGCGCGCTGGCCAACGCAAAACAGAGCAGGACCAGCAACACCGTAAGGCGCGCCGACACGGTAATCGTCCTCGCCTTTACCAAGCGGCTCGGGATCAAGATAATCTGCACGTTTCCTTCCCTTGCTGCGGTCCGCGTTGAACCCACATCGACTCGATCAGGTCCTGTCGCAGGACGCCGACCTTGGTCCCGTAGTCCAGAAAGCTCAGGACCTCGTGGCCCTGTCCAGAGTTTGCCTCACTGCGCTCCCATCCCAACTCGCCGCCCAGATTCGAGGCGTCAACATCCGCGACGGAAAACTCACGATTCTTGTCGCCAACGCCGCCGCCGCCGCCAAGCTGAAGCTGCTTTCCGCGGCCCTGCGTGAGCAGGTCGCAAACAAGCGCTCGGAGGTTAGGTCAGTTTCCGTACGCGTGCAACTAAGTACATCACGAAAACGCGATGTTGCGCCGCACAAATCCGCCCATTTATCCGCACCGGCGCTCGCGCATCTGGCGGCCCTGCGCGATCGCTTGTCCGATTCGCCCGCCAAGCGCGCACTTGCCGCGCTGATTGCACACCAAGCGGGCGAAGGCGTTACCCGGCCCCCAGCAGGCGCTCCAGCAGAAACAGCAGGAGCAGGCCGACGATTGCGAAGACCGCGACGCTGAATATCTTCCAGCCCACGCGGCGCCACTTACGCTGCCCCGTGACGACGTACATCAAGGCGCAGGTGCCGACCGCGATCGCGGCAATCAGGCCGAGAATCCTGACCAAATTCACTGCGCCGACCGGCGACCGCGATCAGGTCGGTTGACGCACCATCGCCGCCACACCGGCGGGCGCCGACTCGGGCGGGTCGAAGGTCACGATTTCCCAGGCAGCGCGATCCGCGAGCAGCGCGCGCAGGAGTCGGTTGTTCAGGCCATGTCCCGACTTGTGCGCGGTGAACGCGCCCAGCAGCGGCTTGCCGAGCAGGTAGAGATCGCCAATCGCGTCGAGCACTTTGTGCCGGATGAATTCGTCCGCGAAGCGCAATCCGTCTGCATTTAGCACACGGTATTCATCGAGCACGACCGCATTGTCCAGGCCGCCGCCGAGGGCAAGCCCCGCATCGCGCAATGCTTCGACGTCCTGCATGAAGCCGAAGGTCCGCGCGCGCGCGATTTCCTTCAGATAGGAGGTCTGCGCAAAATCGACGCTTACCGACTGCGCGGTCCGATCGATTACCGGATGATTGAAGACGATGGAGAACGTCAGCCGCAGGCCCTCGTAGGGTTCCAGGCGCGCCCATTTGTCGCCGTCGCGGACTTCGACGGCATGCAGCACGCGAAGAAAACGCTTGGGGCTCGACTGCTCCTCGACCCCCGCTTGCTGGATGAGCAGCGTGAACGGCGCCGCACTGCCGTCCATGATCGGCACTTCGGGTCCGTCGAGGTCGACGTAGACATTGTCGACGCCGAGACCCGCGAGCGCCGACATCAGATGTTCGACGGTATGAATGCGTTGGTCGCCCTGTACCAGGCAGGAGGACAGGCGCGTGTCGCCCACAAGATCGACGCGCGCCGGGATGTCGATCGGCGTCGGCGCATCGAGTCGGCGAAAAACAACCCCGGTGTCGGGCTGCGCGGGGCGCAGCGCGAGCTGGATTTTCTTCCCGGTATGCAGGCCGACGCCCGTGGCGCGGACGAGTGACTTCAGAGTACGTTGACGAAGCATTGTGAATGCGTTGGTGCAGTGCGCAACTTGTTGATTTTAGCAGGCCTGTCGCAGCGCGTGCGGCGCCAATCGGCAGTCCGGAGCACCGCAAGGAGGTTCGGTGCCCCGGACGCCAGAGCGCGAGCCGCGACGTCACGCCGCGCGCCGTGCATCAGGCGCTGCCGCTCAGTCCGCCTGCTTGCGCAGGAAGGCCGGGATGTCGTATTTGTCCACCCCGCTTTGTTGCAGCGCCTCGACCGTCGCGCGGTTCTTGCGGAAAACCGCCGGCGTATCCGACATGGCGCCATAGTCCGGTGACTCGGATATCGGCTGGTCGTCGGTTCCGGTCTTCTGCGAGACCACCAGCTGCGGCTTCGGCTGGCGCGCCGTCAATGTGGCACCCAGTCCGGTCGCCACCACGGTGACGCGCAACTCCTCGCCCAGTTCGTCGTCGTACACGCCGCCATAGATGATCGTCGCATCCTCAGCCGCAAATGCGCGGATGATGTTCATCACCTCCTTCGTTTCGCGCAGCTTGAGGCTTTGGCGCGAAGCGGTGATGTTGACGAGCACGCCACGTGCGCCTGCAAGGTTTACGCCTTCGAGCAACGGGCAGGCAATCGCCTGTTCGGCCGCGATCCGCGCCCGGTCGATGCCGCTCGCCTGCGCCGACCCCATCATCGCCATCCCCTGCTCGGACATCACCGTACGCACATCCTGAAAATCAACGTTTACCAGGCCCGGCAAATTGATGATTTCGGCGATACCGGCGACCGCGCTATTCAGCACGTCGTCGGCGGCGCGGAACGCCTCCTCCTGGGTAACGTCGTCGCCGAGCACCTCCTCGAGTTTGTCGTTCAAAATCACGATCAGCGAGTCGGTATGTGGCGCCAGTTCCTCGAGACCTTCGTCGGCGATGCGCTGGCGCCTCGACCCCTCAAAGGCGAACGGCTTGGTGACGACGGCCACGGTCAGTACCCCGAGGGAGCGGGCGATTTCCGCGATCACGGGCGCGGCCCCGGTTCCGGTCCCACCCCCCATGCCGGCGGTGATGAACACCATATTCGCCCCCGCAATGGCCTCTTCGAGGCGCTCGCGTTCGGCCACGGCGGCCGCGCGCGCTTCCTCCGGCCGGGAGCCGGCGCCAAGGCCGGTCGTCCCGAGCTGGATCTGGTTACGCGCGTGATTGCGCCCGAGCACCTGTGCATCGGTGTTGACCGCGATGAACTCGACGCCTTCGACGCCGGTCACGATCATGTGATTGACGGCGTTGCCGCCGGCACCACCCACGCCGATCGCCTTGATGATCGGTCCTGCCCCTTGCGTGTCTATGATTTCGAACATACGTACTTCCTCCTTGCAAAGAAAGAACAACGATGTGCTGCACAGCGTCGCTTCGCGCCGCGGCGCAGCACCCTACTTCCAGAAAACCCCTCCTGACGCTTCATCATCAGAAGTTCCTCTGAAACCATTCGCGCATCCTGGTCAGCACCGAACGGAACGATCCGCCCTGGCGCGCCCGGTGCCCGTGCTGGCGCTGCGAGACGCCTTCCCACAGCAAGCCGACCACCGTCGCGTAGCGCGGATTGCGCACCACCTCGGCGAGCCCGCCCGCATAGCGCGGAATCCCGACGCGCACCGGCATATGAAAAATCTCCTCGCCGAGTTCGACCATGCCCTGCATCACCGACGAACCGCCGGTCAGGACAACGCCCGAGGAGAGCAGCTCCTCAAACCCGGAATCGCGCAGCACTTGCTGTACCAGTGAAAACAGTTCCTCGACGCGCGGCTCGATCACCTCGGCGAGCGTTTGGCGCGACATCGTGCGCGGCGCGCGTTCGCCAATTCCCGGGACCTCGATCATCTGGTTGGCGTCGGCCAGCTGGCGCAGCGCGACGCCGTGGGTGATCTTGATGTTCTCGGCGTCCAGCGTCGGTGTACGCAGCGCCATCGCAATGTCATTCGTAATCTGGTCGCCGGCGATGGGAATCACCGCGGTGTGCCGAATCGCGCCTTGCGTGAAGACCGCGACATCGGTGGTGCCGCCGCCGATATCCACCAGGCAGACGCCGAGATCGCTTTCGTCCTCTGAGAGCACGGCGCGCGCCGACGCGAGCGGCTGCAGGATGAGATCGCTTACCTCCAGCCCGCAGCGGCGCACGCATTTCACGACGTTCTGCGCTGCGGAGACCGCGCCGGTGACCATGTGGACCTTGACCTCGAGGCGCACGCCGGACATGCCGATTGGCTCGCGCACGTCGTCCTGCCCGTCGATGATGAACTCCTGCCGCAACACGTGAAGGATCTGCTGGTCGGTCGGGATGTTGACCGCGCGCGCCGTATCCATCGCACGCTCGACGTCCAGCGCGGTGACCTCGCGGTCCTTGATGGCAACCATTCCGGTCGAGTTGAAACTCTTGATGTGGCTGCCGGCGATCCCGACGAAGGCCGAAGCAATGCGGCAGTCCGCCATCAGTTCGGCTTCCTCGAGGGCGCGCTGGATTGCATTGACCGTCGCCTCGATATTGACCACCACGCCTTTCTTGAGCCCCTTGGACTCGTGACTTCCCATGCCGAGGATTTCGAGGTCGCCCTCGGGCCGCAGCTCGGCGACCAGCGCAACAGCCTTCGAGGTGCCGACATCGAGTCCAACGATCAGGTTTTTCGCGTCCTTGGCCATCTCAGCCTTTCGGTCCCGGCGCGACTTGAGGGTCGCGCTCGATTCCCGGCACCCGCAGCGCGAACCCATTCGGATACCGCAGGTCGACGTAGTCGTGGCGCTGCTGGAACTTGGCCAGCGTTGCCGGATAGGCGGCGGAAAAACGTGCGAGGCGCGATTCCGCTGGATGGGCACCGACATCGCGCCCCAGCTCGACGTGCAGTCCGTTGTCAAGCGTGAGTTGCCAGGCGAACCGTGAGGTCAGCACGACGCGCGTCACCGTCAGGTCGCGCGGCGCAAGGATCTCGCTGAAGCGCAGGTAGCGCCGGGCCACCTCCGACGCCGTGCCGTCAGGCCCGTTCAACATGGGCAGCGCCGCATCGCTGCGACCGGCGAAGCGCTCGCCGTACGAATTGATGAGCGCATCCTTGCCCCAGCGGGCCAACGTGACGTGTTCCTCGATCGTCACGTCGAGCCGGTCGGGCCAGGCGCGCCGGATCTGCACCGCCCTCACCCACGGCAGCGCTTCGAGGCCGGCCCGCACGTCGGCGAGGTCAACGGCGAAGAAATTGCCGCGCAGTCGGTCGCGCGTGGCGCCCTCGACGTCGTCGCGCGCGGTATGGTCGAGATCGCCGTGCACCGTGATTTCATGCAACGGAAACAGCGACGAACGCAGCAGCCACTGCACGCCGCCAAACAGCAGGGCGAGAAACGCCGCCGCGGCGACGAAACCGGCCACCGAGTTGAGCAGTCGCGGGTTGTTCCACATGCGCGCTCAGCCCGAGTGGGCCGCCTCCAGGATGCGCAGACAGAGGTCCGCGTAGGACATCCCCGCCGCACGCGCCGCCATCGGAACCAGCGAGTGATCGGTCATGCCGGGCGCCGTGTTGACCTCGAGCAGGTACGGCACGCCCGCGGCATCGAGCATCAGATCCACGCGTCCCCAGCCGCTGCAGCCGAGCGCACGAAACGCCTCGAGGGAGAGCGCCTGCAGTTCGCGTTCGCGCGCCTGGGGCAGACCGCAGGGGATGATGTAACGCGTGTCGTCCGAGACGTACTTGGCCTGGTAATCGTAGAAGTCGCGCGGCGTCTCGAGCTTGATGATTGGCAGCGCCTGATCAACCAGGATGCCGACCGTAAGCTCCGGACCCTCGACGAACTTCTCGGCCATGACCACGCGGTCGTAGTTCACGGCAAGCGCGAACGCCTCGTCGAGCCCGCGCGCCTCGCGCACCTTGCTCATGCCGAGCGACGAGCCCTCGTTTACCGGCTTCACCATGATCGGCAGACCGAGGCGCGCGGCGACGGCGTCAAGATCCGCTTCCGCCTGCAGCACCTCGCACGGCGGTGTCGGCAGGCCGCACGCCTGCCAGAGCAGCTTGGTGCGCAGCTTGTCCATCGCCAGCGCCGAGGCGAGCACGCCGCTCCCGGTATAGGGAATGCCGAGCCATTCGAGGGCTCCCTGCAGGGTCCCGTCTTCGCCGAACCGGCCATGCAAGACGATGAACGCGCGCGCAAAGCGTTCGTCCATCAAGGCGTCGAGCCCCTGTTCTGCGGGGTCAAAGGGATGTGCGTCGACCCCGCGGCTGCGCAAGGCGGCAAGAACCATCGCGCCGCTGTTGAGCGACACCTCACGCTCGGCCGACGTTCCGCCGAGCAGCACCGCGACCTTGCCGAAGTCGGTCGCGCTCATCCCGCCGCCTCCGGCAAGTCGGCGTAGACCAGTCGGCATCGCGTCGGCAGCTGCGCGGCACGATGCCGGGTCGCATCCCCGCACGCGGGGCCCCTGCTCCGCCGGATCATGCCGGCTCTCCCACGATGCGCACCTCGGGG